>Ga0157364_1007923_pt1 | contig 11005 bp, 4 predicted proteins | sample AttsexASBM2_FD_111476 | JGI IMG/M metagenome (GOLD analysis project Ga0157364, IMG submission 111476) | Fungus gardens microbial communities from leaf cutter ant in Ribeirão Preto, State of São Paulo, Brazil - Atta sexdens ASBM2 | ecosystem: Host-associated > Fungi > Mycelium > Unclassified ... | reverse complement strand
GAGGAGAGATGGCATAGTGGAAGAGACCTCTGTTCATGTGTATTATGCCTACCTCAAACCTACTTGAGGTTATGGGTTCAATTTCTTAGTAGTCCTTTGTGTTGGGTAACTACATACAAAAGATGCACTCTAACATGAAGCTAAAAGGAAAGAGGAAAAGGAAAAAGATAAAGAAACTAATCGATAAGTAGAAAAGAGAAAAAGACTATTTAGATAAAGTTAATTGTCAATGAATGCAAAAGCATTCAGATTAGAAGTCAAAAACATCACGAAATAAGACAACATGTCTCTTCTGGGATTCCAATACCCGTTAAATCTTTGGCACTCATGTAATATATGTCTCCTCGATTCGATAGGATAGTTATTGCATGGACATGCGAAATCCATGTTAGGGAAAAATCGTAACCTGTACTCTCCGATAGGGGCATGGTTGGTAATTGCTCTGACAGTGCGGGCGCATAGTGAATTAGAGTGACCAAAAGTTTGAAGCCAAGGACCACCTCTGGCGTAGGATGGTTCGATAACATTGAGATTGTCATCTAATAAATCCAGAAAGTGTTTGCCTTTCCCATCCGACGCTTGGAAGGTCATTTTCCACAGCTTGATTAACTCATCGCAGTTGGATTTCTTGCAAAAATCCCAAGATATTTTGGTCGGATAAGAGGGTGTAACCGAAAAAGCTTTGGAATCTTTGTCGGCATCGTAATGAAATCTCCATCTGAGTTTGCTAGGGCATTCCTAGAATTCAATGGAATTGGATTTATTAGACGAGAAAAATGTATGCAATTCACTGAGTATAGCAGCAGAGTGGATTTGGTAAGGATGGAATCCACAGTCGAGTATTTTCTTGGCCGCATGAATAGAGTCAGTTACAATGACGATTTTGGGGACATTATTGATGGAGCATGCTTGATTGATACCGCATCTGATAGAAAAAAGTTCAGCTTCCATACTTGTTACGAAGGAAGCATGATGAACTGTTTTGATTAGTGGACAATTGGCTGAATGGATGTGCGAAATAGATGTAGCGATATCGTTCTTGATGCTAGCATCGGTTATCACGAGAGCAGTATTGGGTTCAGAAGAGCAACAAAGAACCATGTCATCTAGTTCTTGATTGTGAATCTTGTTTTGATTTTTTTTCTTTTTTATTAGCTAAATTGAAAGAAAAATAATTAGAGAAATTGTCAATAATGTGATGACCAGGAAAAAATTCAGGATCAAGAGGAGAAAAAGACAGAAATATCCCATAAGATTTGATACTTGAGTCGACTAGGTGTTCTTTGGTTAAGAACCAATATTGTGAGAGTTATATGACTTGTTTGATAGAGGGGCGTCGTTCAACAGATTTTTCAGGATATGATTGTCAGGGAGTTTGAAAGGATGGATAAGAGACCTTTTCACAATTTTTTGAAGGTGGAACCTGATTGGAATTAAACCCGCAAGTGCTTCAATGCCTTCTATAGAGGAGGTTTTGAATGCCTCTAATATCCAGATGGCGGCTCTTCTTTGCATTTTATTGAGGGTTTTCATATGGTATGATAGCAGGGCTTTGTTGTAAAACCACAGCTGGAAGCCATACAAGGCAATTGGAAGAGCGCAACACCTGTAAAGGAGACACTTCTGAAGCGGGCTAATTCCTTGCGACGAATTTCCTAAGAGTCTCATGCATTTGACTGTTGATATTGCTTTGTTAGCGTAATGATCGATATGCTTGTGAAAGGAGAGTTTTCGGTCGAATATGAAGCCCAAGTATTTCCACGAATCCTTGGGTTGAAGGGTTGGACCCCCGAGAGGAGAGAGATCAAGAGGAGGGGGGTTGAAAGAGCCATGGGATCTGTTAAAGTGAAATATTTCAGTTTTAGAATGTTCGATAATGAGACCAAAACTATCTAAAAGTTTTGAAAGGATATTGTAGCTACAGTACAAGTGTGAATTGGAAATGGTAAAGGACTTGTTCTGAACAGTGAAAAGACCATTGTCAACAAATGAAAGGATGGAAATTGGAAGATTGAGATTTTTGAACCTTTTTTCTATAATATAGATAAGCAGAGATAGATATAAAGTGGATAAAATGGGGAATAACGCAGATCCTTGGCCAACTCCAATGTTGACCTCGAATGAGGGGAAAGAAAGGTCGTTCCATAAATACTTTGTACTTCTTTGGATTAGGTAGTTCGCAAAGAAGTTTGTGATTTTAGGGTCGAGTCCCATTTTCTCCAGGATAAGAACGAGGAGGCGATGATTCAGTGAGGGGAAGAATTGAGAAATATCAAAAGCGAGAGTGCTGGTGGTTCTTCCTTTTGTCTATCCAGAGCAAATGATATGAGTAAGCACAGTACCAGCGTCATTTGTGGACTTGAATTTTAACCTACTGAGTTGACTTGGGTGAATAAAGTTGTTGGATGCGACGATGAATTGGAGTCTCTCAGCAATTACTTTTTCAACAAGTTTGCCAAGAGTGTTTAGAAGAACGATAGGGCGAAATGCTTTTGGATTATCGTACGATGTCTTGTTCAGTTTGGGAATGACGACTGTTGTGGAAATTTTGAAGTATTTAGGCCAATGGCCTAAGTTGATGCAAACATCGGCAATGTTGATGATCTTAGAAAGGCAATCGTCGTTCTTGATAATAAGTTTCCAGTGATGCCATGACATCTTGTCAGGCCCTGGAACAGAAGAGTCAATAAATTTGTGAATTGTGGTTTTGAACTCATATCTGGAGAATGGGTTCCAGATTTGACAAGGTTTATGCTCAACTTCATTCAGAATACTGACGTCAACTTGATGATGGAGGGTGGTGTTAAAAGAGTTATGGAGGGCGTTCCACAAGCTATCAGGAAAGAGACATGGAATGCCGTTATATTTGATTGCTTCAGTCACAGGGAGCTTTCTTTTCTTGACCCAATTCATTAATTCCCAAGGACCTCAACTTTTGTTTGCGATCTCTTGAATTTTGTTATCGAAGAAAGAACGCTTAGCTTTTTTAACAGTCACTTTGAAAGACTTTCAGTTGTCTTGACTTCTTGACGTTCTATAGTTATTTAGAGTCAGGCTACACGAATTAGACCACCATTGTTTAGAGTGTTTGGATATTTTTGATCTTTTTGCATTTTTGGACCACATTTGTTCGATGATAGACCCAAGTTGATTGACAATTTGATTTAGACATTCAATGTTATCGATGTTTGAGGTGTCAAGTAAACTGAAGTTTGAAATGACATCTTTGATGAACTCCTTTTCTTGTTTGCTTTCAGGAGTGATAACGAGTTTCGATGATTGAATGACTTCATTACAAATGGGAATATCTATCAAGAGAGGCACATGGTCAGAGGTTAGATGGGATTCAGGAAGAATGGTGTGGTGATTCAATTCTACAGAGCTGCATCGAAGGAACATCAGGTCGATGACCGAATTAGACTCTCCAGCAGTGTCAGAGAATCTGGTGGGACCAGGATTAGTTGGAGACGATAGTGCAAGGTCAAACGAATCTGCTATCATAATTAAATCGTCGCTAATTGAAGAATGAAAGGGAAAAGACGGGTCCCATAAGCTGTCTCTTATGTTAAAGTTGCCTGTCATGAGAAGAACATGACTGATATTGACTTCAGTATCCTTTAAAGCTGAATGGGATGAGTCAGAATAAATGTTCAGAATATAATGACAAGTGTCGTTGTTAGTAAAGGAAATGATACTAATGTCACGATGATCAAAAATGTCTTTGCGAAGAAGAAAGCAAAGAGAATTGAGACGAATGTTGACATAGGAGATAACTCTTGGACAATTGTTATTGTTTGAAGAATACCTTGCAAACGCGATCCAATTAGGGTGATGACAAGTACCCATGAGAGGTTCGCCATCGCAATTTGCAGAACTTGGAATTTTACGTATTTCTGACCAAGGTGGTTCTTGGATTAATATTATGTTGAAATGGAAATGAGTTTTGAGTATGGTGTTGGTGATGAGAGAATTCTTGCGAACATTTTGTGAAAATATTTTTAGATTTCACACAATCATTGTTTGTTCAAGCCGTTCACTTCAGAGCAGATAGATTGTGACCTGTTTTCACGGATCTCAGCTTGCTTTTTAACATGCTATTCCCTGTTGAAGCGGTGTCTCCAAAATGGGCAAGAGTTTGAGTCGGCTTGATAGTCCCCTTTGCAGTTGGAGCATTTGAATGAATGAGGGCATGGTTAGCCCTTCTTGGTTTCTAATCTGGAAGGGTTAGTTTTGGTGTTAGCTTTACAACACCAGCCGAATTCCCTGTGGTGCTCAGATTTGTGAGGACTGTTACATTTAACGCATTTGGCCCCCTGGATTCGACACGAGAAAGTGGAGTGGCCCCATTTCCAGCAATTCTTGCACTGGGAGACTCCAGGATTCATATTTGCTTCTCTAATCGTAGCAATGTAATTGCCCATGTTGAAACACCTGTTGATAAGTAGTTTAGCATTTTGACCACTTTGTACATCTCATATATCTATCCAGACGATGGCCATATCCGACTTTGGTGAGATCTTGATAATTCTTGGCTTGGATGAGAGAGAAATGTTGTCGAAAATATGGTTTTGCTTGAGTATGGTTTCAACGTCCGACGAAGTAAGCTTCTCTTGGGAGTTCGAATGGGGGTAAAACGGTATGCCAATAATTTTCAAATACGATTTAGACTTGGGGAGCCTTGAATCTTCAACTTGAAGGGCATTAATATTGTTCGAATTTTTGATGTAATGGTCGATGATGGATAGGTCCGATTGTTGAGCAACCTTATCAGTGATGATGATGATTCCCGTGTTGTCTGATTGAATATAGTCAACTAGGACACCAGATTTTGCATTTCGAAGCTCTCTGTTGATGTTAGCTACGTTGAGAGAAGAGTTCTTCATGAAAGAAGAAATGTTTTTGCTACTCATTGGGATGATGATGTGTTTTCTAGATGGTCCTTTAGTGGTCATCTTGATTTGTGGTTTCAGTTTGTTTTGCCCATGGACAATGTTGTTCACCTGATCAATTTTTTTAGCATTTAAGGCGGTGAATGTTTCTTTGATTTTTAAAACATCAGAAGTGCTAGTCGAATACTTAGAGGCCTGCATGTAATATTTGCCCATTTGGTTATTGGTAGACTTGTCATTGTTATTGACCAAAGGTTTCTTAGGGTGGAAATATTTGGAGATGGCATTGATCTCCTTCTTGGTTTTGGCTGGAAGAGGGGGAAGAGGCGGCGCTTTGTTGATGGTGACAGGAGTTGACTTGGGAGTATCCTTCTTGGAATTACCATTAGGAGGGAGAGTACATGGTGTGAATTTCAAAGATATCTTGGACCTAAGAGTGTTCATTTTCTGATCAGTAAATAATGCGTCCCATTTGGACACGTAAACTGATGAGATGAAATTCCAAATGGCATCTTCCATGCCATTGAAATCACTAAGATCATTGACTTTATTACCGTTGACCTGTTTACCTTGAATATACTTAGCCAAGAAATTGAGTGATACTTTGATATTCTTGGAATCCAAAGCAAAGTGCTCAATAGAGCCATGAAGGGAGATGGGGTGGAAGGAACCACTCCATAGTTCAGGTTCAGTTGGTGCTTGAGGGTCGTAAGGAAGCTGTATGTTAATTATATCATCCTTGTGTGAAACATGAGAAAGAGTAGCCTCAATGTTGGCAGCTGGAGACCTTGAGGTGTCCTGCTGGTTGGTCACCTTACCAATCCTCAATGCATTCTCTTGCTCTGTCTTGTAAGATAGCTCAAGACGTTCGTTGGCAATTTCTCCAATAGTGGGAGCATCATCTAGGTCAGTATCCATTCTATCATGATAAGGAGTGGAATGTCCAGAGGATACCATAGATGAGTCTCTGGAGGAATTGGTAGAGGATAAAGGATTTCTCTCTCATACCTCAGGGTTGTTAGTGAGGACTTGTCCTGACTGAATGTCCATCCCTATGTTCATTTCAGAAGACATAGTTGGTAAAAGGTTCTTGAAGTTGGAATCTGTTGTTGAGTTGGTACAGTGAGTGGTGAAAAGGTTGGTTGAATGTGACTTGTTTACTGCCTTACTATCATATTCTATATTCTGATCTTATCTATCCTAACCCATAGATAACCACCTACCCTCATCCATGCTCTCTACCTGTCCATTTTACCTTGGATGTCCTTGCTAGTTCCAAGATAACTTTATAGATCTCTCTTCCTAACATCTGAGGATCACTAGTAATTAGAGTAACTTACTTAGCAGTGACATTCCAGATAGCTACCCTAGATATACTAGTATATAATCTAGTAGTTTACACTGTGGTAGTCATTCTGAAAATTAACTGAAACTAACACTCCTCTTCTAATGTTAGTGATGACATACCTTACCACCTTTTAGTGATTTTCCACCTCTCAAGTCCCTAGCCCTGATCCAAAATATGTAACCAGTATGACTTGTAGAGGCATAGCACATAAGCTGAAGCCAAAGGTCATTTTACTCCACATTCTGCATTTTTGGATAATGCAAAATGACTTAGTTCTGGACTTCTAAGATTTTCCTTCTAGATATCAGATAACAAGGTGTAAACTATATCTAATACCTACTAAGAACATGGTTGCAGATATTTTTACTAAAGCACTATCCTCACCAAAAGTAAAGCATTTTATAGCTAAACTCAGACTTTCTACTATTTAAAGGAAATTTGCAAACAGTTATGAACCAGGTTATGTTAGGGCAACTAGTCAGAAGAGCAAGCACTTCAAATCTCTAGGAAATCCTAAGTCTATTGTCCAAGAAATTACTAAACTATATACTCATCTCTAGGAAATCCTAAGAAAATGAAATAAGAATTCCTAAAAGTGATGACTACTCTATATAATAATAGGTCTATTCTAATGTGTCAGAATTCTGATTACATAATCAATGAATAATGATGCTTGAGTAATCAAAAGCAGTTTAGAATAGAAAAACCAAAATGAAAGAGTGCTAGAGTGCTTAGCAAGTACTTTTAGAATATAGAAAAACAAATGATACTAAAAGACTTTGGAAGACCACAAAGTGTTGCAGAAGAGCAATAAAGTATATAAAGAGAAGTTTAATATGAGTGTGAATATAGAAAATAATCATAAAACATGGATTAGCCAAAAAACATAAAAGAGAAAAGTCTCAGAAGAACCAGTCCCCTTATAGGTCACTTAGATTATCTTGCTTTGACTATAGATACTATCATTTCTACATTTATACTAGTACTATACATATTTGTAATCCTTAGTTCTCAAAATAACTGAGGTATAAACATTCTCTTAAATATATTCACATATTAAGCTAATATCTTTATATAGCTTATTGTGTCAAAACTAAGAACAATGGATTTTATTTTATTTTTATTTTCTATTTTTCTTCTCATTTTCATTTTATTTTTGTTTCTCTTCTCATTTACAGTTATAGTTTAGTGTGATGTCATGGTCTCCACTGTCACAAACTTGTCACATATCACAGTCACAGTCACACAATGGAAGAATGTGGAAGATTCTAGAATAATGATATCATACAGCATGTTTCACACATATTGACCTTAAGAATAATGCATAGTTATTTAGGGTAGGATAAAGTAGTAAAGCATGGACTAACAGTTGTTATTATATAAGGTAGATACTTTGTACCTAGAAACTCTATTGAGTTCTCTTGTGTTAACCCAATATAAGTTTATTCACTTGACTAACTCTAAGGTCTTGAGTTTGTAACATATTGTTTCTTATATAAGAAGACCCAACCTTTCATCATATCTAGCTAAGCAGAGTTTCTTAATCCCAAATCCTATAGCCTTTATAATAGACTTAGACTTTTCTATTTTCTAAATACTATCAAATTCTGTTGTAAGGCCTGCAAACTTTACTACAATCAACTCTGAGCCTTGGACTCATACTGCTACTTTAGAAAACTCCTTATATTGTTGCTTACTGTTTCTCCATCATCATTAAATAAATCCTGCCTTTTTGGGTAATATTCTAGATACTTCTACTTAGATTTCCGATTATCTACATACTATTATTCTTGTGTTAGCTTAGTATTGTTCCATTAGATTGCAATGGACTATAAGATGTTTAGAATAGTTTTGGAAAACCTTATTCTGTTCTCTTAGATTTTTCTAAAGGTAGGTTGCACTTAATTAGTCATTCTGATAGTAGAACAGAATCCCACATTTTGGGACCTTGAAGCATCAATTAGTCTGGCAGTCTTAGATTATCCATCTTTATACCTTGATTTTCTTTTCTTTTTTACTTCTTAAATGATGCCTACTTCAAACAACCACCTGATAAACTTTGTCAACATCAATGAATTTAACATTGAGACTCCCTTCTCTCACCAACACTTCTGTCCCTAGAAACTCTTTTTATTACTTTTGACCTGTGGTGTTCATTTTCTTAATCCCACTACTTCTCACTGTTAACCTCAGAGTTTGACCTTAATCCAACCACCTTTTATTTGTAACCTTCTCTTCTTTCTAGACCAATATTCTAGACATTTCCATCAGAAACACTTCTAGTTATACTGTCCTCATGTTAAACACAGTGACAGTGGTCTAGTAGAAAAGAGGTTATGCTAAAGTATAACAAAAACTATGCAACACTAGCATTTAACTATGCACTAAAAAATTTAAAAGGAACATCATCAGTATCAGAAATCAATAGAAGATATAGAAACAATAATATAGGAGAATGGTTAGAACATATAAAATCCTTAAGAGAGCTCTTGTGAATATGAAAGAATAAAGTTAGAAAGAAATATAAGTATCATCCACTTGTGAATCCTTTCCCTAGCTAGCACACTTCTAAACAGTGAATCTTACACTGTATAACAAGCTCCTTTGAAAAATCTAGTGAATAAATTGCAAATCTCCTTAAGAGTCTCTAACAACACTATTTATCTCAGATAATGTACTCTAAAGATACCTCTTGAGTTAAACCTTATGGTTAAAGATACCAACTGATACTTATTTTTCCAGTCTTTTCCCATACTGCTAGACATCTTCAAAACTTGTCTGAAAGTGATAGGAGGTACTGATAATACTCACTCAAGAAAATAAAGGTTAAACTACTCTTGAGTGAGGTATTTGGATAGAGTCCTCTTTTCTTACTTCCCTTCACTCATGGCTTATGTATTATTCTAAAGATATAAAGAATGGAACTAGAGAATAGAAACCAAAACAATAATGAAGCTTTCTGAAGTCTTGAGAGCACATGGCTATTTCTTTATCTACAACACAATTTCTACTTGCTAAGATCCAGTCTATTCTCCCTTTCTCATTTCTATGGCCACTCCTTCTCATTCCTCTATTCTAGACTCTACTAGATTCCAATCTAGTGTGTTCCTACCTTATTTGACCTTCTAAATATTTGTCACTTAGTAAAGGGCTCCTGCAAGTGTACACTCTTCATAGCTGGTCATTCTTGAGTGGATGACATCACTTTTTCTATAGTTCTTTAGAGAACAGTATTATGGCATGTTTCTGTTATCACCAAGTGGTCTCTATGCATATACAAGCTAGAGCAGCAGATAGCTAGGCATTTCACAATACTCTGCTAAGTTTGTTCTAGTAGGCTTCAAGTCTGAAGTCTAGTTTGTTTGATGGCTACTATATTGTCTCTCTGGTCAGTATCCACTTGAGAGAGCCCAAGGCATTATCTAGGAGTATAAGATCTTCTTGCTAATACCTTCAATGAGGTCTTATATGCTTAAAAACCTTATGAGTTTGCAGAAAAGTATTTTCTGGTATAACAATAGTTCACACCTTGCTGCCCAAGAGCTAATAGAGCATCTCAAAAGTCCAAATAAATAATTAGTACATTATTCAAGAGTATAGAAAATAGATCAGAGCGATCTTTGACTCTAGCTTGTGTGCTGCACCTGTACTAGCCACACTAGTTGTATATTTTGGAATGGAACTTAGAGAACTTAATAGGTAGAAGACCACCAGAGGATGGTAAGGTGTGTCATTGCTAACACCAGAAATAAATGTCATTTTTAGTCAATTTTCAGAATAATCAGTATAGTATAAACTACCAGATTATATACTAGGTATGCTATCTAGGGTAGTATCTGAAATAGAGGCTATTAAGTAAGTTACTCTGATTTCTAGTGATTCTTGGATGTTAGGAGATAGAGATCCATAGAGCTAACAGGAGCTTGCAAGGACATCTGAGATGAAATCAAGATATATAATCCACAATAGATGAGGTTGGGAAGTATAGATAAGAGAAAAAGAGTTATCCATGGGTTTGAATGGATGTGGTTGAAACAGAATGTGACACTTTATTATTTTCTATCAAATAAGCTGATCTGGGAAATTGGAATGTTTATTATAACTATATAGAATGTTTGTTGCTTTTAGGAATTTTACTTTGTTCTCTTAGACTCTCCTAAAAATAAGTGGTATATTTATAGTATTATGTCAATGAAACTTAGGTTTTTCTAGAGTAAAAGTTTGTAAAACCTCACAGACCCTACTAGTCATTCTAACAATTTCTAAGTATTAAGATGTGAGTAAAAGATGGATGTCTTAAATATAGGGCATACTTGTAAATACAGAGGCAGGATCAAATACTATAGTACACAAGTTTTAGAGTTGGTCCACAAGACTAGTGAGGATATTATTGGTATTGTACTCCAAAACATGCTGGTACTTAGCTACCTCTTATAAATGGTGCTGGAGGAGTTCTAAAGTCTTATCAGTATTGATAGAAGTCATAGAGTAGTTGCTAATGTTACAACTCAGAAACCTTAGTATTGGTTTGGGAGAAGAATCTTGTATAGGGTTTACACAAGAGAACTCAATGGAAAACTCTTTACAGGATCTATCCCTACTTATATACTTTAGTCCTTGGTCCATGCTACAACTGTGCTACTCCTACCCTAAAGTCCATGCTTCTATCTCATGTCCTATTACTCATCTACCATAAGGCCACCATGCCATATACATGTGCCCTGACATCATACTCCTTAATCTCTGCTGTACATGTGTGCACCATGTG
>Ga0157364_1007922_pt1 | contig 11006 bp, 8 predicted proteins | sample AttsexASBM2_FD_111476 | JGI IMG/M metagenome (GOLD analysis project Ga0157364, IMG submission 111476) | Fungus gardens microbial communities from leaf cutter ant in Ribeirão Preto, State of São Paulo, Brazil - Atta sexdens ASBM2 | ecosystem: Host-associated > Fungi > Mycelium > Unclassified ... | reverse complement strand
ACGTCATCTCCTAACCCTAACTCCATCTCTAGACTCTTCCCGATCCTTCTAGACCCTAAGTCCTTCCAGACCACTCTAGACTACTCTAGCTTATCACATGACTTCCAGGTCACGTGCCTATCTCTGACCCTATGTCCATTGTAGACTAATAATATACTACTCCTGTCCACTAACCCTACCTAAAGTCTGTCCACACTCTTGTCTTATAACATTTGAGTAGACAAACCTCGACTTTCTCAATCAAAGTAATACCTCAAGATCATTGGGATTCTATTCTTCCCTTATGGTAATTCTCAAGACTGCATCACCTTAAATGATGTGGAAATAATTCTTAAACAAAATCAAATCTTTGACAACATCAAATTGGCATTCAAACCAAGAGTTATCAAAGTCTTGCCTAAATTGGACATGTCCATTATTTAGATAGACATATAGGATGTTCAAAGTAGTAATAAAGCTAAAGGTCTAATCAACCAATGCTTCAACATTGGCAAGTATATTGCAACTATTAGGGGTGCTAACATGAATCTGAGTGTACCCCAATTGTCAAGAATAAAGAAAGTGGACTTAACATTTTTCTATTTTTCTCTCTCATTTCTATTTTCTTTTTGATTTTATTTTTGATTTATTTTCTTTTATTCTATTTTTAGAACTAGGTTTATGGTTAGAGTGACAAGATCACGCTGTCACACAGCAGGTCACATCAGATGACATGATCACAAGTCACATAATACAGGGAAAGATATAGAAGGTTCTGAAAGAATGATGTTATACAACATGTGAAATACATGGTCATTTAGGGTAGGCTAGAAATAGCTCGCATAGACCATTAGGTATTAGGATATAAGGTAGATAGTCCTATACAGAGTTCTCTATCAAGTTCTCTTGTGTTAATCCAATACAAGGTTCATTCTTTTGACCAATGCTAAGGTCTTAAGTTTGTAACACCAATGCAAAAACTGCTGAAAGTGAGGCCACATGACATTATCTTGCAGAATACAAGGATCTAAGTGCATCAAGTGCAATGGTCCTCACAAATTGGAAAATCATTGTGAATTTGGATAGTATTACAAGGCAAATGAAAACACAAACCCCTCTCAACTCAAAACAAAGAAAGGGGAACCATGCTCACACTCATTCAAATGTTCAAACTGTCAGAGAGATCACCAAGCTGACTCAAATCAATGTCCATTCTGGAGGCATTAATTCAACAGGGAATGGCAGCAGAAAAAATATGCTGAGATCCATGAAAACAGGATCAAATCAATTTGCTCTATGGGGAGTGGTGAATGTCAAGAATGATTTTACAAAACCTCAGAATATTTTTGCAAAATGTCCGAAAAAATTCACTCATCATCAATGCCATACTCAAGACTCAAAGGCAATTCAATATCATCCTCATCCAGAAACCTCCCTAGTCTGAAATCTGTAAAATCCCCAGTTCATTGAGTAGCAAAGGCAAAGATCTAATAGGAACAGCTCACCACCCCAATTGGCTGTTGTTCACTAGAATTCCTGTAGATAGGTTAGACTCCCCCAGAGTTATTGCATACATCAACATCTGTTTTTCCCCTTTGCATTTTTCACTTTGTTCTGACATCATCAATCATAGAGACATTCTACTCATTTCTTTTCTCAACAACCATGTTTGTTACTACATTATCAATGTATATTCTGGCTCTTCTCATACAGCCTTAAAGTACCTCAAGGATACTGAGGTCAACATCAATAATGTCCTTGTTATGACTGGAGACTTTAACATTAGGGACAGCTTATGGGACATAACTTTTCCTCATCATTCCATTATCAGTGATGATCTTATGATTGTAACAGACTTATTCAACTTAGTATTATTATCTCCAACTAATCTTTGCCCCACTAGATATTCTGACATGGTAGGAGAAGCAAACTTAGTTATTAACCTCATGTTCCTTCAATATGGATCAAGCGGACTCGATCAACACTCAATTCACCCTTATAGTTGTCTTTCTTCAGATTACGCCCCTCTCACCATCACCATTCTCATTGCTGACAAAATTGTTAGTACTTCCAAATTATCAATCCTATAAAATAGCAAACAAGAAACTATTTTCATTGAAGAAATCATATCGATTTTCAAGAATCTAGAAACATCCAATATAACTGACAAGGATAACTTGGAAAATACTGTCAATCATCTCAAAGCATTAATAAAACAAACATGGACCAAAAACACAAAACAATCGAGAATAACAAAATATTCCAAACAGTAGTGGACAGAAGAGTGCAGCAGATCACTTGACAACTACAGAATGGCAAGAAGCCTAGAAAATTGGAAGAAGTTCAAGAAGGTTGTCAAGAACACCAAGAGATCATTCTTTGACATGAAGATTTAAGAAGTAGCAAACAAGAGCCATGGCCCTTGGGAGTTGATAAACTGGATTAACAAGTGTAAATTATCTGCCATCAAAGCCATCAAATACAACAGTTAACTGTGTTTTTCCACAGACAGTTTATGGAGAGCTCTTTATGACTCTTTCAATACTGTACTTCATTGTCAAGTCGATGTTGATGTTCTTAATGAGATAGGAAACAAAGTGACATCTTTGTGGGAACTGTTTTCCAAGGATGAATTTAGACAGGCAATAAATGAGTGCAATAATTTGTCAACATCTGGACCTGACAAGCTAACATGGCAGTATCTTAAAATCATCCTCAAACAGAATGTTTGCCTTATCAAGATCATCAACATTGCAGACACTTGTATCAACCTAGAATATTGGCCAAACTACTTCAAATGTTCTACTATAGTAGTTATACCCAAACCAAACAAATTGGCATATGATCAACCTAAATTCTTCCATCCCATTGTGTTTCTTAACACTCTAGGAAAACTCATCAAAAAGGTCATCATGGAAAGACTTCAATTCCTCATAGTAAAGAATGACTTCATTCACCCTAGTCAATTAGGCAGTTTAAAATTCAAATTCACCACTGATGTAGATGTTGCCCTTACCCATATAGTTTGATCAGGATGGGTCAAGAACAAAACTACAAGTATCCTAGTATTTGACATTGCGCAGTTCTTCCTATCTCTTAACCATCGCCTACTCACTCTCATTCTTGAGAAAGCAGGCCTCAAGTTAAAAGTGGCCTTATTCTTTGCAGACTATCTGGTTAGAAGAAAAACCAACTACACATGGAATGACATATCTTCTCCTAGTTTTGAAGTGAATGTGGGGGTAGGCCAAGAATCTGCCCTCTCTCCTATTTTGTCAGCACTTTATCTTTCACCATTTTTATATATTCTAGAAAAACATCAAAAAAATCTTAACATTCCTGTTTCTCTCATTTCTTTCATGGATGATGGACTTATTATCTCTCAGAACAACTTGATTGACATTTTGAACTCTTATCTTTTCTATAGCTATAATGTATTGACCAAGCTTCTTGACAAGTTTGGACTTATCATAGAACATTCAAAAACTGAAACATTCCACTTTAACATAACACATAGAGTGTTCAATCTGCCTCTACTCAATCTCTCTCCCTTTGGAGGACCTATTCTTTATCCCAAAGACTCATGGAAGTATTTGGGATTTATTTTCAATAGGAAGCTCATATTCTACCAATATATCAACTATTACTCAAATAAAGCTATCTCAACGTCAAATACATGAAGCTCCTTGGAAATTCATTGCAAGGAATCAACCCAATCCAAAAATGCTTACTGTATAGATGTTACATACTTCCCATCGCTTTATATGGTTTTCAAGTATGGTTTTACAACAAAGCTTCTTTATTGTACCACATGAAAATCTTGGGAAAAATGCAGAGAAGAGCTGCTATTTGGATATTGGGAGCCTTCAAAACATCACCTTTGGAAGGTTTTGAAGCTATCATGGGTTTAATCCCTATCAAATTACACCTCCAAAAACTTGCAAGCAGATCTCAGCTACACTCTGTTGCACTCCTGATAAATCATCTCATAAGAACCCTCATGGATGACCCCTCCAATTTGAACATCAAACCCATCTCTCACTCCATCAAGATGCTCACAAATCATTAGAAGACCACTGTTAAAGGGCATCTAATTGATTCAAATAACAAATTATTTGGGGTTTTCCCCTCATTCTCTTCTCTTCATCCGGAATTTAACCCAGGTTCTAGAATAGTTGATGAATTTTCAGATCAATTCTCTTTTAATTATCTAATAGGGAAAAAAATAACAAAATACACTTTCAACAACTCAATGAAATTACTTTACAATTATCTTCTTCACCACATATGGCCATCATTGTAACAGATGCTAGCATCAAGAATGACATTGCTACATCTATATCACATGTACATATATGCAATCATTCTTTGATTAAGATGGTTTACCATGCAGCATTCATCACTAGTACTGAAGCAGAACTCTTTGCTATTAGATACAGTATCAATCAAGCATACAGTATAGAGAATATATCCAAAATCATTGTCATCACTGACTTCATCCATACAGTGAAGAAGATATTCAAAAGTAAATCCCATCCGTATCAGCTATATATGATAGCTATTCTCAGCAAACTACGTCGATTCTTTGCTACAAACCAAGAAAACTCTATCGAATTCTGGGAATGCCCCAGTTGTCTCAATTGGAGACTTCACCAGACTGTTGACAAGAATTCAAAGGCATTTAATCCATAGCTTATACTCCTGAGTAAAATCTCTTGGGATTACTGCAAAAAATCAACAGTAATAACATTATCAGTCAATGAAAGATGACATTTCAAGCTTCAGATGGAAAAGAGAGACACTTTCTTGACCTAGTCAATGATAATTTTAAAAATATCAAACTATCTTATACTAAAGAGGGCCCATGGCTCCAAACATTTGGCTATTCAAATTTGTTATGTGCTCGTGCTACAAGAGCTATTACAAATCATGCTCTGATTGGAGAGTACTGACTACAATTTTTTCCCAACAAGGAATTTAAGTGTCCATGTGGAATCTACCCTATCAAATTAAGAAGGCATATTCTTCACAAATGTATGAGATATAATGGGTATTGGAATCCAAGAAGAGATTCACTTAGTCACTTTGTCATGTTCTTAATAGCTAATCCAAAAGCTTTTGTATTCATAGACAATCCCTATCCTATCACTTCAAGTTGAACTTGGAACAGCTTTCATTTTTCATATATATTCTCTTTTCTCTCATTCTTTTCTGTTATCTTTTTTTCTTTTCTTTTCTTTTTCTATATTTAGGTCCTTATGATTAGTTTTCTATCTTCAGTTTCTTTCTCCTATTTCTTGGGTTAATTTTCATTTTCACATGTAGTCTACTTCTATTGTATGTAGTTATGAAGTAACTACCATGGTCTGCCACCACATACCATGTAATAAATTGTTGAAGGAAAAAAAAAAGCATATCAATATAGTGATATAATTAGTTACCTTCTAAAATTAGCCTGATATCTGCTATGATAGATGACAGCCCTACCAGATATAAGTTTGGATTATGTAATAGAAATAGCTTGTGTATAGATTATTATTATTTATTATCAATATCCATTAATATTCATCTTTTCATTATTGACATCATTGTTGAACTTCTGAATCACTTCTAAACCTCTAAGAGTGCATCCAAGATTTAGATATCACAAACAAGTGACTAGTTTATTTTGTAATAAATGTCTTTAAGAGATTCTTGCTTTGGGTTCCATGACTTCTTATACTGTTTACAGTCATGTAAAATATATGATCTTGTTTTGATTGGAGAATTATTGTATAGGCATGCATTTGATATATTGGGGAAAAAACTTTGTCTATATTTGCTGATAGGAGTATAATTGATGATTAGTCTAGTGATATGAGCATATAATGAGTTGGAGAGACTGAAATGTTTCAGATAGGATCTATCTTTCAAATAAGTGGGATGAATGGAATTTCTATTATTATCATTGAGATTAAGAAATTTTCTTTCTTTATAGTTGGATGCTTCAAAATACATCTACTATTTTTTAACAATAGAATCATATTCTTCTTTTCTACTAAAGTTTCATGATGTTTTGCTTAGTAAAATGAAACTGATTTTATAAAGTTTTGATTCCTTGTCAACAAGTAGATGTGAGAGCTACTTATTATTGCTAGAATAGTTCCAAAATGAAATTGTATTACTAGAGTTCTTATCAAAAAACTTTCTTAAGTTGTTGGATATAACAATAAAAGGTAGTTGGTATAGATAAAGAAATATGTCAAAGATTATTTTGGCAGCTGGAATAGCATTGATAATAATGATAATATGTGTGATCTCTTGTGTTTAAGATACTTGACTGATATCACATCTCATAGCAAAAAGTTCAGCTTCAGTAGATGTAATATTCATTGTATGATAGATAGTTTTCATAATAATCTTATGTTCTCTTCTAATATGCAAGACTGAAGTGGCAATGTTATTTTTGACACTTGCATCAGAGATGATAAGCATGATATCATGACTATTGAATGAACCCTTGATACTATTCTCAAGTTTACTTCAATAAGCAGTTCTTACTTTGGTATTTTTGTGATTTACTGTATAAAAGAAAAAACAATCAGAAAAAGTATCTATTAGCTGAAATTCCAGAGAAAGTTCTTTGTTCAGACTCAATCAAGATGATTGTTAGTATATACTATAAGACTTTTAACTCTCAAGCATTACTTGGAAATAAGACAACTTGTGGCTATACAATAAAAAATAGCCTGTTTGGAATGATGTATATCCAAAAGAGAGTTTAATGCATGTTGTTTAGGAATAGACACTACTCAAGAATGGTAACATCCTATCAGTTTGTTTAAATGAAAGTATATAAAAATAAGACTAGTAATAGTCTCAACTTCATATATAGATGATGTTCAAAATGCTCTTTTTTGTATTTTCTTCAATTCCTTGATAAGCTGATATAATGACACTCCTTTGGAATACTATAGCTGAAAGCTATAAAGAGCAATAAGAAAAATACAAGTTTTATATAGAAGATGCTTGTATAAATAGAGATAGTTTTCTTGTTGAGTTGCCAAGTATTTTCATTTCCTTGATAGTAAATAAAGCTTTATTAGCATAATAATGAGTGTAGTATCAAAAAGAGAGTTTCTTATCAAAGAAAAAACCCAGATATTACCATGTATCTTTAGGTTTAAGTATGGTACCATTTAAAGATCTAAGATTTAGTAGAGAAGGATCAATATTTTTCCTTGTTCTAAAGAAGTAGAAAACCTCTAATTTGTTGTGTTTGATCACTGTTATAATGCATGTGAGGACTAATATTTTCCTTTTTCTTTTATCTATTTTTCTTGATTTTATATTTCTTTTCTTTTGAATTTCTTTTTATTTTTATTGATGATAAAGAGGCATGTGACACTGAAGTCACATGACATGTCACATGATGTGATGTCATAAAGCTTAGAACAGACTAGAGCAGGCTAGAGCAGTCTAGATAAATGATGTCAAGAAGCATGTTGACTGTATGGCTATTTCATGGACAATGCATGGACATTAGGGCAGGAGTAATTATTTATAGCATAGACCAGATGTAACTTATATAAATATGGTAGCAATATAGCAGGGATGGCTTGTCTAGTTTTCTTGTGATCCCCACTTAATATCCTACTAAGAGATTTATTGCTTGTATTACTATTGGTTATTGTGACTAGTGGTTGCTACAACAATCACCAGACCAAATTGGTTGAAAAGAGACAAAATAATATTATAATTACAATAAAGAATTACATTGAAATTTTCAAAACTCTTCTCTTGAGAAACAAAAGTATCATCATCAATAAATAAAAGAATAAAAACTGAGATAGAAATTGAAAGATTTTTAGTTCTTTTTTTGAATACATAAAAAATAAAGGTAATATAAAGTACCAAGAGGATAGGGAAAAGAGCTGATTTCTGTCCAACACCAACATCTGCTTTGAAATATAGTAATATGAAATAATTCTACATATATTGAGTTTGACTGTTGATTAAATAGCTAGAGAAGAATTGAGAAATTCTAGAGTCAAAATCTGCTTTGTCAAAAATCATAGGAGGAAGTTGGTAATTCAGAAAGGGGAAGAACTGAGTGATATTGAATGCAAGAGTGCTTGCATGAAGGTCTTTTACCCATTCTACTTATATAAGATATGTTAAGAAAATACCAGCATCTGTTGTTAAATATTATCTGATATTCCTCAATTAGTTCAAATTGTTATATTCTATGTTCTGGCCTCATCCATTTCTATCCATGGATAACTACCTACTCTTATCCACACTCCCAAACCTCTTCTAGTGCAGATCAAAACTATCTATTTCATCTTAGATGTTATTGTTAGTCCAAGACAACTTTCTAAACATCACTTTCTTGACATCTGAGGATCATAAGTAATTAGGGTAACTTGTTTAACAGTTATATTTGAGATAGATATCCTATGTATACTAACTAGTATATATATATAATCCAGTAGCTTATACTATAGTACTATAGTAGTTATCTTAAAAATCAACTAAAACTAGTATCTTTCTTCTAGTGTTAGTAACAATATATCTCATTGTCTTCTAAGTTCTCAGTTTTCAATTTAAGATATGTAGCCAGTGTGACTCATAAAGGCACAGCATATAAGCTAAAGCTAAATGTTGTTCTACTTTATCTTCTATATTCTTAAATAATGCAAATTACTTAGTTCTGGACTTTTAAGATGCTTTTTCTAGATCTTGGATAATGAGGTATGAACTGTGTCTAACATAAATAAAGAAAGTTTGAAGCAATAGAATGAATTTGTAATCTATTGTTTATTACTTTTTTGATTAATTTACCTAATATATTAAGAAGAATAATAGGATGAAAGACCTTAAGAGTATCATACAAAGGTTTGTTGGGCTTTGAAATGATAATAAGTATGAATTTCTCAAAGTGTAATGACTAGTAGCCAAGATTGATATAGGAATTTGCTATATTGACAATATTAGTAATGCACTTAGCATTTCTTACTATCTTTTTAAGATAGGACTAAGAAATATAATTTGAGCTTAGAGTAGATAAGCTGCTGCACTTAATGATAACATTGTTGATTTCAATGCTAGAGAATGAAGGTTATTTTGCTTGTTAATACAAAGAAACTTCATCAAGAAGTTGCAAGTTAATAGGCCTATTTTGAGCTAAATTGTAGAATTGATATAGTACTTGCTATAAGTCATCTAGATCATTGGATGGAAGTCTGTTAAATTTGATGGCTTCTGTAGCTGGTAATTTCTGTTTCTTGATCTAATTCATAGATTCTATGAGTTCTTATTAGTTGAGGCAATTTCTTGAATTCTATTGTAATATAATATAGTTAATAACTCAGTATTTGACATAGTAGTCAACAACTGTATTGAAGAACTCTATCTATTGTGATATGACATAGTTAATAACTAGATATAGTTCATGAGAAATAAGATACATGAATAAAGATAATAATAGCTCATCTCAGTACTTAATGTAGTGGTTAATAACTAAGAGAGAGAAAATATAAAATTTAATTTCAGAATTGATAGTAGAAGTGATTGATCATTAGTGAGACAATTCTCAAATAGATAAAATTGTCAACAAAAGTAGACAGTCAATGCTCCATCACTCTGGTAGTTAATATAGCAGTCAATACTTTGTTACACTAACAAATTCTATTGTCAAAAAAGACTTGTTTAGTTATTCTCACTAACTTTTTATAATTAATCCAGTCTATTCTTCTTCTGAATGTTTGATAGGTGGCTAAGTTCCTATTGGACTCCTTGTTCTACTATGCTTTAGAATTGTTAGTAATATTAATAGATTTAAAATACTTGTTCTAAAGATTCTCCATAATAGTAGTGAAGTTCTAAGTTATATGTTCTAGTGTATCACAGTTGAGAATGTTAATTGTATCAATATCACTTATCTGTTTCTAAGTTTATCCATGAATTCTTTTTCTTCTTTACTATTCTTAACAATAGTCTGTTTTATTTCTTGAATAAACTCTTCTTCAATGATGATTGATACTAATAAAGAAGTGTGATTAGAAGGGCTTCATAAATTAGATGAAATATGATAGTTATTGAATTCCTCTACTTATACACAGAGAAACATCAAGTTTAAGACTGAATTTAAATCTTGAGAGTTGTCTACATATTGAGTAGGTACTAAATTAATAGACACTGATAATTCTAGATTAAAACTGTCAGCTACTTCTCAAAGTATATCAAAATATATTAAGTGATGAAGATATGATAAATCCCAATCATCATCCCTGATATTATATGCCATAGATCTTAGAGAAGGATTTATTCTGGAAAAGGAGAAGATATATCTATTATCAAGAATAGAGAGGAAGAAGGTTCAAAAGTTTGTTGTTATATGCAAGTCCACCTGTCTGGAAATTACATCTCTGTGGTGATATTACTATCCCAACTATACAAGTCCACCTTTCTTGCAACATGCCTCATGGTAGTGATGCAATCATTCAGGTATTTTGTCTTCCATAACAGAGATACTCCTATCTAACTCATTATTCTATGGCAGAGTTACTCCTATTAGTGTCTCAACACTGAAACCTCCACTTGGGATAATAGGGGCTATACCACTGAAACTCTGAGCATCTCCTATAGCAGGAACTTGTATATAAGACTAGTAGTTATACTATAATTCGCTAGTCTGATAATTAACAAAGATAATTCCTATTGAACTTAATTCCTGGTGTTCAACAGTAATATACCAATCAGTACTCACTCCTATTTTGGACTTCTTCCTCCCATCTGAAGTTACAACCACATAGCAGACAAGCAGCACAGTACATAAGCTAAAGCCAAGATTGTTTCACAAGTCTGCATATCTCCAAGCTCATCTCATGGACTTTCACCTCTAGTATAAACTACATCTAACATTTGTAAAAGATTAGTTGAGGAAGAGAATATATAGAAAGCAAAGGCTTGATGAAAGATATCTGAAAACTTAGTATCCAGTCATCTATCATAATTAAGGCATTATTTAAATTTATCTCAGTATT
>Ga0157364_1007920_pt1 | contig 11007 bp, 6 predicted proteins | sample AttsexASBM2_FD_111476 | JGI IMG/M metagenome (GOLD analysis project Ga0157364, IMG submission 111476) | Fungus gardens microbial communities from leaf cutter ant in Ribeirão Preto, State of São Paulo, Brazil - Atta sexdens ASBM2 | ecosystem: Host-associated > Fungi > Mycelium > Unclassified ... | reverse complement strand
ATTCTTTTTAATTTTTTCTGAAAATAAGTCATATACTGTGTAAATTTTGATAATAAAACTTAGATTCTTCCTGAAAGTTTAAAACATTTTCCACAAGTTTTGTCATAGTATACTTGAACCTTTATATTTTATTTTTATTTTCTTTTCCTTTTATCTATTTTTTTAATTTAATTTATCTTTTTCTTTTCTTTTATTTTTTAGATAATAAAGAGACATGTACATATTCATCTTGTAATAATAGTATGATAAACTTATAAATAACATATGTAGTTTAGAGTAGGACTTATAATAGTAGTATATATAGTATATAAATACATTGGAAACTCCTTGTTGAGTTCTCTTGTAATTCTCACAAAACTCTTGTGACTTAAAACTACTTTAGTACACTATTAATTATTTTAATTAGTAGTTGCTACAACATGTTTCTACCTAGTTATTTTAACACCACCTTCTTTATTCTTATTCTGATGTACAGCTTATAAGCTGTAATGAATCTTACTATCTAACTTATCTCTCTATTAAATAATAGTAGTCTATCTAACCTTATCTTTTTTATGATCTTACTCTCTTTACTCTTCTTACTCTTTATTACAAATTTTATTCAATCTGTATCTATATAACTAGTAAACTGATTCTCAAAAACCAAGTTGTACTGGAATACTTCAAATAAAGGTTATCTGTATATATATGAAAATGTACAAAAATGATAATAAATTACTAAGATATCAAACTACTAGTAATTATAAAGTTTCATTAGCTATTTAAATGGTTAGATGTATTTATATAATCTAATTTGTATTGAAAAATACTCATTAAACTATTTCTGATAATATATGATATATCACATAGTAATTAGTATTTATAGATATATGAAATTGTCAAAATTGAAAATAATAGACTTAAATTTTTTTACTTGTTTTTTCTATTTTATTTTTTATTTTCATTTTATTTTTGGACTTAGGATTAGAGTTTAGTGTAATGTTACATGATACTGTCACAAATTATGGTCACACAATCACATATCATACAAAAGAATATAGGAGGTTTCAGAACAATGATATTATTTTACATATTAGTAGTATGTAATATTGGTCTTTAGGGTAGGCTAAGGTTAGTATAATATAGACTAGTACTCTTATATATATAAGGTAAACACTTTGTACTTGAAACTCTATTTGGTTCTTTTATTTAAAGATAATTCTTTTACTCTAACCTTTGAGCTTAAGTCTTAATAGAAATGATTTAGAACTTAGTCTAAATATTAAGATAAAAGATATATTTATTGATTGAGTAATATAAGAGAACTTGATAGAGTTCTTACTATTAGTCTACTTTATATATCTTTAAAAGTTAGTCTATACACTCTTAAAGTTATAACTAAATTCTTCTAGTAATTTCTATAATATTCTATCAAGTTATATGACTATGTGACTATTATTATAACATTTGTGATAGTTATCTGTGATATTATCTTATGCTCTTAGCTAAGTTCAAAAAATAAAATAAAAGATTTCTCTACAATAAAAGTATACTAATATAGTAATATAATTAGTTATTTACTAAAATTAGCTTAATATCTGCTATATATATATCTTTATATCCAAGAATCAAACCTTAGACTTAACAATATCAATTATCATCAATTATCATTATCATCTTTAATATTCTATATCATTATTATTATCAATTATTATTATTATCTTTTTTAATTTGTCATAAATTTCATCTCCACAACTAGTAAACTAATTTTCACATACTAAATTACACTAGAAAATTCCAAATAAGAGCTATTTGAACATATATGGAATATATAAAAGTAATAACAGATTACTAAAATATCAGACTATTAGTAACTATAAGTTTCATTAGCTATTATTTCAGAAATAACTAGACAGATTTATATAACCAAACTTGCATTAGAAAACACTTATCAAAACCATCTTTGATAATATATTATATATAGAAATTAGTATTTATAAAGATGCAAATATATCAATATAATAACATAATTAGTTATCTTTTAAAATTAGCCTAATATCTACTATGATAGATGACAGCCCTATTAGGTACAAGTATTGATTATATGATATAAATAGCTTGTGTACAGACTATTACTATTATGTGTATATTCTTATGTTTGAGTATTTAACCTTAGACTTAATATTATTATTTATATTTTATCATTTTATAATACTCTTAATATTAGATTTTTAAAGCCACTAATTATTTAACTTACTATAAGATAAAAAGTTATATATTAGAGTTGAAGATAATAAACTTTATTTTATTCTTCTTTCTTATTTTTATTTTACTTATTTTCTTATTTAAGACTTAGAGTTAGAGTTAATATAATGTTATATAACTATTACAAATTTCATACTATATAATGAAGATATAATATATATTATAAGATAATCATATATATTATAGTCATAGCTCATATGATTATATAATATAGAGAAAGTTAAAGAAGATTTTAGAACAGATAATATTATGTAATATGGTTATAGTATGTTGACCTTATGAAAAATACATAGACTTGAGGATAGATTAGTTATAGTATACACATAAATTAGCAGATATTTGTTAATTTATAATATATAAAAGATATAGAAAAGAGGTATTAATAATAGTAATATTAGTGAGAACAGCAAAAATAACAGTACTAGAAAGAAAATTATACTAATTTTATATCCTATCTCACATTGTTTATTAACTACTTAAGTACTAACTACTACTCTAATTAAAAATATATACAATTTTGTCTTGTAAAAAGCTTTTAACAACTAAAGTAGTATAGTGGATATTATATCAGGACTACTTTTCCTTTCCACCAGTCTACTTTAGAGTTATACTTCTTAATGTTACAATCTTAAGACCTTAAAGACGATCAAAAAAAAAGAATCTTAGATTAAGATAATTATAAGAAAACTTAATGGAGTTTCTGGTACAAAACTGTCTACCTTATATATGCTAAGTTACTGGTCTGTGCTATAATATCATTAACTTATTTTAAAAGCTATGTGTTATTCTTAAGATTAATATATTGTAGTAACATTATTTCTTTTAAACTCTTTTACTATTTTCTCAATATCTACTATTTTTTGAAATCTAGCTATTTTTATTAAGGGTTCTATCAACATTGTAAATAGATATAAATTTAGAAAGTTTATGGGTGTCTGGATAGTATTGTAAAGAGACCCAATTTTATACAAAATTTAAGTGCTCAAACTTTGCCTATACTTCTGCCAAATCTTACAAAATTCTTATTTACTATTAAACAACACTTTCTGAACTCTACCAAACTTTACAAAGTTTTTCAAGCTAATACTATTACTTCCTACTATTAAATATCACTTAGTACTTGTTATATACCAAGTTCAACCTAAAAAACCTGTTTTCTACAGCAGTATTATTAGTCTATACATCTATTTATAACCTATCTTCCATAGTGATGTTATTCTCTATCAAAACTCATAAGTACTCAGTCTTTTACAACAGATTTTTTCTATTCCAAACTTCTTCTAGTATTTCACTATTGAAATTTCTGTTTGGAGTTATACTATAAAACATCCAAGTTTCTTCTTTTATTATATGCCATATGCCAAGTCCACTTATTTTGAAGACTATCTCTCACTATCCTAGTATACTTAAACTTTAATATTTTATTTTTATTTTTATCTTCTTTAGTCTATTTTTCTTGATCTGATTTTTCTTTTCTTTTCTTTTAATTTAATTTTTCTTTTTGGATAATGAAGAGAAATATGACCACAGTTACATAATGCATCATATGATGTGATATCATAGATCTAGAATATAATAAAAGAAACTGGAATAATAATATCAAAGGTATGGTTATAGTATGTTTATCTTGTAGTAATAGTATAGTAAACTCATAAATAACACATGTAGTCTAGGATAGAACTTATAATAATAGTATATATAGTATAGAAATACATTGGGAACTCTTTGTTGAGTTTTCTTGTAATCTCTATGAAATACTTAGCTTATAAGTTTACTTAGTAGTCTATTAGTCATCTTGACTAATGGTTACCACAATATCCATAGTAGTAATATTTTTCATTAACCCTGGTAAAATTTCATCTTTCATAACAGCCATTTTTCTTGTAACATATTTTCATACCTTTCAAATACTTTGTCTTCTATAACAAAGGTACTTCTATTAAACTCAGCCTTCTATAGTAAAGCTCCCTTATTTAGCTCCTTTCAGTGATAAAACACTGAAATCTCTACTTGAGACTATATTTTAAAATCCCTAAGCATTTCCTATCTATTTGAATTGTATATAAGACTAGTAGTTATACTGTAATTCATTAGTTTAATAATTGATAACAATTTCAATTGAACTTAATCCCTAGTGTTCAATAATAACACACCATATCAGTACTCAATTTCTTTTAGACTTTGTTCCAATCTTCTGAAGTTACAACCATGTAGCAGACAGATAATACAACATATAAGCTGAAGTCAAGGTTATTCTGAAAAGTCTACATTACTAAGCTTATTATACAGAGTTTCCATACTTTACACATTCTTAAGCCAACCCTATAGGCTTTCACCTTCTAGTGTGAACCATGCCTGACATCATACTTGTATTTAGAAACTGGTAGATATATTGTATTCTTTAATCTGGTAGTCAAATATCATTTAATACTAACTCTAGTTTTTTATAACAATATAATTTCTTGAACTCTGTTTATTTTTCTGAAGTTGCAACCTCACAGCAGACAAATGGTACAGTATATAAGTAAAAGCCAAGGTTATTCTACAAAGTCCATAACTCTGTACTTTTTGGATAAGTTTCTATACTTGGTATAAACTTTCAGTCAACTTTATAGACTTTTGCCTCTAAATATGAACCATACCTAGCAGCTATTTAGATATTATCTTATTCTAAGCATTATTACTGGAGACTTATTTTATTTTTTGGTTGATTTTCTAGATGTTTTCATCAAAGTTCCTAATTATCTGGACACTATCATTCTTTGGTTATTCCAATATTGTTCTGCTAAATTGAAATATATTTCAGTAATATTTATTACTCCTAGAAGTCTTTATTCTGTTCTCTTAGAACTTCTTGGAGATAAATATCACTTGTACTTTATTAATTAATATACTTAGAACTTCCTGAAGACTATAAAAGTCTATTAAACTCTGAAGACTCTACCAGTTGCCCTAACAGATGCTTTTTTATAAAGTTCCAATCTATAGAAACCTCTATAATTTCAGAGTTTACTAAGACATATATAAAGAAGAATTTCATGATATTAGTAGTTTTAAGAGAGATGAGAAGATACAAGGAGGTTCTACAAACATTGAAAAATTTAATAGTAAGTGTAGAAGAAGTTTCATTTCCTACTTGGATATCATATACCAAGTTTATCCATTCTAACAACTGTCCTCTATAATAGTGATGTCTTCTTTAATTCTGACAAAAGCTCATCTTTTATAATAGCCATACTTTCTACAACATGTTTCTGTGATAGTGATGAAATCATTCTGAATGTCTTGGATACTCAGTCTTATTATAACTTAAAACTCAGAGAGTTAAGTCAAAAAAGAATCTTGTATTGAATTAACATAAGAAAACTTGATAGAGTTTTTAGTACAAAGTGTCTACCTTATATATACTAGCTAGTTGGTCTGTGTGAGACCTTATCTAACCTACTATAAAGGTTATACACTATTCATAAGATTAACATATAGTAAATATACTATATAATGTCATATATTCTTCTGTATAGTACATAATTATATGATAGTAATAGTGACATGTGTGATACAGTGTTATATGTAATGTCATACTATATCCTAACCCTAAGTACAAAATAAGAAAATAAAAATAAAAATAAATAAATAAAAACAAAGTTCATCATTTTTAACTCTGACATTATCTTTTATTTAAGATTTTTTCTCTAGAGAAACTAGCTTTCATTTTTTCTATTCTCTCCAACTTTCTTAAATACTCTTCCTTAAACTTTCCATCATCTCATCCATACAACATTTTTGCTATATACTTTTCTAGTAGCTCTCCTTTTCTAAAGTCTTATTTTTTTACTAAATTTAATCTTTCTTGCTATCTCACTTCTACACTAAGTTTTCTTTCAAATTCTACTACCACTTTTTTTTACACTCTCTAAATCTTACTCTCTCTCCTATATATCATTTTCTACTATAAATATCTTTCAATATACTAAATATTTCACAACTTCTCTTACTTTTCTTTTGTTTAATATTTTTTCTATCTTCTATTTTATCTACCTCTACTAGTTTTACTTTTTCTACTCTTTGTCTCTTCACTTGCTCTCTATATCACTACTCAACTAATATTTATAACTGAATGAATTCTTATCAAAGTTGGCAGTCATAATTTGACTAAACTAGATTAGTAGATACTATTTTATCAATGATATATAAACTAAAATATCAATCCACTAATTTCTTTGCTGGTCTTTCCTTGAACACTGAATCTTCTATTGTCAAAACTAAAGACAGTGGACTCTAAATTATTTCTATTTTCTTTTCATTCTTATTTTATTTTCAATTTATCTTCCCTTTTATTCTTAGAACTAGAATAAGGGTGACCAGATCATGTAGTCACACATCAGTCACATTGGGTGACATGGTCACAAGTCACAAGTTACATAGAAGAATATAGAAGGATCTGAAAGGATGATGTCATATAACATATGCAACATATGTTGACTTTAAGGCAAACACATGGCTGTTTAGGGTAGGCTAGAAGTAGTTAGTATGGACCATGAGGCTTTAGTATATAAGGTAGACAGACTATCCTATACAGAGTTCTCTATTGAGTTCTCTTGTGTTAACCCAATACAAGGTTCACTCTCTTGGCCAGCTCTAAGGTCTTAAGTTTGTAACAATGTGTAACACATAGTCACTTAAAGTAGGCTAAAGTAGTAAAGCATAGACTATGGGCTAGTAGTATATAAGATAGACAATCTTATACAGAGCTCTTTATTGAGTTCTCTTGTATTAACCCTAATACAAGGTTTTATTCATTGATTAACTCTAAGATTTTTAAGTTATAATATTATAATACTTTTGACCTTATTTAATAACTTTGAAATATAGACTACTAGTCTTCTCTTCTCATCCTCACACTTCATTAATAACACTCTATCTATAACAAAGTCTAATATATCTACCTCCACTCTTATTCCTTTATCCAAGTCTGATATTACTAGGACTAGCTTTATTATAAACTTTCTTTTTAACTTCTCAAACACTCTCCGCTATCTCTCTTCTTAGTTCTACTTCATATTTTTTAACCTTCTATATCTTTCTGTGCAATGCATAATTATGTGACTGTGACATATAATGGATATGTGACATCATGCTAATTGTTAACCCTAAGAAAATAAAATTGTTACAAACTTTACTCAACTTATATCTCTACAACCAGTAGACTGATTTTTACAAACCAAGTTATACTAGAAAACCTCGAACAAGGGCTATTTATGCATATGCAGGATGTACAAAAGTAACAATAGATTACTGAGATATTAGACCATCAGTAACTATAAGTTTCATTGGTTATTATCTTAGAAACAACTAAATGAATTTCTACAATCAAAGTTGTGTTGAAAGATGCTTATCAAACCGTTTCTAATGATATATCATGCATCATATGAAGATTAGTATTTATAGAGATACAAGCATATCAATATAGTAATATAATTAATTGTCTTCTAAAATTAGCCTGATATCTGCTAGGACTGTTATCTATAGTCCTACTAGGTATGAGTATTGATTATATGATAGAAACAACTTGTGTACAGACTATTACTATTTTGTATAAATACTTTTATATTTAAGGATTAGACCTTAAATTGAACTTCTGAGTCACTTCTAAACCTCTGAGAGTACATCTAAGATTCAGATATCACAAACAAGTGAGTAGTTCATTTTGTGATAAAAATGGAAAAGAAAATAAATAAAGTCTATCATCTTCAAGTCTGATATTATTTATTATAGCCTGAAAAGTCACTAGTAAGTTTGTAAGTTCAAAAAACATTACTGTTAGCTTATAAGCATAGCTCATAGACATTCTCTGACATTGAGAGTGCTGTCTTCCACTTATTTCCTTTCTTAATTCTTATATTATTATACCTCATCTTAGGTCTATTTTTGTAAATACTTTCTTCTTCCCAATATTATCCATTAAATCTGAAATCAGTGACAATTAATGATTTTTTTAATTATCCAACTATCCCATCCTTAACTAAACCCTCAAAAATTCTTGAACCTTCTTTCTCTCTATTCTTGACAATAAATATATCTTTCTCTTTTTTGGCACAAATCCTTCTCTGAGATTTATACCATGATTCCATATCTTTCTTATTGGCATCCTCTTTAATTCTTTTTTTTCAAACACCTTCAAATATTTATGGAACCTTCTAGAAACTATTCCTCTACTATTCTAATTTTTATTAAATCTTCTTCTTTCTGTTTCTCTTCTACCATTTTTACTATTTCTATTTCTTCCTCAACTATTGGTTTTCTAAACTCTTTCTTCTTCTCTTTTTGCATCTTTTTATTCTGTTTATGCCATTCTGTCTTTGTCTGCTTTATCTTCTACTACTTTCTACATTTATCTGAACATCTTGTCATTTTCACCTTCCCAGTTTTTTAATTGATCTCAGAATTATAGTGTGCTAGTCAAAACATCTCTAATATAATGCTTTACTTCTATTCTTCTATCACATCTATTTCTGTTTTCTCCTTGTGCTCTCTGTAAAACAATTTTATCTTCATTATATGTTCAATTAGTCCCTAAACTTATTACCAGCTCTGTCACTCCACTGTTTAACAATGTTTCTACTGTAATTCCATCTTTGTCATTCTCTTAATTTAATCCTATCTTTACTATTACTTCTCTCAACAACTTATTCTTCTTTTCTTTTCTTGAGTTATTAGTACCCATAAGGCAGCTATTTGCTTTTATCTTCATCTTCATTACTCTACTTGTCAAAACTTTAAGTCTATTATTTAAGAGCCAACATTCTGGTCTCCAAATATCTGCTTTTCTATTTTTCTCAATATTAGAATTGAAGATGGTAGACTTAATCTATTTTTATTTCTATTTTTATTTCTCTTTATTTTCTTATTTTTGAACTTAGGGTTGGGATTCAGCATGATATCATATATGACTATTACAAACTATTATACATTGGTCACATATCATAGTTATAGAAGAACATAGAAGATTCTAGAATGATAATGTTATATTACATGTCAATAACATGTAATATACCTATTCTTTAGAGTAAGGTAGGTTTAGTGTAGTATGGACTATTAGCCAAGTATATATAAGGTAGATATTCTATAACTGGAACTTCATTGAATTCTCTTGTATTAATCCAATACAAGATTCAACTTTTATCTTAACACTTTGAAACTTAACACTATTACATCTTGTATTCTGACTTTATCCATCCCAACCCACAGATAACCACCTACTCTCATCTGTGCTCTCAAACCTCTTCCAGTACAGATCAAATCTTGTTTATTTCATCTCAGATATTCTTTTTTTTTCTAAAAAATTAACAATTTATTACATGGAGTGTGAGGGCAGACTGTGGTAGCTACATCATAACTACATACAAAAGAAGCAAACTAACATGGTGATATAAACAGAGAGAGAAATAGATAAAGAAAAGAAAAAAAAGAAAAGGATGAATTGAAACTATGTTAAAAAAACTAGTTATGAAATCTATTCGTAGCTAATAAAAAGATATTGTCAGTAAAGGTGAATGCACTCAGATTGGCAACTAAGAACATGACAAAATGGCCTAGTGAGTCTCTTCTCAGATTCCAGTATCCATTAAACCTATCACATTTGTGAAGTATGTGATATCTTGATTTGATACAATATGATCTGCATGGACCCTTAAATTCCTCTCTAGGGAAGAATATAAGTCTATACTCACCAATTGGAGCATGATTGGTTATTGCTTGCAAAGCACATGCACACAACAAGTTTGAGTGGCCAAAAACTTTGAGCCAAGACCCTCCTTTGGCATAGAATGGTTCAATGATGTTGTTATCATCATTAAGTAGGTCAAGGAATTGCTTCTCTTTAAGATCTGAAGCCTATAATGTCATCTTCCAAGCATTTAGGATATCATTGATTTCACTCTTCTTGCTGAAGTCCTATGAAGTTTTGCTGGAGAAGAGCGGAATGGGATTGAAGGCCTTAGTTTCTTTGTTGACCACTTTGTGGAGAGACCATTTGAGACAACTGGGACATTCCCAGAACTCAATGGAATTGTTCTGGTGTTGAAGGAAGAATTTTTGAAGCTCATCAAGTATGGCCACTGAATGGACTTGAAAGGGATGTGAAGATAGGTTGAAGATTCTTTTGGTTGCATGAATGAAATTGGTGACAATAATGATTTTGGAAATGTTATCACAGTTTGAGGCTTGGTTGATACTGCATCTAATGGTGAAAAGTTTAGCTTCAGTACTAGTAACATAAACCATGTGGTGGATGGTCTTGGTGATAAGTCTATTATGAGTATGCATGTGCAATATAGATATAGCAACATTGTTCTTGATGCTAGCATCTGTAACTACAATGGCAGTAGAAGGAAAACTTGATGACTCAATAACCATGTTGTCAAGTTGATGAGTGTAAAATTTATCATCTTTCTGCTTGCTATGTAATTTAAATATGAAATGATCTGAGAAATTGTCAAAGATTCTGTGACCGGGAGAAAGTTCAGAATGAAGAGGAGTAAAAGAAGGGAGAATTCTGTTAAACCTGTTGACTATGTTCACTAAGTAACTTTTGATAAGGGATTACTGACAACTGGTGAGGGAATTGAGCAAGGTTGGGTAATGCAACATAGGTGCACTTTGGAATGAATCCATAAGAGATCGGATAAGGTGATTAGGGGGGAGCGAATACGCTTGTAGTTGTGATCTTCCACCAAGTTTTTAAAGGTGAAGCTTGATGGGTAT
>Ga0157364_1007919_pt1 | contig 11007 bp, 3 predicted proteins | sample AttsexASBM2_FD_111476 | JGI IMG/M metagenome (GOLD analysis project Ga0157364, IMG submission 111476) | Fungus gardens microbial communities from leaf cutter ant in Ribeirão Preto, State of São Paulo, Brazil - Atta sexdens ASBM2 | ecosystem: Host-associated > Fungi > Mycelium > Unclassified ... | reverse complement strand
TGTGTCAATTTTAGTTAAAGAATATAAGTATTATACTCGTTCATAAATACTATAATTTAATTATTGAAACAATAATTACACATATTAAAATTAATATGAAGAAGAGCTATATGATCAGTCGAAACTGACACGTAAGTGTTCATTTTCAGTTTCGGTAAAAATTTTGATCGGACTCTACATAACTTTTATTATTTTCATTATTTTATTATATAACATTTAAGAATCCAAAAAACAAAGATTTTAAAATAATAAAACAATGAAATTGAAAAACCCAACAATTTATAAAAGTAAACATTTAGATTAATAAATTATATGTATAGTTCTAAAATAATAAAACTACATAAGCATAAAATTTAAATTCTGTAAAATGACAATATAATGTTACACGTTTACAAAATTGAAAAATTATTTCACATTCTATGAAATTAAATGAGACATAATGATCGCGTTCAGTGAATGCGGAGCGAATCAGTGAGCGCTTGTTGTTATTCTTTTAAATTATCCAATAGCAGCGAGTGCTCACAGATCTGTTCTGCAATAGTTGAGTCTGCTGAACGCGGCTAATATTGGATTATAAAATACAAAATATTGAAAATATTTTTTTATAATTTACCTTTTGCCCCACAACCAATTCAAAAGAACGCTCGATTGGCTTTGAACATCTCGAGCTGTAAATATCGATACATACCATTAGTACACAATTTTAAATATTCATATCTAATATGTTTACTGATTATTCTATTACTAAAAAATCAAATGATACCTACAGAGCGTGTAATTAGCGTTGACGAATCTTGCAGCTGCTTCGGGTGGTAACGTGTTTAAAACGTCTCTGTGCGCTAATAAGGACATTTGTTGTGTATGCCTTAATTCTCGTTCGTCCTTCAATCGTACATCCTTTGTATGACTGACTGAATGTAGCTGTGACAATCTAAAGGAAAACTAGCTTATCAAGCTGCAAGCAATTTACAATACGCAAAGAACAGGATATTTAGGATGTTATGCTAAAGGACGAAAATATTTTTGATTCTTCAACATTCGAACTTAGGATTGGACAATCTATGAAGAAATACATCAATTTTTATTAAAATAAAATAAAAAATAAAACTTTTGATTAGACTATGATATCATAATAATCTTAATTAGAGTTCTGCATTATTCATCATTCGCGCCAATACATATCAGCGACAGGGATGAAGAAAAACTTGATTGGTTTAACGAGAAGCTGCGATTTTCGGTCATAAAAAAATTCTATCTACTTACGCAAGTTTTGTTTAATTTTTTCTTTAAATACACTACATTTAAAAAATACTCGTATTGCACATTTAACATTTAAACATGGTTCTAGAATTTTTTATCTACGATAGAGTGTTATTTTTTATTGTATAAATTTTATTGTATAAATTTTATTGGATAAATAAAATTCAGGGATTAGCGTTAAATGTATAAAACATAAACATTTCCAAACCAAATCAAAAAATAAAAAATCCAAATTATAAGCTGTGTAAGAGTTCATCTAACTAGAAGCAATAAATTTGCAATTTCATTGTTATAAAAATAAGTTTTACTTACTTCAGAGCAAGAGCTTCCTTGTCCTCAATCGGAGTATCAATAGCTTCTTTCGCGATTTCAACTGGTCCCTCGGACTTTGAAGGCGAAGGTTGTTCCACGATAGGTTCTACTATCGTACGAGAAGACAATGGTGAATCTTTCATTGGGCTTGCTTCGAGGCTGCTTACTCTCCTAAGATCTTCGTTCACTCGAATCGCATTAGATAATCGCAATTGTAACGTATCGCGCTCCTCGAGCAACTGCATCAATTCGTGAGTCAATTCTTCACATCGGACGTCTCTTTGATGAAGCATATACAGCGCAAGATCTAATTCACTGGAAGTAGTCTCTTTATTATCAACTGATTGAACAGTTTCTGAGCTTTTCGATGATGCAGGTTCGACAGTGTCTATCTTCAAGGCATGCTGTATCAAATCATGTTCCAAAACCTTTTGCATCAACAATTTCTTGAGTCTGTTTACTTCTGTTTCATTAGTTGCCAATGCTTGTCTTAACTCATTCAACTGTTTCTCTTCTTCCGCAGATAATGCCAAGAGTTCGTCTATACGCACCTCCTTTTCATGAATTTGTACCTTTAAGTTATGAAGTTCGATGTCTTTGGTGATGCTCAATTCAGCCAATCTTCTTTCTTTTTCCGCCAGATCGTCGATTGTATGCATCAATTCGATCTCTTTTTGTTGTAACTTATTGTCCTGATTACTCGCAGTTGTCCGTAATTGTTCAAATTGTGTTTTCAGATTCTCGATATCGCTATCCTTCAATCGAAGTTCTGCGAATAACTTCTGGTTTTTCTCCGATAATCTTTGCTTTATATTATCAATCTCCGATTCTTTTTTTTGCAATTCCCTCTTCAGAAATTCTTCAGCGTCAATACGAATTTGTTCTTTCTCAGAAGTTAGCTTCTCGATGGCGTTTCTGTTCTCTTCAGACAGTCTCTCGTAATCTTTAAAATGCAGAATCTGCTCTTGTAATTCCGCAACTGTTGATTTTAACACCTGTATTTCTTGCTCTTTGCCATATAATTCTCCCATCAATCTCTGTACGGTTTCACGCAATTCGAAGTCATCTGATTGCGGTTCCATACTAGCCTGGAGACACAACTGCGAATCTTTCTCGGCTATGACGTACTTCAATTCGTTAATCTCTTGTTGCTTCGCGTGCAATTCGTTCTGCAACCTAACAATTTCCTCCTGATCATGCACAGATCTTCGATCTCTGGAGAACAAACTGGCTTCCTCCTTAGATACGTGCTCTTGACTTTGCCCGTTAACACGTTGTGTCAAAAGATTCACTTGCTGCTGCTTCTCTGTCAAGCTTTCCGTAGTTGATCGCAAGGAAGCTTCTAGTGTAGCTTTCTCATTATACAGACAATTGATTCTATCTTGCATTTGCTGAATAATTGTAGGATACGTATTCTCGCTCAATACATATTTCAAATGTTTCAATTCTTGCTGCTTAACTTCCATTTGCGCTTTCAATTCATTTATAGTGCTTTGCAATTCCGCATCATCGTCGTGACTTATTCTAGAAACCGGAAGACTCTCGATCATTTGAGCATTCTGCTCGTTGCGCAATCTCTCCAGTTCAGCTCGTTTATCATTCAATTCTTGATTCGTAACTTCTAATAAAGAATCTTTATCACTCATCATAGCCTTAATTCCTTCCAAATCGTTCTCCTTGGCACATAATTGTGTGCTCATGTAATGCAATTGTTCGGTTTTCTCTCGCAAGTCACGTTTCAAAGCATTAATTTGCTCTTTATTATTTTCTATTTGAGTTTGATACACTTCCGTCTCCTGATCATATCGCAATAAAATTGATTCTTTCTCCGATTTAAAAATCTGAATTTCTTGTTCTAAACTATGAATACGTGAATTGCATTCTTGTAAATCAATTGTAGTTGCTTCCGTGGCATTTAATCGATTCTGTAAATGTTGGATATCTGCTAAACATCTTTCTACTTCTGCTGCGAGTTTCGTTTTTTCTTCCTCGTATTGTATCAATTCTTGTTGTTTTTCTCGTAATTTTTCATTCATCAAATTCATATCAGTTTGAATAGTTCCTATTATCGAATTTCGTTCCGTTAGATCCTCCTTCAAATATGCAATTTGTTGCTGTTGCGTCTCCAATTTAGTTGTATAATCTCGCAGCTTCAAGATGTATTCATCGACTGTTGATTGCAATGCAGACAACTTCTCTGTTAAATCATGTAATTCTTTATCTTTTTCTTCGATTTCAATCGCGTGCTTCTGGACCAATTCTTGAGTAATCTCACTAACGATAGTATTTACTGTTTCCACACTTCTTTGCTGCATCAATTCGTGATCTTTATCGCTAAATGCTTGCTTCCAGATTCCTACATCTTGCTTCTTCTCGTCCAATTCTTTAGTCAAGTTTTGTATTTCCGATTGTAATATCGCTTCAGCTTGTTGTCTTTCCACATACTGAACTTGAAGCTCTTGTTTCAGATCAGCAACTTCTTGAACTCTGGCGTTAAGCAGTTCCGTGACTTCCATTAAAGACGCATTGAGGGCCGAAAGTTTTTCTTCTGAACTCATTAAAGCATTGCCTTCCAAAACATTTTTCTCTTCTAAAGCTTTTTGTAGGTTTTCTATCTCCGTTTCTAATCTATCTACCTTCTCCGCAAATTCAATCTTGAGAAGATCGTTGTTCTGCCGCGTTGCTGTCACTTGATCGTTCGCGTCTATTAGACTTTGTTCATACTGCTTTCTGAGAACATCATATTCTTCCTTGCTTTTGTTTAAAGCGCTTTGAAACTCAATATTTTGATTGTTCAAAACGTCTAACTTTTTCATAAGTTCACCGATGTTATTGTTTTCTTTTGGCTCCAAATTTGCCATTGCCGCTTTTTGTTCTTCTAAAAAGTGTTGCAGTTGCTCATTTTCTGCTGCAAGTGCTTCTAATTCATCCTTCAAATCGTCTATTTCTTCTTTATATTTCTTTGATATCACTTCCAAGTTATCACTAGAATCTGATCTTTTCTGTGGCTGACTACGTGCAACAGGTTTATCGATTTCATAAGATAACAGATCATTCTGACCTTCATGCATTGAAGAAGAAATAGTGTCTCCTATATTAATCGTATTTTCTTGTAATCGCCACTCTAAAGATTGTATTTTATTACCTAGTTCCTTATTTTGAATGTGTAATACCTCAACTTCCATGTCCTGTCTCTCTTTCATTTCCATGTATCTCTCATTAGCTGACACTACTACATCAAGCCGTTTTAATAAAGCTTCTTTCTCAGTAATGATATTTTTCTTTTCTTCCTTTATTTCATTAAGAGCTGTTTCCAAACTGGTAATTTGCGCCTTCAACTCCTCTTCAATTGCCGTATCCAAGTCGAAAAAGCTGTCAGTCTCTTTCTGCGTCTTTAATTGTTGCTGCAAGCCCTCTATTTGCACTTTATATTCTTTCAATTTCTTTACCAATTTACCGTTCTTTACTTGTAGCGATTTACTTTCCTCGGTAATCCTAATGTTTTGTATTTCTAGATCTTTAATTCTATTTTCCAAATCTTCTACTTTTGCACGCAACTGCATTTCAGCGCTCAATGTCATCGTGCTGAGATGTTGACTGCTGATAGCTGATTGAATATTCTCATTCCAACCCCAAGATTCCTCATCAATATTGAGATTCTCAGAACCGTTGTCCCAACCCATATCTATATCCAACTGAATCTCTTGTATTTCCTTTTCAATAGCTTGTGCCGATAGTTCATGTTCTTCTTGATTAATTGATTCTTCGATAGCTGTAGGAATTTGTTCTTGTTCCAATTTTTCCATGGAAGTAAGTTCTTTCAAGCTATCTTCGTATATCTTCGATTCCTGGAGACTCTGTTTTGAATCATCCAAAACTTGCGTGAGATTTGCAATAAGTGCTTGAGTCTGATCTCTTTCTTGCAAAACATTCTCTAATTTAATCTGTAGATTGCCCTGACTCGCAAGCGATTCTTTCAGTTCTTCCAAGGATCGCGTTAAATCACTTACTTGCAGTTGTAGCAAGTCTCTCTCTGTGGTGATTGACAAAATACGCTGTTCCCACTTTTGTATTAAATCATTGTCACTAACACTCCTCGCTCCTGTTTCCAAATTATTAATCTGAAGTTTATATGACTCGATTTGTTGATCTCGTTCTGCTGTTAGTGTTTCAATAGTCTCTTTCACAGAAGTCAATTTTGTTTTTATTGCAGTGATTTCTGTGTCCTTAAGTGAAATTTCTGTTCGTAAACTGGCTTCTACATCTACATGTTGCTGCAATTGCGAATTCATTTGTTGTTTTACAGTATTTAATTCGTTAATCAATAAATCTATTTGGGTACTTTTATCAATTACAAGCTGCTGTAATCTCTGTGACTCTGTTTCAGTAATATGATATTGTTCCTGTAATGTTTTCAAATCATTTAACTGACGAATTACATTATCCAATTCTGCATTCAATGAATCTATCTGCGCGTTCTTTTCAGAAAGAAGATCCTCTCTCTTTTTTAATTCGCTTTGTAAATTTTCAAATCGATTTTGTAACTCTTGAATGTGTAATCTTTCTTCTTCTATATTATTAAGTAAAAGTCCTATTTCTTTCATATGCTCAGAACATTGACTTTGTTTCTCGTTTAATAAACTTTGCAGTCGTTCTATTTTCTTTTTATCTGAAGTGTCCATATCCGAAACAGAGGCTATATTAAAAATTTTCGCGGAGTCGAACAATTGTAGAACATCATCATTCTTCTGTTGTTGTTGATTTTCAGTAATAGGAATTTCAACTTTTTCGGAAACTTCAACTTTGCATTCCGCATTTTTATATTTGTACTTCTCCAACTCAGCCTCCAATTCCGATACTCTCCGTTCGCTCACGGCTTTTTCCATTTTCAAAGAATCGATTTCCTGTTGCAATGTATTTGTTTGATCCATAAGTGATTGGTTGAAGCGCTCTTGAGCAGTTTGCATCATCATATCGTTATATCTCTGAGACTCATCATGAAGTAATACGATATTGCCATACGAATTGGCCAACTCGTTGTTCAAATTTTCAATTTCTGCTTGACGTTCTTGTAAACGCGCTTCTAATGCTTGAACCAAATTCTGACATTGCTCGGAATGATCGCAGTGCTGCGCGATCCGTGCGTCTTCTTCTCTTAGTTCACTCTGTTCTGGAACCTGTGTCATAGTCGCAAGTTCTTTTTGTAACTGCTCGATTAATACACGACGTTCTTCTGATTTCTTCTCAGCATTTTCTAATTTCTCATCGATTTGTGTTTGTTTGGAAAACAAGAGGCCATTTTCTGCTTTCAGATTCTTTATTGTAGCAAGTTGTTGTACATATTCGTTTTCCATTACTTGCATGCGTACACTTAATTCTCGCGCTTGCTCTTTTACCTCATCCAAAACTGCCTGCTTCTGTTCATCCTCTTTACTCGCAGTTTGCTTGTAGATTTCATATTCTTTGATAATGTCCTCCTTCGCCGTTTTCTCCGTCATCATTTCGAGAGAAATGCGTTCTATCTCTGTGCGTTGTTTCTCAATTTCCTCATCCATCTCCGCAACGTGTTCCATTAACATGGCAATTTTTTCTTTCAAACTAGTCGATTCTTTTTCAAATTTCTCTGAATTTGCAAGAATCTCCGCAGTATCATTCTTCGCTTGCAGTAATTTTTCCTCCAAATCATGGATCTTGTTATCCTTTTCCCGCATGGAAATCTCTACTTCTTGTATTTGCTTGTTTTTAACTTCTTTCTCATCTTTCTCTGTCGTCCATTTCTCTTCCAATTCAGTAACACGCGCTTCAAGTTCTTGACATGCTATCTTTTTTTTATTAAATGTAGCAACAATCTTCTTCATCTTTTCGGACTGCGCCTGTAGCTTATTCTCCGATTCTGAAAGTTTTTGTTCCAGATCTGCGACCTTACTTTCTAAAATGGTTTTCATCTCTTCTGTAAAGTTTTTACCAAGCAACTCTTTCTGTTCTAATTCGGATTTCATAACTTCGTTTTCCTGTGTTTTCTCAACTAATTCCTCGAGAACGTCTTCTAATCTACGATTAACCATCGCTATATCCTCCATGTGCTTAGCTTTCAACCGTTCCATTTGCTTGTACTCGATCGTCAACTCTGATTGCACTTTCTCAGCGTATGTAGTTTGATTGTCCAAAATTGCTTGCAGTTCCCAAATTCGTTTTTCAGCTTCAGTCTTATTGTTCTTAACTTCTTCTATTTGTGCGTCCAAATTCTTCTTAGCCACAAGTAAATTATCAATTTCCTGTTCTTTTTTAATTAATTCATTTTCGATGTTTTCATCACGTTTTGACATATCCTCAATTTTTTGCGATAACTCACTATTTTCCTTTAATGTTTCTTCATATTTACTTTGTAATTCAATATAATGTATTTCTTTATTTCGCAAATTCTCCAATATTTCCTCAAATTCTGCTATAGACTTGGATTGCTCTAACACTTCAGCAATTTTGCTAATATTATTTTGTAGAGCATAAACTTCCTTTTCTTTGTCCTTTATTATATTATTAAGTCTCGCAACCTCTCCTAATGATGATAATAAAGCAGCCTCGTTTTCTTTAAACTTGATTGAATGGTTATTCAACTCATCTTGTAAACTGTCTATAGTAATCATTCCATTTTGTAATTGTGCATATTTAGTATGCAGCTCTTGATCTTTCTTTTCAATCTCAGCCTTCAAATCTGCAATTTCATGTTCTTTCGCCATTACATTCGCCACTTCATCTCCTAATCTCGTTTCGAGGGAGCTCATGATACTTTGAAGATGATTTTGTAAAGCACCAGTCGCCACATCTTTTTGTTTTATCACTTCTAGCAATTCTTTATTACCATTCTCCAATATCTTAAAAGCTTCTTCTATCGTTGCTTTTCCTTGTTCCAGCGCTTGCATTTTTTCTTGCATATCATCATATTTGAATTTCCATTCTTCTGCTGTAACAAACATATCCTTCAATTCATGTTCTACACTTTCCAATTTTGCACCTGATACTTCATACTCCAGTAATTGTTCGGCTTTCTTTTGCAATTCTGCCTCCATGCTTTCCAATTTCATGTTCATTTCCTCTATCTGATTTTTATATTCTACAATTAATATTTTACTATTTTCCAATTCTTTTTCTAAGGACGCTACAATTACAGTTTGCGATTCCTGATAAACAACTTCTTCCGCCTTTCGCATCTCTGAAATTTCATCGGACGATTTCTGTAAAAGAATAATTTGCTCTTGCAATTCCTGCCTCTCATGGGCAACATTCTCCTTCTCCTGATTCAATTTCTCCAGCTTATCAATAAGCTGCAACCTTTCTCTAGAGAAATCATCGCAGGTCGTATGTTTCAGCTTTAAATCCAGCTCTTCTTTTTCTCTGGTAATTTTAATTAGGTGTTCTGTTTGATTGTTGATATGCTCTTCGAGCTGTGCGATCGTCATTATCATCTGAGCATTTTCTTTCTCCAATGTCGCGAGTTTGGACTTTGCATCATCAGTTTCGCATGATGTTACATTAACCGAGTGTTCAATTGAAGTTTTCCGCAATTGCGTCAGCTCTTTTTCAAGAATTTGTTGCCTCTCTATTAAGGCATTAATTTGGTCAGCAGATTCTATCACTTGAATTGACATTTGAGAAGTATGAGATGACTCCATTTGGAGACGTTCTTCCAATTTCGTACGATTTATAACTAATTCAGTATTCTCCGCTGTCAACATTTCTGTACGATCTTGTAGCCTGTTATTTTCTTCTGTGAGATCCTCTATCTGTGGCTTAAGTTGAGAAATTTCTCCCAACAAATTATCATTTTCTTGGGTAAGTGTCTTAATCTGCAATCGCAAATTACTATCATCTCTAGATGTTTCTAAATTATGATCAATCTTAGAGATATCCAATTCAGCGTTGCTTTCTATTTGACGCAGTCGTTCTTCCAGTTTTGTTAATTTGATAACAAGTTCGTTATTCTCTTGAGTAAGTAGTTCAATTTTTGTTGGGCTATCATTATGTTCCGGGATACGCTCAAAAGATTCCGTAGAACCTGTGTCGGACGATCCCTTCTCCTCAATTCTACTTAACTTTATGGTCAATTCGCTGTTCTCCTGCGTCAATTGTTCAATCTTCTTTATCAACTCGTTACGGTCCGTATCATTTATGGTTTCGAAAGATTCCGTCGAACCAGCATGTGAATCATCCTTCTCTTCCAACTTCGATAATTTAAGCGTTAATTCATTATTCTTTTGTTCCAAATCCTCAATTTTTTTCAATAGATCATTTCTATCATTCATTTGAATAGCTTCGAAAGATTCCGTCGAACCAGTATCCGAAGTACCTTTTTCCTCCATTTTGTTTAATTTGTTGTATAATTCTGAATTTTCCTGCGTCAAAGCATCAAGCTTTTTTAGGAGTTCATGATGTTCGATTTCAAATTTATTCTCACTCTGTTCTTTGTGAGCTGTTTCTAGTTGTTCTTCTAGCTCAACGATCTTCATCTCTGCAGTCACTCTAAGATTCTCGGATTCCGCATTCTCTGCTTCTAAAGCTAAAACTTCCTGCTTTACCGTGTGAAGTTCTGAAAGAAGATATTCAAGTTTTACGAAATCATTCCATATAAAAATATAAATACGCTGATACTTAATATTCAATAATATAATATATGTAAAATTGGAAGTATAGTTATTAACACTGTTACACACACAGTAATTAATAATCCATCAAAGAAAAGCAGAATAGCTCGTTTAATTTACAATTCTATTAGAATATATAACATAATTTCATATTTAAAAAATAATTTAATCCATCGAGACATAAATACATCTTATTCTGCATAGACTATTCAATATGACAAATTACCTTGCGTTAGATCTAACTTTTGGTTCTCTAAGATGGCGATTGCATCAATATGCATCTGTATTTCTTTTGTCTGAGATGAAACCTTACTTTCCAGGTCAGCAACACGTTCTTGCCAATCTCCTGCTGAGGCTGTGCAGATCGTATAATTTGCCGATAACGTACGTGCAATTTCATTCATAGTAAGTTTTGAGCAAGCAGTAAGCAATTAAATGCTAAGCTTGAGTTACAAAAAATTTTTTGTCAAAAAATTTTTTGACAAAATTCCTTTTTATGCAATTGATAATTATAGAATAATAGTTAAGTACTCTAAAAAATTTTTAAAAATGATTTCTCAAACACTAAATCAAAAAAAAAACGGAAAGACTTCATATAATTATGTCCGAAATAGCCTAGCTTTAAGATAGAGGGGTTAAAGATTAAGGGTATTAAAGTTGAAAGAAAAATTTAATTTTTTTCAAAAATTTCAAAAACTACTCAGATCATTTTTTTTTGACGAAATTTTATTTAAAATCTAAGTTATTTCTTTTTATTTGCGGAAAAAATGAAATTTTTCCTTCAACTTGAATATGT
>Ga0157364_1007918_pt1 | contig 11009 bp, 6 predicted proteins | sample AttsexASBM2_FD_111476 | JGI IMG/M metagenome (GOLD analysis project Ga0157364, IMG submission 111476) | Fungus gardens microbial communities from leaf cutter ant in Ribeirão Preto, State of São Paulo, Brazil - Atta sexdens ASBM2 | ecosystem: Host-associated > Fungi > Mycelium > Unclassified ... | reverse complement strand
TTGCTTGGAGTAATTTCAAGTGTTCAATGGAATAATTTATTATTTTTCTTTTTGTTTTAGGTAAGCATTTTCTACTTACTACGGATACAAATATCGTTTGCATCATCCGTAAGTACAATTTAACTTTAATTTTAATTGCTTATTAGCAAAATTAAAGTAGTTCAGCACATTTTAAAGCAAGTATATTGTCTTCGAAACATTTATAGGAAGAATCTTAAATAAGAAAAATAAATTTTTCTTCATAATTGTTTCGTAATATACAACTATGAAAAACTAATATTTTTATTTTATTCATTTATAAATATTATAATCTTTTAAAAAAATATTTTTATCCTTATGCTTTAATAATATTTTATTCGATGTCATTAATATCACAAATAAGATGTCAAATAAGATGTCATATTTTGTAATTACATATACAAACTTGTGTACATCTAAAACATGAGTATATCATTATTCTCTCACGAGATATTGAAATCCTTGGGTTAATATAGCGGAGCTTCATGTCCTTTTTCTTTTTATATTAGAATGTAAATGTAACGCGCAGGATTATATATCTGAATGAACGGCAGTAGATCCTCGACTTGGAGAAAGATCGTCCGCGGGTAAAGGATTACTTCGTGGCACGTAATCTCTTCTTAATGGCGACCGCGCTTGATCGTCCCTCTTCAAATCCGTGATTACGACACCGTCTTTCTACTCTTATGCGAAGGACATTACGGTCCCATTCACCGGGAGACAGGTCGACTTCCTCCTTAATAACGCGACTTTGATGAATTCGAGGTGGCACTGTGCCTGCGATATATCGAAGCGAGTCTAATATACCGCAGGACGATGAGAAAAGGGTTCTGGTAGGACAGATCGAATTACCGAAGATTCGTTCTACTCAACCAGGAAAGACCATTCCTTTTTCCCGTCAGATTTCGAATACTTGCCGCGCGTGACGAAGCCTTGCACGATGAATAAGCGAGTTCACGTTTACGGATGAAATATCGGCATAACATGACTAGAGATTCATCGTAGTTAACAGAGAAATTATATATAGGGCAAATAAGAATAAAATTTAGATCTCAAAGTTTATAAATTTATAAAATTCGTTTATCTCTAAAGAAAAGAATATTTTTTTAAATTTTATGTTATGGGTACAATTATATTTAATGTACAACATTGATAAAATGCATCATAGTTACATATTCAAATAACCAAATGTATTTCAACAAGCTGAAATAAATATTTTTTATAATTTTATTAATTTTCATATTGAGCTTTTAATATATGATGAGCAAGTAAACGCTTAGAAAGTAGTATTGGATTGTACAATATTATCTTGAAGAATAGTATTACAAGGATATAATTTCACACATACATGTAGATACACACATCGCTACATTATTATATTATTATATTATCTCATAGTGGAACGAAAATTTTTCTGCAGCCATTGCTTCTTTTCTTCAGTCATTGCGCATCATTTGCTTTCTACACGCAAATTATAGATGTGAATCTTCGTGCAAGATTGCGATAAACGCTTAGAAATCGTCGCGGTTTTATTCAGTCGTGATCATTCCGTCATCGTCGTGACTATCAGGTCGGAGGTCGAGTCAGTATTGAAGGTCGGTCTCGGCAGGTTGTTAAGGGGGAATGGAGCAGTATAGATCCGAAGAATGTGTGCCAGCAGTTAGGTCAGCCTCGGGGATGCCTGATTGGCTGGGTCAAGGTCACTACCTGTGCCTACCTGCCCGCCCGAGAGACGCCGTCATATACCTCTTCCTACGTACGTGTACTGCGTTGGCACAAACCTCTTCTTGTGCACGTGGAAACGCGATTGTTAGAAATCGGGAGAGAAAAAGAGAGCGAACTGGCGAAATCGCGCCTTTCTTTTGGAACCTGAAATCGCGCCTCGTTACGTGTGCGACTGCATGAGTTTCACGTTTCGTAATTAGAGTTTTAGAGCCAGTCAATCCCGAGAATACGATTTCTGGAGGACTGAACCTGAGTTTAAGATAAATACACGTTGCAAGTTGTTGGATAATGCGCGTAGCTCTCCTCGTGATGTAGCCTAGCAGGTCTAACGACCATCGCTCGTTTGTGCATTAGTCGCGTAAGAACATCGAGCGGCGGTGGCGGATGCAGATTTTGTAGAGCGTAGCTTTTGCCGAGACCGGTCTTGCTGTTTATCGTTAGGAACTTGTACCGAGCAAGTGCGCAGTCACGTGATTTTTATGCTAGAGAATCTTAAGTATTATTATATTATTATTTCTTCATTTATCTTTTATACGTAAAAATTTTAGATATGTATACGTAAGTTGAAAAACGCAAAGAGAAATCTTTTGTGTCTTCAAACTTTTTGTTTAAACTCTTGTAGATATTAATTCAGGAGATTTCTAAGAATTTTTTGGCTGTACCCATCTTTAAATTTTAGACTTTTGTAGGTATATATTTATCTTTTTTAAATTGTCCTTCGTCTTTTTTTAAATCGCCACGCGACGACATTCCACGGAATTAGAAAACGTCTGACGCGCGTCGTTTGACGCGCACATTAATTAACCAATTAGCGACAGTCACGGTGTCTCGTTTTCTCGCGTTGCGGACGATAACGAAGCAACGCTGGTTTCACAATCTGCGCGCGATCTAGTAAGTACAGTTAGAAGCTTGACTTGTCTACGACAAATGACTACACGTCATAATTTTGTTCGCGATAAATAAGTACATGTGGAGTAGATACCATTCACTCTTTCGTGATTCTTGCAATTAATTTCGTCGTTATCTACTGTTTTAACAGTAAATAAACATTTATCCAATAGCAGATAGATTTATTATACATGAAAACCTGTAAAAGTTGAATTTAATTCTCCTCAAGTTTTATTATTTTATAATAATAATTTTAATAACGATTTTCTTTAGAAATATCTGATGTTTAGTTTTTTAATTAAAAATTATGTAGAAGAGGAGACACATATTTATTCTTTAATTTTTTGAATAGCTTCGGTTAGTTTTGAAAATTATTAATTTCGGCCACCGAGAAGTCATTCGCATTACGATCATTCATTGCATAAGATTACGTATTTATGTCGCAATGTATAGCGATATCGATACGATCGTGTGCATACCGATGCTACGTATGCGTACTTCATGTATTCCCAGAATGCGTGACGCAGAGGTTGCGCCCTACCGTTATTTGCGCGATAAACTATGGTGCACATACTGCCGTCGCCGAGATTATGTTCTTGCATACTGCATCGCGTACGTGGCAATCGTCCGTCCGTCGACCGTATCGAATTTCGTATGCACGATGAAGGAAGAGAGAACGTTTACGCGAATTCGAGCTGTAGCTGTTTCTGTTACGGCACATCATCGTTAATGAACGGCCTTGCCGTACAGCAAACATAAAGGTACTTCATTTTCTACCGATGTTTCTTTCGACAATCGAAACCTATGAAATATCACTTCCCGATTGGTAATTCTGTTCTTTCGAAATACCAGAAGAGCAAGAATTCATTTTCTGTCACGTTTCCAGGCGCCATATGTACGATGCTGACGCATCATGTTTGGGAGACGGAACGTCTGAAAGATTTGTTTCGAGAGATGGATTTTCTTTGACCCCATACCTGTGTCAGAATTACAGGAAAAGTGTCTGCACACGGAGAAGAGAAGAATTTTTCTTAGAGTTTATCCTAAAAAAAAAAATGGTAGTTGTGGAACATTGTATTTCGAAAACAAATTTTTTTTTATGTAAGTCTTTTTCATTCATTAATAAAACTATTGTACAATAAAATATAAAATAAGTTTGATTAATTTTACTGAAGTGGTAAAAATCTTTAAAATATTGTATTTTATCACAACTACTACATTTTCAGGGTAAATTTTAAGAGAAAATTCTTTCTAAATTCTTTGCAAATTTTATAAAGTTGCTTTTTACAAAAATTAACTTTTATATAAATTACGCATAATTAGCGTTTTACTGATTAAATCAAACTCATCACAATCACTAGAATATCAAAAATTTTTTGTAGCATGCTCTTTATTACTTTTTTAATTTGCAACATAATTACTTTGATAATCTAACAAATTATTATACTTTCAGATCTATATCCAGCAAAAATTTTGTCATCGATTAAAAACTAGAGTAATAGTTTTGAAAGTTTCGATTAGTACTACACCTCATCGCGGAACCTCAGCGCCGGAAAAAAAATGTCCATCATTTAATTGGGACATCCTACGCGAGTTAATAAAATTGTTTTACATGAATTGAAACTTTGTCGGCACGGGTGTGTCGTGATGATCGAAAACTATCGTGTCTACCGATTCGTCCTGCCGTACTGGTGGGAATGTCCGAAAAAGTCAGCCGGTCAAACCAATCGAGCGTGGATCGAGGAATCCGCTATAAAAGTTTAATTGTGTCCAATGGAAGAAACGAGCGATGCTTATGATTTATCCAAGATTAGCTTTTTTTTGCCTTATTAATCCTCTTAATAGAATCTTATGGTGTCGATGTTTAATATGCATCCGCGAATAGGGTCACTCAGGTCTATCGATGTTCCTGAAATATTCAAATCGTCTGAATATCAATCGTCTTAGATCATCAAGCAGCATTGCGCGATAAAAAAACCGATAAATAGCGAAAATATTTGCTGATTCCTCTTTCATTGTCATCGATATTATCTTCCATATCCAACAAGAACAGCAATTAAGTGTTTGATTTTATATTTCGAAATTTTATTAACATTTTCTGAGTGAAGAATGTAAAATTATTATACAGACTCCCGCAAATCGGGAAAAACTATTAAAAGAAGAAGAAGGGCAGGTTTGACCTCGTCGCTTTTTCTGCGATCGTCTAATCGAAGCGATTCTTGCTTTCCTGCTTGGAATAACATCCGGCGGATCGTCGATCCTTCTTAACGAACGCTTCTTTGCCGGCGCTATATATCGACTTCGCAGCCGGTCGGTCGAGAGCCGACTACCGTGAAACCCGTAACGCGAGCTTCCTCTTCCTCGAGCCATTGTTCTGCTAAATCCGTGACTAATCGAGCGAGACCGATGTAGCGTGATGTTTCATGAATGATGGTAGGATTTTTTTTCAACTTCATCTCTCGTTATTGCAATATTGATGCAGAGGCACGTTTCGGTATCTTCAGAATTCAGATACTTACAGAATTTACGTGAAGACACAATGTGTCTTTTTCGAAAATTTGAATGAAATAACACATTAAAATAAAGTTTTTATAGAAAATTAGAAGAAAATTTTCAGTATAGTAGTCTAGGAAATTCACAAAAGATTCCTTGGATGTTTTCTTCCGTGGCATTTCCATTTATTTCTTTTTCCATCGTCTCATTCACCGAATCGTACCTCTGAGGCTACGTTAAAGTATGCACGACGAAATTGAGCGTTCCGTAAATCGACATCATGTTCTCATGGGATAATTGTAGAGCAGAGACGGATTCATCAAGCTAAGATCAAAGGCTCGGCGAGAGGAGGAGGCGATCGTTTGACCCGGTAGCGTCGCATGAGTCACGCCGCTAGGAGGTTACTTGAAAATTCTATTACGAAGTTTCGCCGCAAATGATCGGTCGAGTTCTGCGGATCGCGCGACGTTCCTTCTTCGTATATAAAGAGGAAGAGAGGAGAGCTATCCTGCCGCGAGATCTATGATCAGTCATCGCGGCTCGTAATCTCGGCTTTTTCGTCGTTACTTTTCGTGGGCGCGGTACTCGAATACCAGAATGCGCGCTACCCGGACGCGCTCGCCGACAAGCTTGCCCATCGTTAGCCGCGCTCTCTTGGTCTTGGTAGTTGGTAATTACTACCGACGAGAGGTCCAACGTTTTCTATCCTTTCGAGCCCGCCCCTCCCATTCTTTCCTGGAGGCGCTTTTGTGGTCGGGAATCTCGGAGAGACCCCCAGGCATCGCGCGCGCGCGTTAGAATCGGCCTATTAGTCGACCATTCCAGCAATGTGGCTGACGAACCAGGACGGAGCGACCTTCCCAAGGCCTCCATCGTCATGTTATAGCCCAGTTAATCTAACTGCATCCGTGGAAAATAAAATGATTAATCTAGAAGTTGCTCGATTTTTTTTTATCAACCGTCACCGTTGGCAAGAATCATTAATCAGCTATGTGGAAAATAATTATCGCGGAAAAAGTTAAAGTCGTCGTTAAGGATTTGGAATGAAAAGTTTTCTGGAAACTAATGAGATTTAGGAATTATGATTTTTTTATTTTTGTATAGGATAATATTACTAGAAGAATAAAAATGGAATATCAATTAGTAAATATAATAAAAGAAGAAATATACAAAATTTAGAATTGGAAAATTGATATTTCTTAAGAATCAGATATCTTGACATCGATTCATTATAACGGATTAGTTAAAGATAATAAGTAACATGGCAAGTTTCACATACGCACAGTGGCATCATTCATGAATACTTAAATAATAAGTAGTGTCATAGATAGCTTAATAAAAAATCACAGACGCTTTATTAAAAATAATCCAGACGCTTATCTTTTCTCCGAATCACGATTTTATAGAGTGTAGCAATGTTTGCATATTTATCGACTTATTTATCTCTTGTGACATTTCTCGTTCCTCTTACTAATCTTTTTTTTTTCTACATTGCTCCCTAAAACAATGATACACATCATTGTTTTCTGCAAATGATTGGACAACTCCCGATATCCGATACTCGACTCAATATCTCTATGATCGTGCTTTGCAATCTCATTCTCCGAGAAGCATGAGTTACAATTCTTACACGTGTTTCTTCCGCGTGGCATAGAAGAAACTAAATCGAAGTAATAAAGTGCAGCTTGTTAAAGTGCACCATTATTGCCGCTAAGTTTAACACTAGTGATATACAGATTTTACCAATTACGAGATATATGTATAGGGTTTATAGTCAAGATCGTATCTCGAGTGCGGATCGACATGAATTCATGAAGGATTGACGACAAGTAAAGCGGCGAGCGATTTATTATACCGTGAACTATCGAGTTTAACGCGATTCTAACACGCAGCCGACTTTTAATGGATAATCCGCGAGCTTACGGCTACCGTACGGTTCCGCACCGCACCGCACCGGAGCGGCGCCGCCGCCTTGTCCGCATTCCTATCGTTTACCGTGTTCGTTAAGTCGAGGTACTAGGAAGCACAGCGTCTCGTTACATCGGCGTCGTATACTCGTCCTCGACGCGTCGTTTATTTCAATTGGCCAACAATGGGAGACGAGAGACGAGATTCTCCTTGGGGAGAGAAAGTTTATTACGTCTTGAAGTCAACTGTGTGTTTGATTCTTCTCGCGTTGTCTTTCTTCCTCTATCTCTATCTCTTTTCCTTTACGGTCTCTTTTGTTTTTATTTTACTTCCTCTCGCGCGTTCGTTGTGAAAGGTAAAGTCGCAGGTGGGATAAATCTGCGAACGAGAGAGGAGCAGCAATCGAACATCGTCGAAAGTAGGTGCGCTGCAGGTGTAACCGGAGTAAGAGCGTATTATTCCCACTCGCGAGAACTTTCTTCTCTGAAACTGGCTCCGTTGCTTTTTCGGGATTAACGCGCCTTCGAATAATAATGTTGAACAACGCTAATGATCACCGCGTGCTGTTATTCTTCGTGATTTTTTTTTCGGTCATTAGCTCGTCTTATTTTCTTTCCGCATACTTTAACGTGTATTTCGAGGTGCTAAATTGATTCTCAAGATCCAAGGAAACCACCGGGTTCGACGATATCTACATCTCTCATCTCGAATATTGAAAGAAAGAAAGACTTTTTTTTTTATATACGTACGTTTTTCGTACCTGTACTTTTCATTCGAAATGCTATCGCAATTTAATTAAGTATCTTTTTTGAAAGATCTCTTTTTCTTTGAAAAATATCTTCAATATATCATTTTTATCACATAATACATCATATTTTATATATGGATTTATGTTAGAATAGAATGCGTTACTCCAAACTGGCCAGAATTCATAGAAGAAAGGACTTTCATATTTCCATCGTTTCGAAGAAAACCATCTCCCCTGATGAACCTCCCGATGAACCCTCATTTTTCTTCGTCCTGCTCACTACTTCTCATACCGTTACCAATTATTATCGTCGATCCACGAGGAATAACTCCACACGTTCCTCCTCGGAACTGGTACGATTATACACCTGACTGACCGACGGAAATTATTGCTTATCTCGAAGACGAACGCGTATAAAAGTCGAGCGGAGTAGCATAAAATCACGCGAGCAGCTAAGCATGGACTCAAGTATATACAAGAAAGATATTCTAATAGAAGATAATAGGAAGACTGTCAATATATGTGATATATAACAACATAAAAAAAATTGCTCCCTTTTCTTTAATTATTAAAATAATTTTTAAGAATATCGAAATCAAATACTTGATAATGATAATTGGTATGTTATTTATGTATCTCTTATTCTTTTTTTATTGTTTTATTTCTTAAACCAATTTACTTTATATATGCTATTACTGTATATTTGCGCTTATTTGCGTCTTTGAAACTCGAAGCACGGCCGCCTTGTACCGACTTCTCCAGATACTTGCGCACAACATTATATGGTACAGAAATACCGCGTGTGTATCGAGGTCGGAATCGTTAAAATCATTGCGTATAGCTGCGCTAACAGTGGCAGTTCTTTTATCTGGTCATTTTCTCGTTTTCTTTCCTTGGATCTGCATCACGTACAATTCACAAATGTTCCGCTAAGTGAGTACTGTGTGGGCGAGTTTCCACAGTTAGACTTTTCTCTCTTTCTTCTTTCCTCCTGCTCTTTTCTCTATCTTAATCTGAATCTTGTCGCATTGAGAATGAGCGCGTTCTTTTTCTTTATTCTCCTGCATATGTTAAAACCGGCAGTCTTTGATTATTCCGAATATTCCGTCCTCTCTGTAAAAATATTATATTTATATTTTGTTTCATGCGTGCAACGTTTTCTATTTTTTTATATTACGCCTCATTTTTTTTAGATTAATCTTACGCGCGCAAGACGTAAGTCGTTGTCTTTCTAAATCATTATTTTATAGACTCTCAATTTCTTAAATATTATTCTCAAACTTTATTCCACTATATTCTATTCTTCTATTGTCCTATAAACTTTTTATTTTATATACATCTCGATTTTACAATGGTACATTATGATTGCATAAATTGTATTGATTCTACTCAGCATCGCTTTCACGCGTTGTGCCATAGATACACTGAATGGAAAAAAGGGAGTGGAGAAACGTACACGTTGTCGATTCACTTGTGTGTTCTCTTTTCTATTTCTCCCCTCCCCCCTCTCTCCCTTTCTTGACAGTTCGAAGATAAACGCCACGTTTCTTCTACGTATCTCAAGGATAAAGCAAACGAGCGAAAGGGAAAAGTCAAGTACACGTTCTTGCGCGTCCGCGTGTAGCCGCGGCGATAAACGTCCCAGGGCGGCGTACCTTACCTTTGATTACGGTACACGGGATACGTATGTAGGTTAGAATGTGGGTGGACCCTAGTTCTCTCTGGCTCGCTCTCTCGCCTTACCACGGCACGTATCTACCATGTGTTGGAGTACTGGCTCTCTCTCTTTCTCTCTCTCTATCATCATTGTATGTGCTTGGTACACCGGGTACACCGTCGCCCACATCAGTTCCGCGCGCGTAATGATGCGCGGAGATCGGCAATCGCGGGCCGGCCCGATCGAATTATCGATTAGAGAGCGCCGGCTTTAATCTTCCTCTGCGCGCTTTTGGTTCCTAGATCGATCGAATATTCTCCCGCTTAATTTAATAAGCTCCACGATACAAGTAATCGCACCTAATGCGCAACCTCTATCCTATCTGCGGAGAATGAGAGCTTACTCGACTAAATTGCATCGCGCCGATATCGCCTTAATTTGATTATTTATCTCGGCGCGAAACATTTCTTTTCTCTATGTATATACAATGTTCATTTTGCATGATGGTTACCTTCTTCTTAAGCGAACACGTTACGATCTTGGAAACATCCTTCTACCGAGAATTGATGCAAAGATACTGCAGAATATGCTGATATCTTAAGTTGAAAATTATAGCGAGATGAAAATGCTGAAGATCCATCGAACCCCAGAAAACATTTTCAGAATTAATTCCGTATTTACTTGCGATCACTGTACCAACTTCTCAGCGAGTGAGCAATCGATACGATGGCATTTAAATTTTAAATTAAGTCCAGAACTTAATCTAACGATCCTATCGTAGCGGAAGAGATAGCGTTTCCTGTATTACCCCGTTCATTGCCCGGGTGTTATTACTAAGACGCGCGGGAGACGCACGCGTTTTCTGCGCGATCGGACACGGCGGCGAATCATCTTCCGATATTAATCCCGCTAAAAGGAACATTGCGAGTCGCGAGAAAGCCTGCAAAAACTCGATTATACGACTAAGTATCTCGTACCTCGGGGATTGAGAATTTCCAACCCCACCGTCACACTGCCGCCGCCGTAATAATACGTCCACGCGCGATCATATGATGGGGTTTCCCTCGGTAACTCGGAGCACTTTGCAGCTTGACCGTAGTCGGCAATGGGAAAGGCATGTGCGCACGTGTGGTGAACACGTTGATTCCCCGTATATGAAACGCGGGATACGTATTATATCGCATTATATGTACACATACGCGCTTGCATCACCGTGAGCCAAGTGCTTAGAGGCCGCTTAGACGCGACGACGTCGGTCATCCGCACGCTCGCTCGCGCTTTGTAATCGTTTAATGGTCTCTCCCCTCCCCCCCCCCGCCCCTGATCGATGAACATGATGTCGGTCGCAAAATAAGAGCAATCTCTCCACGATAACTCCATACTTTTCACGCGCGGTTATCCGCATCTTTGCTCCCTCTCCCCCTTTCCCCCTCTTGTTTGGCATAACTGGAGAGTTTTATCCTTAATTCTCTATACTAAACTAATTTTCTTATTCTTTTCTTCATATGTTCCTTCAAATTTTGTTCGTATCTACCAATCTGACGATTGGTCGCGAATCAATCAATACGCATC
>Ga0157364_1007917_pt1 | contig 11010 bp, 9 predicted proteins | sample AttsexASBM2_FD_111476 | JGI IMG/M metagenome (GOLD analysis project Ga0157364, IMG submission 111476) | Fungus gardens microbial communities from leaf cutter ant in Ribeirão Preto, State of São Paulo, Brazil - Atta sexdens ASBM2 | ecosystem: Host-associated > Fungi > Mycelium > Unclassified ... | reverse complement strand
TCGCGTTAAATGCTTTTAGACAGCAGTTCGACCAACGCTAATGAAGTTGTCTGGGATTATACGAGTATCAGTGAGGAACTGCAAGAACGTAAAGGGAGGGTTGTCCATGCATACATCACTTGAGATCCACGGCGAGTACACTCGGCGCCTTTGCGCACCTTCGACCAATCTTATCGTCGCGTCGCGACAAATGAACCGGCCATTAACCGACTTGTCCGCGCGTCCGCGTCACGCCCGTTGTCCTTCTTCCCTTCGAATGAAGCTGAAACGTGGCTAAAGCTGGAATCCAATTAGCGGGAGCTCTTGACTCTTCTCGTATCAAACGGAGGCCCCACGGTATCTCGCATCAGTCACCTGACGTCCGACCGCTGCGCTGCCCGATTTAATCCGGAACGGTCGAAAGACAATGCGTGCTCCGGCTCTGAGTGATGGATTAGGTATTAAATGGTTGTTTTCACAAGGATTAGGTGGATATACTGACCTGAAGAGCACGCCGACCTGGCCTTTTTCAAAACCTTGTCGATCCACGCTTAGTTGAATTGTTTAAATTTGTACGGAAATCATATTTTTTTAGAAATACTCTCCTAAAAATATTTTTGTAATTTCCAGAGTCGAATTTTTGAAGTAATAAAAAGAAATTTAAAGTAATAATGACAAGAGTCAAGAACAAATTTAATAGAAACATATATTCAAGAATTTGAACAAGATTTCATATAAATTAATCCTAGAGATACTCGAATAATGTTATTGTCAAAATATAAAACATGTAATAGACAAACTTATTAAAATATTAGTAACATCAATTTAACATCATTTAAAACATATTTATTTTCGAATTTAATTATTAAAAGATTAATTTTTGATTTAATCAAAAAATGAAATATGTATAATAGAGCAACTTATTTAGAAATTATGAGTTATGAGCATGATATCCAATTCAGAAAATCTTTCAAATAGCTACGAATTTCTTAATAGCAGCCTCCGGCCAAAGGAATGGAACGTTTTCGTTCTCAGTTACGTTGAAATACAAAAAAATCAAATCAGAGGAAGCTTTTTCATCGTTTCTTGTGCGCAATGTAGTAGCGATGTGGAAATACAAGATGTCGGTTCAGCGACAATGTTAGACAGGCTGCGTTAAGTCCAGCCTAGGGCAGAGACGGACACCTTGTAATTTCGAGTTCTTTGGATTGAGAGCCGCGCGCCTACCGTGTGATTATCAACGTCGCATTAATCGGTCGGTAGGCTTATTATCATACGTTCGGTTGAGTTTGATTACGTGACTCTAAAAAGAACCTTCAGCGATGCGAGGCGGAATATACGCGCGTGCACCGCCGCAAAGTGCTACTTTGCAGCAGTTTCTGCCGCTACCGCGCACTTCGCGTACGCCTCGGTGTTAAAAACTATAACCCTAGCCTCTCTAGTTTATCCCCTTGTAACGTGAGCTCTCGCGGAACGGCGTGAGAGAAAAAGTGCATCCATAAAATAGTACTTTTGATTTTTCACGCGTAAAGTTACATTTCGCCTGTTTGACTTCGCGTCGCCTCAACTCGACTGTAATTAATAGTGGCAGCTCATAATCGTGGCTAAAACGTCTCTATAAAATTTATTGCGCACTATATAGTCGATGCACTGCACGACAGTTAATTTGTATCGTGATAGAAGTGAGATTGAGACCAATTGAGAAAGATTTTCCATTTATAAAGAATAATTAACAAAGAAATTTATATTATATAATTATTTTAAAATCAATCCTAACTACAGTGATATTATTTTAATGTTGGCGAACAAAAATTTGCAAACTTCAAAATTCAAACAACTGTAGGTAATTTAAAAATGAACCAAATTAAAAAATTTAAAAAAGGTTTCTTTAAAATCTTTATTTTTAAAAGCTCGCTATGTCTTTTGAATGAATATAATTTTACATATAAAAAATTTCGAGTTTGACAAATGAGAAATTTTCTTCTCACTTTGTGAGCCTGTCACGTGCCTAAAAAAAAAACTTACGAAAATTTTCGATTTTCTAACGTGAAAGCTTAAACTTTTTCGTATATAAAATCGTTTTTAAAAATGTTTTTTTAAGAATTTTTTATCACATTCGAGTGTTAATTTAGCATGTGATGATATTATTTCAAGATTTCATGTTAAATTAGTATTCATACGTTTCTTAGTTAAGTCTTAGTGTCAAATGACGTAATTTATGAGTAAGCGAATAAATAACGTATTTATGAGTAAGTAAAAATAAAGTTTTAAAACGTAAATTCTACGATGAATAAATAAAATGTGGGTAAATTTTAACATCAATCATCATCAATGTTAATTTTATTGAAAAAAAATATGCTTCCACGTTTGTTTACAAACTGTGTCGATATTATCTCTTTTGTATTAATTCTCTTACATAATATTTATGTAACTTTCTGACATATTCATCTTGTATTAAATTAACCAAAAAATTTGAATTGGACCGTTTGGAACATGCGATTTATTTAAATTCGATATATTTTTCCCAACAAGTATTACATATAGTTGTCTCATTGAAGAGATTTTAATTTACTTCTGTTGATAAGAAACGAAAAATATATGTCACGTTTAATATTAATTTAATATAATCTAATATGCTTTTCCATATCCTCAAAGAGTTGAATCATAACGTCAAAGAGTTGGGGGCGGCTACACGGATATTAAATATTGCACACACGCCCAGTATCGCTTCGAAATTGCACGGGGAAGATAAACATGAGCGCAAACACGCGATTGCATCGCCATGGCGCGATGTAACTTGGTTGGAAAGTTTATGGGGATCATTATTGTCTCTTTTACGCGCGATCAAGGCCTCCCTGTTGATTCTTCATTGATATCGATTCTCTGTTGCGATCCGATTTGAAGTACATGTATAAATCATGAAAAATATACGTGACAATTTGCCGTAAAATACTCTAATTGTAATAGTCGTGTTAATTTTTACAGAGATGAAGAGAGAGATTTGGATTGTGTCGTATCATTAATCCGAAGTCTCAGTATCGATATCTTTGTTTATTTTTAGTGCCTTCCTTCTCTCACTCGCGAACAACAAAATGTGTCTAACGTTGTAGTGCTAGAAGTGTCCATGGCTCTCCTCTCTCTCCCGGGAAGGCCGCCCGCGTCTCCCCGATGCAAACACGCAACATCGTAATCGCGATATAAAAATAATGAAACAGATTCCGCGCGAGATAGGCGGCGCGGGCGCTGGCACGATGCGCACCTCTATCGAGCTCTACGCTACTTCATTGCATCGCTTTAAGATTGATATATGGCTCCGTAATTAATTACTGTGCCGTTAACGTAGTGTAGGCTTTCTTCCTCCCTCTCTCTCTCTCTCTCTCTCTCTCTCACTCACACACTCTCTTTTGACATAACAAGAGCACGCATTCTCTACGTTGTGCTAATTATCGCAATACGTATGTGAATTGAATAATGCATTTATTTTATCAGATAATTACGCGCGGCTTGTCGAATAAAATATTCCTACTGTGTTATTGTTTTTCTCCTTTTGTTTTTCGAAAAAAAAAACGCGTCATTTCCGTTTATTTCGATTCGATAATTAAAACTCCTTGAATGCTTCAGCGACCTTTACATTTTACGTGATCTCCGGAATCGTCCGGATAGAAAAATGACTTCATTAATCGTATAATACAATGCTTTATCACAAAAAACAAAATTAAAGAAATATTTTTACGAATAAACTAATGAAGTGGCAAATTGTTTAAATGTTTTCTTCTTTTCTATACTTAAATGAGGTTTTTCTAATATAAATTTGTCAAATATAATTTAAATTCTTCATTGTCTAACACATTATTAAATAATTTTTCAATTAGCTACAAAATCTCAACTATGTAGAAAAAATGATTTTGTTGAAATATTTAAAAACTTAGCCAGACACTGAACTGTAAATAATTTTATTAGACTATCAAAATAATTATGTAGGAAATTTAAACATTACGAACAAAAAATCTTGATATTTTAGCGACTATCGTTCATAATTATTTTAATAGATTCTAACAAAATTATCTTTAATTCTGTATTTAATTAATGATTTAATTTTAGATGCTTTTGAATCGTTCTTTTCATCACTTTATTATAACTATCCATATCAAATTTTCTTCAAGAAAAGAATATATATTTCTTTTTAATAAATGCTCTTTTTAATATATGTATTATAAATTATAAATTTAATATATTATAATTTATAAATACTTTTATCCCCCTATTTTTCTCTACTATTTCGCATTACACGATAGACATCTCATCTTGAAATATTCGCGATCGTTTTATTAATAAATAAAAAAATCAATAACCGTGTCATGATCACTGTATTATATCGTGATATCAAAATTACGGATCAGGTTTTAGTTTAATTTTATTTTTAGTTCGTACGCGAGTAGTAACGAGGATTCTGAAAGTTGATGTTAGGGTGGTGCATGTTCGCAGACCTCTCGCCATTGGGTGATAAAAGCGGAAGCCTCGTCGACGAGCTCGGCGGTGGTGGCGGCGGTTCCCTCAGGAACGGCAAGGGCAAGAAGATGAGGAAACCGAGGACGATTTACAGCAGCCTGCAATTGCAACAGCTCAACAGGCGGTTTCAGAGAACGCAGTACCTCGCGCTACCGGAAAGAGCGGAGCTCGCGGCTAGCCTCGGACTCACGCAAACACAGGCAAGTTCTATCGACATTATAAGTCAAGCAGACTAGAGCGCAAGCTTCCCACGACATAGTCGTGCAACGATAAGTACCTCTTATCTCGCGCTACTCGTGACAGGTTGGCGTAAACAAATTGCGATAAACGTAAACACAAAATATAATTCTTTGCCAAAGCGAACATATATATATCGGATTTTTAGATTTTGCAAACTTTAATTATTTAATCATTAATAATATTTTAATTTATAAGATTATATTTGAAAGGTCCATTCGAATATTGCGATATATTCAGCAAAACACCATATATTATGTTAATATACCTCACGATATAGAAACTGTCTCTCTATATACATATTTTACCTGGAACTTTGTAGCTAGAACAATATCGTGTTGACAAATACATTTGCACCGAATGATAAAATATCTGAGATACATATTTCCGCGGGCAAAACAGGTTTTTCACTCCGATATGGATTATCAGGAAGTACTGTCGGAAAGAACTTCTCGAAATCGTGTAAACGAGTGAATTCCGTGCGAACGACAACGCATCGTACACGACGTTTATCTTGCAAATGATGAGAGACTTTCGCGTCGTGATTAGAATTTTGCATTTTATTGAAACGGCCTGACAATCTTTATTTTTTTTTACGATGGATGGATCCAGTTGCGTGGTCGGTCCGCGGTAACGGGAGCCCGATAAACGGCATCTGTCAGCATTATCGGCACAAATGACTTTACTAAATCACCGATTCGCCACGCCCTGGACATCGGGGATAGGGTTGCCGTCAGTGTCCAGTGTACCGAGGGAAGGAAAGAGAACAAGTTTCCAGGCTAACGAGGTGCCCATAAATTTTCTCCTGGCGATCGTGCGAGTTTTGCGCGAGCTTTCCACGCGGGCGGGGCTTTATGTGCTCGCCGGCAAAAGATTTTTCGCCAATTATCTGTCGCGCGGTTTCCAATTAACGATTTATTAGCGAAGCTCGAGCTACATAATTGGAGAGAAGTTAATTGGCTCCAAACTTTTCCGTTATAGATTTCTCGGATAGACGATTTATTTTCGATGAGCCAAAGTCCGCGGCTAATTAGAACAATTTCGCCGGACAATTCAAATTCATTCGAATTAACAATCGTAATATTGTGTTGGCAGTTTATTAAGTACCGTCGTAAAATTAGTTTCTTTCTGTTACTATTGATTTGTGTGTGCGGTCTGACGAGATTACACGTTCCTTCGGACAAAATTATGCGTTTCATTGACTGAAGCGAGACGAGATGGAGCAATTTTCGCGGTTGCTCTTTGTGCGTTCCTCACCCCTCGAAGAAGTGTGTGCACAATCGTCGTGGCGCAGCGCGTAACTGCGTATCGCGTAATCATGGGATAACTGGCTGTCGTAGCTGGTTGATGTCGTTGCAGGGGGTCCCGGACCGGATAATTTCATTAGACGAAGCACCGCGGGGAGTTATTCTCCCCCCGTGAGCGAGTGAATCGAGCGCGACGCAACCTGATGAGCAGTCGGCGTCTGGTTGTTTACTAAACACGGTTGTTCGAAATCAACAGCAGCCGTATGATCGAGAGAGAGAGAGAGAGAGAGAGAGGAAAATTAAATTACGAAATCTCGGCAGATTATCTATTACATCTTCTATACATCAAAATGTAATCCGTTATTTAATTTCCGTCAGCGTAGAATTGATTGACGCAACAAACTAGTACAATAAAAAATTCGATAAATGTCAACCTTCATATATACGATTAAGTTTTATTGGAACGAAAAATGAAGTTTTAGATTTCTCTTTTCGAATGAGTAGAAAAATCTGCAATGAAATAATTGAATTTCACGTCGGATACCACCGTAAATTTTCTTTATTTTGAAATATGGGGAGAATGACTTCTACCTTTTGTCAAACATTCAGCGGCTGCATGTAACGAAGAATGTTCCGCCGCGCGCGATCGGTGGAGCTCTTCAGCAGGCACCGTGCATAATCCGTAATCGTCCAATCAAGGCGTTCGACCAAGCGCCTCTGCCTCTGCACTCTTGGCCCTGCTACCGTCGCGCACTGGCTTTCTTGTCATCGCCACCAACATGGCGCCTTAGCCTTCAGTCTCTTCCATCTTCTCCTCTTTCCTCGTCCCCTCTCTTCCTTATACCACGACAGCCTCGTCGTCCTCCCGGCAATCTCCCCTCGCACATTTCCCCACCGGCTCTCCCCATTCTCCTCCTCCTCTTCCTCCTCTTCATCCTCCTCCTCCTCCTCCTCCTCCTCCTCCTCCTCCTCCTCCTCCTTCTCTTCCTCTTTTCCTTTAACCTCGGATGAATAAGAAAGAAAGAGTAACAGGGAAAAAGGGGACGGGAAAGGGAGGGCGAGAGGAGCGGTGAGGATCCGAGGTGAGGCCACGCATCTCTTTTTCTCCGGGGCCTCAATTTGAGGACGTGGTAGCGTTCGTGCCGCCGGTATACACGTGATACACGAAGGGGGTCCGAGGGGGGAGGAGGCGGGGGGGAGGGGAGGAGGGACCAGAGGGATCGGGAAGGACGGGAAAGGGGAAGATAGCAGGGAGTACTCTTCTTGTACACGCGAAGTACATGGGCACACGCTCTCGCTCGCTTCTGCGGATGTATACGTAGGGACGTGGGCACCAACACGCCCGTCTGCGTTCTTGCCACGTACCTTGGGCGTGGTGCTTCCTTTTTCTTCCTCCTCGCCGCGACTAACGTGCCCGATCTCTCCTCATTGGCCCCGGGAATGCGAACACGTCGAAGCGAGATTCGAAAGTCGCGGGAGGGAAGCGTGAGTACACCAAGTGAATTCGAAATTTTGCCGTACTCCTGGTCCATCACGGGGAGGATGCGACATTAACGTCCTCGTAGAAAGAGAGACTTTTTATTATTTCGTAGAAAATAGATAACTCGATTTAGAAAATAAAGACTCGTGACATCATAAAATAGATTAAAAAAATATTCACTTACATTTTGTACTCTATATATAATCGATCGTAATACTAAATTTATTTTTATATATAAAATTCTCATAGCAAAAATAAATTTTATGTTATTTATATAAGAATCATTATTAGATATAATTTTATATTTAAAGCATGCTTTATAAATTATTAAGTCGCGCACAGTTTTTTGCTGTGAAACTACTGCAAAGAAACTAATAAGTAGAAATCACGGAGAAAATTATATAAATATGAAATACGAGTACGAATGAAAGTAAAGACGTCTCGCGTTCAAATTCTGTCATTGAATTACCGAATGAAAATAAATTACGCATCGGAAAACTGCCGCGAAACGCGTTCAAGGTCCTTGGGGATTCAACCACCGCACGCGCGTCATGTAGTTGCGCACGCGATACAACTTCGCGGAAAAGCATCGCACACATCATCGAAAACGCTGCTCACACAGTAGATATACGCACGGGTAATTATTATTCATGCATCAATGCATTCGCGAACATAAGTAACGTACACCGCGCGCGTTCACTGTCATTCATCGTTGTCTATTGAGATTCTTTGTAAGAATTTATGAAAAAGAAAAAAATATTAATAAATTAGTATGGCACAGAAAAGGTATGCAAAACCATAAGAATCTGCAAACTAGATTTTCAGATCAATTTACGAATCAGATTTACTATGAATTAATTAAAATCTTGTATTTTTATATGTATCATTGATATCTTATAAATATACATGATTACAAGTGTCATTTGTCGAAGAAAAAAATGTTTGAATAATCGAAATATCGAATATTTGTTATCCTTATATCATCTGAATCTCAAATTATAGAATAATTTTATAATTTAAAGATATTGTATACGTATGTTAAAAATCTTTTAAGAATATTATACTGAAGAAAAAAGATTTTATATTAATGGATTTTATGTATTATTTTAATTGAAAATAATTTCGTTAATTCACATAACACTATTAATGAAACAAATACATCATGTTCTCCAATAAAATTTTATTCAATGAATTTAAATGATTACATAGGTGATATATAAATTTATTATGATATATAAACATTAAATTATTTACAGTTCTAAGACATTTTTTGTTTAATAAAATTTTATTTATTTCATTATTAATATTCTATATAAATCAATAAGAGAGAGAGAGATTATTTTCAATTAAAATAATGCTGTTGATATAACATTTTTCTTCGGTGTATAAGTATAAATCCTTATAAATTCGATCTTTAGTTTTCGTAATCCGAAATCGAGTGCAAAATTACTTTATGTCAACCAATTTCCAATCCTTCATGTAAAAGATTGTTAAACATGCTGCAGCGCAAACCACGTGAATATGCGAGATGCATGAAATGACGTTGAGTTCGGAGAACCTTGATCGTATCCGTTCCAAGAGAGCGAAAGAGAGAAGCGGATTAGCCCAGATCACGTTCTTAAGATACTATATTATATCCACTCTCTTGACCAGTCCTCCGTGTATCTTTCTCTCTCCCGACTATAAAATCATTACGCGGTTTTTCTCCCTTTTTCCGGCTACCGCCGTGACACCGACTTGCGAAATGCGTCCTCGTCTTCATAGCAGACGTCGATCCCGCCGATAACCGGGCGTGTATGTCTCCGTTCTGTATGTATATCTCCACCTTTCCCTCGTCCACCTTTCCCGCGCATTTATCAGCGTCCATTTATCTGCCTATCACTGCGGTCGCTGTATACATATATAACACAAACACATACGCCGGCAGTCCGTAAGCCTTTCGTTCCGTTATCAGACCAGATGTGTTAGATAGCGGACATAGTTTCTCGCCGGGGAACAATGAATCGGATAATTAATCATGGGTATGGTGTATCGGATCACCGGGGTCACCGCCGGCCCAGCAATAAATCGTTGAATTTATGAAAGTGTTATTTATTGAATAAATGTGGCGGATATACGAGATGCTCGAGCGATTTATTATGTAATACGTGAGAGAGACGATGCTGATCTGTATCTCAACACATTTTAGATTTCGTTCTTTTCCCAGATTTTTTTGTTTACCAAGCTAAATATGGATTAAGAATTAATTATTGGAATTTATTAAGTTAATTACTTACATGTAATTCGATTTGATGGGCGTAACATAATCTTATATTCCAAAATTTACATCAAATGACACTACTGTATTTTTTTATTATAATTATACAAAATATTATAATTATACAAAATATGCAGATTAATGTTTTATAATTAAAATTATGTAAATTCGAATAATTTTTAAATAAATTTATAAGTATAAAAAGATTTAAAATGGTCTAAGCTTCGCTGAGAATGAAAAAACCTAATTATTTAGAATGGATTTATAAAATTTATCGATGATCTGCTCTATAGCGATTCTTTCGTGCTTATTGTCACTGCAAAAACGAAAGGTGGTAAAATCAATTTCTGGTTAAAGAATAATGTGAACAAGATAATTGATGATTCCGTTCCAACTATTGAACGAAAACTTAGTTTCGTTGCTAAAATAATCGTTACATCGTTGAAAAATTGAACGTGATTGCATACTGGGCGATTTCGCAGGGGTTGCAAACTCACGCGTATGTATAGCTATAAGTTAATTAATCTCCTAATTAATTAACCGTTTTAATAAGGAAAGTGTCGACAGCTCGCATATAACATATGTGAAATCATTCGAGACGCCTGGGAATTCAGGTTGGGAAAAATCGATAAAAGCAGAGAACAACTTCGTTATTTAATGGCTTTTCGGAACTTGGAGAAATCCGATGAAACATAACGTACTTCACATCATCGTGTAAACTTTTTAATCGAGATTTACGAAGTTTGGCGAAAGGTCTAGCTGCGTGCTTGACGCGACGTGAAGTCCGCGTGAAAACCTGCTGCTTTCGATGAAGTTAATTAAAATACTTTTCTGTTTGTGCGCCCTTCTCCGCATCTGTAAAGTTACTTAGAAGGGAATGAAATAAATATATACGCATTACAAATAGTGACAAGTAAATAAATAGAGAATTTATCGTTTATTAATTTTTCTAATTTCATAGATTAATCAATTTTTCTAATTTGATAGACTAATTTTATAAACTAATTTTCTAATTTTATAGACTGAAGAAACGTAATCTTTCAATATTACAGAACTACACTCCACTTGTTAGATCTCGTTAGATCTCTAGAGTATACCTATGTACCGCGGGAGAGAAAGTATGCTCTAGTTTCGTGATATCTTTTATTTTTAGATTTGTCAGTTGCTTGTTTTTACATGTGTATTCCGTTTAGCTGCACTTATTCCAACTTATTATTCTAGGCCTTGGCCCAGAATAATAAATTTACTTTTTTATTTGTATGTATAATTTTTCTCTCTTTTCTCTTTCTCTCTCTCTCTCT
>Ga0157364_1007916_pt1 | contig 11010 bp, 4 predicted proteins | sample AttsexASBM2_FD_111476 | JGI IMG/M metagenome (GOLD analysis project Ga0157364, IMG submission 111476) | Fungus gardens microbial communities from leaf cutter ant in Ribeirão Preto, State of São Paulo, Brazil - Atta sexdens ASBM2 | ecosystem: Host-associated > Fungi > Mycelium > Unclassified ... | reverse complement strand
TTATGATGCAGACACAAATCGACTAATGTTTCTATGGGGTTATGTTGACAGATGCCCAAGTTTATTGTATGACGTCTATGATCTATTTATTTCGACTACCACTTACCGCTAAAGTCATCTATAAGAAAACGGCGGAAGCGAAGTTGTACACCGAAGTTGTGTACCTAATATATTGATAGTCATGGAGAGACGACACAGTCGAACTCAGCATTTTAGCTTTGTATGATTGTGTCGACATGTGTAGTTGGAAAACACCGTGTCTTACACAGTGTCTACTTGTGTCATAGCTGGAAAGCATCTCATGTCAATGCACATAGAAACACAGAACAAGGCGCTAAATTTCTGACGAGTTGGAATTCTGTGTCTATCATCTTATAGCCCACCAATCAACGTTCAGATTTTTCATTCTGTTTATATATGCTATAACCTTGAAGCAGATGGAAGAATATACTACAGTTTATATATGAAATCATATTGATTGGCATTTTTATTTTTTCAATGATTGTGCAACGGGAGGCGACAATTATGTATCGCTTATTTCTATGCTATTTCTTATGGCTATTCTTATCGTTGTTACGTCGCATTGTGTTTAGGGTTTTAATCTCAAGATTTAAATAAACCCAAAATATTATAAAATTTATAATATTATATTATATATTATAATATTATAAAATTTAAATATTACAAAGATTTAAATAAAAGATTTAATTCTGTGGATTCTATGGATTCCGCTCCTTGTATTCTTACATCATGGCTTTTTCAATTTGATTAATATATAATTTTCAATTTGTCAATATAGTGGAACTGCACTATGTCACTAACGAAATACTATCGAAGCTTACGGAAGTTGCATGCTTAAAATTTAAGTGATTATTAAAAGTAAGAACTGATAATACGGTACTAATTTCATGATTTGTTAGTTTCATAAACATACATATATGTTTAAAATTTAATAATATTCGATTTTTATTTAAAATTGTGATTTGAATGTTATCCGAGTTTGATTATCAATAGAGATGATAACTGCAGAGAAAAAATTGTAATTTTTCAGCAATATATAAAATATTATAACATTGAAAATATGCATACTTCCCATACAGAAAAATTGCAAAATGATTGCAGATATCTCATTGTAATATTGCAAATAGATTGCAATATTGTTGTAATGTTATAGTAGCATAAAAATGTCCGTCTTCAGTAAGATTGCGCTGTAATGTCGCAACGCAGTGTATTTGCAACAATTATTAAAAAAAATTTTTAATTATTACTGAATATAATTTGAAATATAATTTGTGACATAAATAAAAAAGATGCAGAAAAAGAATTAATCAATATATGTTTTATATTATAATTATATTTTGTACTTAATTGCAAATTTTATGTAGGTATATATATTTTTAAAATTTTACATATATTTTATACTTTTTGACATATAAATTTGACATATATTTTATACTTTTTTCGCAAATATATATTTTACACTTTATGCAGGTACGCCTATTTTGTATACATATATTCTTAATTAGTGAAATGGAAAATATTAAAAAACTCTATTATTTTTCATTTTCTTTAAAGAATTGCAATATTTAAAGAATTTTTTAAATTCAAATATTTCAAAAAATTATGAGAGTTGATTACAAAATTTGAAAAATCTTGTCGCGTGACAAAATATTTTAACAAACACTATAATTTCTAATGACTTCCGCACACTGGATGCGGAAAGATTTGCCGCGCGACAAAATGCGACGAGATAACCAATAAATTTACATCTTAATATGTTCATTGATTACCACATCGTATTTTGTCGCGCGGCAAGCATTTCTGCGTCCAATGTGCAAAAGTCATAAATAAATGGAAATAACATGTAATTGACATTGTATGTTTCTACATGTATGTACAGCAATTCATTACTCAAAAATCAAAATACTTTTTAATCTCCGTAACAATGCAAGATTTATAAAACCATAATATGTAAGTATTATATATTACAATTCCTAATACCTACAATATTGTAGCGATATTACAACGCAATCTACAATATTGCAATAGTTCTGTAATGTTACTGCAAGTTTCTGTATGAATAGTGAAAAACCTGAAAGAGGATATGACGGCCTAGAACCTGTAACTGCAAAATGCTGCCGCACACCACTGCCCTCTGACAAAGTGGATGTAAACTACATAGTAACGCCCACTTTTCTTATGAACCAAATATCGATTTCCAGCCTTGAAAAATGGACATACCCTAAGAAAAGTGGACATTGCTATGTAGTTTACATCCACTTTGTCAGAGGACAGTGGTGCGGCAGCATTTTAGTTACAGATTTTGTCGTAACACTTACTTAGAGACTTAAATTGTAGATGTAAATAATGCACAAGCTTTAGCGTATGACATACGATTTATTGCCATCTCTTGGAGACACGACAATAAGTTGTACGTCATACGTGAAAGCTTATGCGTACTTACGTCTACAATTTAAGTCTAAGTAAGTGTTACGATAATTCTTGTGCTCAGACCCTATTCAGATACGATGGAGTGTACAGTCAGAGATTAAAAGGTTGCGATACTTTTTATTGATGGTTTTCGACAAAATTGTCAGAATGCGAGCCACTATTTGCGAAGCATAGCTGTTAACGAGATGACGGAATCAAAATATACAAAGTGTAAGTAAGTGAGTATGCATTAAGCAAATATTTTATAATTATTTTGTACATTAGGGTAAGTATTCTGCTCACACATATAATGTTTCTGCTTACTTGAACAAGATATATAAATGTTTCTCTAATGTCTTTTCAAATCTAAGAAAACAATTTTTTAACTTTAGATACCATAAGACATGCCGCAGTACGTATGTGATTAGAGAGAGAATGGATTATGATGTTTGCGAATAAGGTAAACTTCTTTGGAAAACAATCTGTCATACGTATTTATAAAAATATTTCTACATTTTGCAATATAATGACTTTTTTCACACTTACACTACTGTGTGTACTTTCACACTACACTGTAGAAATTTTTTCAAGAATAGATAAGAACAAATTACCTATATGGATACAGGAGCGTTTGAATAATAGTTTATTCAATTTATCAAAAAGAAGCTGTAATATTATATATCAGTATGTATACAGGTAATATCAATTTTTTATTACAGATAATTAATCTTTCAAAAAGTATTTTGTCCGAAAGAGATAGGCACAGAAATAGAAAGCCATTGATCTTCTTTTTGGCCATAAGGAGCGAAGACAAACAAGCTTAAACATAAATTTTTTGTGAAAAAATATGAAAAAAATAATACAGAAGTTTAAGGTAAGAATATTAATTAAAATAAAATTATTAAGTCATTAACAACTTAAATGTCGTTTAATTTGTATTTTGCAAAAATTATTTAATTATAATTTTGAGAAAATCTATTTATTATTAACACAATAATCAAATTTTCTTCATTTCTTAATTTTTTAATTTTTTAAATGTATGATTTACAACTTGTGCATGACACGTAATTTACGTGATGTTCAGATGTTCAGAAACGATCTTATCCTTACTGGAAAATGTAAGATATGCAAGCTAATGCATTGTAACTAGCGAAGTCGTCCAGGTAACCGCTGTAGTTTGTCTTTAAGATCGTCTATGAACATTGATAGTGAATACACAAAAGAAAATAATTCGTAAAAATATTGATATCAAATTGAATATTTTTATGAAGGATGAGATCTTTTCTGCAAATCTGTCACATAAATTACATGCACAAGTTATAAATCTTAAGTTTAGAAAGTTAAAAAGTTAAGAAATCAAGAAAATTTGATTTGTATCATGTTAATAATAAATACATTTTCTCAAAATTATAATAAAATGATTTTTGCAAAATATAAAATACAAATTAATTTTAAGTTTGTTAATGACTCAATCATTTTATTTTAATTAATATATTCTTACTTTGGACTTCTGTCGTATGTTTTTACAAAAAATTTATGTTTAACTCGTCATTGCTCCTTATAGCCGAAGAGAAAATCAGCGGCTTCCTATGTCTGCTGTGCCTGTCTCTTTTGGAACAAATACTCCTTGAAAGATTAATATTATCTGTATGAAAAATTGATATTATCTGTATATATACTGATATTACAGCTTCTTCAATTGATAAATTACATAAACTATTATTCAAATGCTCCTGTATCCATATGTAATTGCGCTTATCTATTCTTGAGAAAATTTTTACAGTAGTGTAAGCATGAAATATAGAAAATTGGCAATCGAACGTAACTCGCGGAATCAACGACGAATCACAGTCACTCCATTTTGTTTCTTATGCGTTTTCTAAATCCTTTATATCTCATTGAATGGAATAAGCGGAACATGTGGAATAATCATACTTTTTATGTTATTTATAATACTTGTAATCATAAAAATAGTATTTTAATGTAAATATAATAATGTATATAACAAACTGATAAACATTAGAACTTCTTTAGCAGTAAAATATTTTTAACATAATCATAAAATTCATGATTGGCCATTTCATGATTGATTGAAAGTTGATTCCGCTTCCGCATTTACTGCTCAACATAAGAGAAAGAAAATAAATGGAATTGTAGGTGCTGCTGATTAATATCTACATTTATATTTACTGTAATCATCGAATCATTAACATTCTGCTACTGTGTCCATATTAATGAAGAAGATAAAAAATAGTATGTAATCAATCGCATTATATGGACAATGGCTATATACATCGACAACATATAATATTGCAATTATGTGCAATTTTCGTTCATTCCGTAAATAGCGAAATGACTGTAATTCGTCGCGATTCCGCAAATTCTGTCCCGTTGTCAATTTCCACTCTATGGGACGACACCCTTATTTACATCGTTGTATATTTAACAGACAAGTTTAAGATTTCTCATTTTTTTTTTGCAAAAGATTAGGAACAATTTGGGAAAGTTTAGAAAAACAGTATCATAATTTGGGAAATAATAATTACTACATAAATTTAATAAAAATAAAAATTAATCATTGTGCGATATCATTTTCTATATTATCAACTGTGTACTTATATCTTAATTTGACGCATGGATTATAATTTATCTAAAAATCCAGGTAATCCTGTTATTTCCAATTATAGTAAATAAAAAATAGTCAATATATAAGCAAAAATTAATACTTTTGCTTATATTGACGACTTATTTTTCATAAAATTAATCTATTTCGAAATTTAAGGTTATACTTTGGAAAAATGACAGATAAACTTATTAACCTAACATTGTCATAAAAATAATAATATTTAACTAAAGTAATTATTTTTACTGACTTTATTTTTCATTTTATATAATTGTAAATAAGTTGTAAGTAACAATTCAAAAGTCTTCCTGAAGAATCATTATCTCCCCATGTATCTGCCAAGAACAGTCTATTTAGTCTATTAAATCCATTTACAATGACAATAATTAGAAAATCTAGTACTAAAAATTAGACATTATATTTTACAGAAATTTTAAAGAGAGAAAGAGAGGAAAAAGAGAGAGAGAGAGAGAGAAAGAGAGAGAGAGAATATTTATCAATAGTAAATTAGAGAAGAAGTGAGGGAATCGGTGATATGAATATAAATGGTGGTGATGATAGAATGATGAGACATCCAGATTTTGTTGATATAAAGGAGATTCCTGAAGTTGATCTGATAATTAGCAAAAGAGGAAAAACTATAAGAACTTCAACAGAAATCTGAAGCTAAAATTATTCTATAATGCTTGGATCTTCTTCAATAACTTTAAACAATATAAAAATAGTACTAGAATTTTTAATGTAGTAGTTTTTATCGTTTTTGAAATACATAATATGTGTTAATTATAATATTACAGATTATATAAATAAATTATGCATTAATATAAAAAAGCTGTTTTCTACAGAAATAATCTTATTTTTTATTTCAGGTGAACAAGATTTGATTATAATTTTACATATTTTAAATATGTTTAGTCAAACTAGAAATATTGTACTATAACTAATTAAAATGTAAATAAATAATACATGGTGCTTGCCATTTCAAAAAATATCGTGATCTATACAAGTTTGGAAAGCTCTATTTTAGAAAAATATACACACACGCACGCACAGAACTATAATTCAACTATAACTTAAAACGTTAGCTTGTACTGCATTTATAAATATTTATATAAAGCAGCCTTTTAAGCTGCACTAATTCAGTACGAGTTATTAAATTCACCATTAGAAAACTTCTTCGTATTCTAGATTATTTCGGATATATATATCAGAAATATATAGAAATACATTGTTTAGTAAGCACATTATATATAAATATTGTCTGATATATTTGAGAATTTTTTATTGAAATATGCATTTATTCTTAAGGTGAATTTAATACAGCGACACAAAACAAATTTTCCATTGTACTCATAGCGCTACGTAAATAGCTGCAATTGGTGTAATCACCTTTGTTTCATCATGCTTCAATATTTGATTTCATATCATCACAGCCATCGTCCTGAAAATTTTCGACAGTAGCCAATAAAGTGACCAGGAATGTGTTCGATGACACCTATCAATCTGAAAATAATAGAAACTTTTATATATATATATATTTTAAATAAGCAAATAAAACAACATAATAAACAATATCTATATATCTATATATATTTTTTGTTAAATATACCGGTACAGTTTTACAAAATTTAGTGTAACTGGAACATCTAGTAACTTGCATTGTAAGTCAAATTTCTTGTGATGTGTTCTTGTATCTAAATCAATAAAAATATGAAAATGTGGACAAGTTATTTCAGTAACTATTCCTGAACAATTTTTTTGTCGGCATTTAATATTGTAATAATGTTCATTCAATAAGACAGTGTCTTGCAATGTTTGAATACCTTTAGTATTGATCATTTTAATATTTGTTTCAAAGTATACGATATGATCCCTTGGTAATGATGATATACACTTCAGATATACTTTGCTCACTTGGCTCAGTCGGTTCAGAACAACAAAAAGATTTTTCCATGTTTTTCCAACATTTTTCCAACACAGTAATTGAGTATTCTGCAATCAACTTGTGTAATTTGATAGAGGCTTTCCAAATTTGTATGGATCATGATATTTTTTGAAATGGCAAGTACCATGTATTATTTATTTATATCTTAATTAGTTATAATATTTCTAGTTTGACTAAACATATTTAATGTAAAATTATAACCGAATCTTGTTCACCTGAAATAAAAAATAAGATTATTTCCGTAGAAAACAGCTTTTTTACATTAATGTATAATTTATTTATATAACCTGTAGTATTATAATTAATACATATTATGTATTTCAAAAAAGATAAAAACTACTATATTAAAAATTCTAGTACTATTTTTATATTGATTAAAGTTATTGATCCAAGAATTATAAAATGAATAATTTTAGCTCCAGATTTCTGTTGAAGTTCTTATATTGGGTTATCCGGAAAGTTCGTGCCGACTAACTTATATATTTAATAAATGTATAAAATTTAAATTTTCTGCGTTTCAAAATCCTTTTTTTCCTTCAAAATTGGCACGAACTTTCCGGACAACCCAATAGTTTTTCCTCCTTTGCTAGTTATCAGATCAACTTTAGAAATTTCCTTTATTTCAACAAAATCTGGATGTCCCATCATTCTACCATCACTCATATTCACTGATTCCCTCACTTCTTCTCTAATTTACTATTGATAAATATTCTCTCTCTCTCTCTCTCTCTCCCTCCTCTCTTTCTCTCTTTAAAATTTCTGTAAAATATAATGTCTGTAAAATAAAATATAATTTTTAATACTAAATTTTCTAATTATTGTCATTGTAAATATTTAATAGACTAAATAGACTGTTCTTAGTAGATACATGGGGAGATAATGATTCTTCAGGAAGACTTTTGAATTGTTATTTATAACGTTATTTACAATTATATAAAATGAAAAATAAAGTCAGTAAAAATAATTATTTTAATTAAATATTATTATTTTTATGACAATGTTAGGTTAATAAGTTTATCTATCATTTTTCCAAAGTATAACTTTAAACTTCGAAATAGATTAATTTTATGAAAAATAAATCAATATGAGCAAAAGTATTAATTTTTGCTTATATATTGACTATTTTTTATTTACTATAATTGGAAATAATAGGATTACTTAGATTTTTGGATAAATTATAATCTTGTGTCAAAATAAAGTACAAGTACACAGTTAATAATATAGAAAATGATACCGCACAATGGTGACTAATTTTTATTAAATTTATGTAATAATTATTATTTTCCAAATTATGAGACGTTTTCCTAAACTATCCCAAATTGTTCCTAATCTTTTGCAATAAAAAAAACCGAGAAATGTTACATATTTTTGCTAACTATACGTACGATTAATTTTCATTGATTATAAATAAATTATTTCCTAAATTTTTCCAAACTATTCCCGAATTATTCCAATTAAAAAAAATGAGAAATTTTAAACTTATCTGCTAAATATATGATGGTCTTACACTTTGTATATTTTCAGGTCTGTTTTCTGTGGCTGAATTAGTGTACACTTTTGGATCTTGAAGTGAGATAAGTACATATTTGATATTTGTTGAAAATGAGAAAGAGAGTGCCAGTCTAATGTAAGAACAGAAAACAGATCACCGAATTCCGTCACACAGACTACTCTATATACAGACTGCTAACTGTTTGAAAAAGTGCCTCCGATTTTGATGTAACATTGGGCCGGGTTCCTTGGCGGAAAAGCGGAAGCCAATCGGAACTCGCAATAGGGCGGTACATTTCGCTTGTCTGCTTCTGTTTTTCCGCGGATTCTGATTGAATTTCGTTTTTCCCTTTTTTTTCGTCAAGATGTGAACCCAGCCTTATATGCATTCGTCGAGAACCGTTCCGCATGACTGTCTAATCTGCACATGCGCACACATCAGCATACTATTTTAATAGGTTAACCAGAGAGAGACTTGAGAGAGGATATGACGGCCCAAAATCTATACTGCTAAACGCCATTATTGGCCTCTGATAAGTGGATGGATAACCTTATGTATCTCCCGCCTTGAAAAATGGACGATGTACTCTAAGAAAAGTGAACGTTGCTATATAGTTTACATCCACTTTGTTAGAGGGCAGTAGTGCATTTTGCGATTACAGATTTTGAGCGGTCATGTCATCTCTCAGGTTTCTCTCTGAGTTAACCTGTTTAGCAATATTAATATAGTATGAGTACATATAATATGGAACTTTTTATGGTCTCCAATTTTTAGTGCATGCGTCGATTTCTAACCAGGAATATGGCTGCGTCTGTGTTCGAAAACATCATTGGTAGAATCCTATATATGAGAGAAGCGACATCGGCGTCGCGATTTCTGATTGGTGTCCCCTATCTCATTAAAGCAGCCATATTGTACTCATGGAAAGCTGTCATGTTTCCTTTCTACAACTGAACTGATATGACATACACATACTTAAAATAAGTATGTATAGATATCTTTGTGTATTTGCAAAATACTTCCTGGCAAAATAGAAACATAATCATGTTACAAAAATACATAACGTTATTGCAATAATGCATTCAATAAAATTATAAAACTAATGTATAATATGTCGTTTACCTTTTTGTGTAACATTGTTAATTGTATTATTTAATTGTATTATTTAATTGCTATATTATTCAACAAGAAAACATAAAAATTTTAAAGGTGCAGCCACAATAGAAAGAATAAGGAATAAAGATTTCAATCGATCAGAATCAAATACATGATTTCTGATAGGTTGGAATCCTTATTCCTTATTCCTAATTCCTTATTTCTTCTATTGTGGCCGCACCATAATATTTACTTATTCTGATGGAGTTTATGATTCTTACAATGGAATAAATAGTTTCATGGGAATTGGTCAGCTAATCAATTGGAGCAGGTTAAATATGGTGGTGTTGATCATATGCTAAAGGTAGTAGTGGGGGATGAATGTTGCTTCTCTCATATATAGGACTCTACTCGTTGGTGTGTTTGGTGGCTTCAGTGGGTAAGTAGTGGGGGTATCGTGTGCCTTTGAGTGGTCAGTTTTCCCGAATGGCTTCCGTGTGGCGTGTGTCATCTTAATTCCATCTCACCGCTCACTTTTAATCTTAACCTCAAGCTAAACAATTCACCGGTGAAGAAAGGCGGTGGAATGATTGTAAAGTGGAACAACGGTATATGATTGTAAAAAGAAAGGAATATAAGTCATTCCTTCCAAATTTCGAATTTTGATTCCCTTTATGCACTATGCATTATACGTTATGCAAGTCTGTGCTGCAGCCATAACACACCGGCTCACACCGACTTCCCTTGCTTTTCGCACGGGTGATTTAATGGCACTTGGTGTGATTCTCTCGATGTTCCGAACGATCTCACACTAGTGCACACTGAGTACACACGAGTATTTCCAAACGGCTGGTATGTATTAGTGACACACCAGTGAGTGTTTCCGAACGCAGCCTTCAGCAAGTTGAAATTACAGATTAGGTTAGCTGGATCTCCCTCCCATAAAATATAATTAACTCTTTCGCCTATAATTGTGTGAGACTCGTGATAAGGAAATCGGATCAAATATGAGTATCACTCACTCATGGGTGAAAGCCGTGGTACGTCGTTCGTACAAAGCTTAATTTTTTTTTAATTTGTAAGAGAAAAATATGACAAAGGGTTAATCAAATTAAGTTTTACTAAAAAATTAAATCAAACTTTTTTGGAAACGCTATATTGTATAGACTGTTATATTTGTATACGATAAAGTTCTTATTCTTGTAACAAAAGTATGCATATACGTACGCGCGCGCGCGCGCGCGCGCGCGCGTGTGTGTGTGTGTGTGTGTGTGTGTACGTATATTATTAAATTACAACTTCACATTTATTAGGTGTACAAAAAAGTTCTGAGCTTTAGATTTGATACAACCGAAATAACAATTTAAATTTTATATATCTTCCCGCCTTTTTGTGGTTTTAAAGCGTTAACATTTGGCCTTCTAA
>Ga0157364_1007915_pt1 | contig 11010 bp, 5 predicted proteins | sample AttsexASBM2_FD_111476 | JGI IMG/M metagenome (GOLD analysis project Ga0157364, IMG submission 111476) | Fungus gardens microbial communities from leaf cutter ant in Ribeirão Preto, State of São Paulo, Brazil - Atta sexdens ASBM2 | ecosystem: Host-associated > Fungi > Mycelium > Unclassified ... | reverse complement strand
CTTTTTGTTATGTTTTAACCAAAAATTTGATTATGCTAACGAAACTTTTTGTTAGGACAACACAAAAGTTTTTGTTAATCACATATTCTAATAAAAACTTTGTTGTCTTAATCAAAAAATTAGGTTATTCTAACCAAATTTTTCGTTAGAACAACAAATGGTTTTTATTGATCATATATCAATAAAACTTTTTTTTGAGTGAAGATATTAGGTTAGTTAAAGAGTAAAAACAGGTATTAATTACGTAATATAGACTAAATATCTTTGTCAATTAATAAACATGATTATGGAACGTTTTAACTTTATAGTTTTCTTTAATCATTCTAAATAAGAACGCATGAAAAGTTATAAAATGAATAAAAAAGTGTATACAAGAATTACTTGTACATGCTTTTTATTTTATTTTATAACTTTTTATAGAATAGGTTTTTATTGATTCATATTTATTGTCACATTTATTATGCTCATCCAATTGATTTAACCTGTGTAGTATTTACATTGTTTAACATATTTAAAGAAAATAACATCCATTTCACTTATCAATTGGCCTGATTATCTTATAATTTTATTTTGTTTTATTTCTTATATTTTTGTTTTATTTTTATATGCATAACTATATGTTATCTAAAATATAAGTAAAATAATCACGATAAATGTAAAGTGAGAACAAAAAGACATATGTGTTCAATGTATTCTATATATCTCCTAGCATTCTTGAAGAAAAATGAGAGAGTTACAAAAACCCTTTCTCCGAAGCAATCCTGCGAAATTCTTGTTCAAAGACGTGTAGACGCGTGTGCACACTTAACATGTGTAAAAGCTATACAAAATACATGTATACCACAGAAAAAGATCTTAATGCAGCGCGGGTATGTGGGGTGTAAAGATTATTTTAAGCGATAAAAGTTTACGCACAAACGCGGAGTTTACGCATTTCCAAAATTTTCTTCTTTCCTAAACGGATGTTAATTCGGACTCATAAATTTAGTGCATTATCATCCCGGATTTAGCCTCTCCTTTGTGGAATTCCAGCGACCATTGCTGGTAGATCCAAGCCAATCGAATGAAGACCTCTCCCGGACACCCGATCGGAGATTTTCGTTTAAATCTGTCTGCCTGATAACGATCGCACTGATGGGGAGGTGCGCCGATGGTTGGCACGTCGACGCCGCGCGAGACGAGGATAGCGGCGGCGGCGGTGGCAGCGGCGACGGCGGCAGTGACGCGGTGGTAGGGCGGTGGATTTAAAGCAGATTGGCTTGCATGGCAGAAACTCCCGAAGTCGGAAGCTCGTTATGTGCTGCACGCAAACACACGACTCGAAATTATCTTCGTAATTAACTGCACTTCTTAACATAACGCATGGCGTGCCAGGCCGGCCAGACGGCAGAAATACGTATTTGGCGGAATCTACAAAGACGATACGTAATCCGAAACTGACACCAGCTGCTAGGCGTCTTCCGAGGTGTGCTCCATTGAGTTACGGTGAATTTGCTCGACGATCATTTCAAGCAACAATGGATCAACATCCATTTATTTATATCCGCAGAATGATCAAAATACAATAGTAATTTATGAACAAACCATATTTCAATATTTTTTTGGTCCTCAATTAATTATCAAGTTACTATTTCCAATTGAAGGGTTTTTTTCAAAAACAACACACAAATTTCAAAAAGGCAAATTTTCTAAAAACGAAGAAAAAATTTCTCATCTTCAAATCGTTCATTGTATAAATATGATAATTTTTTTTTCTAGGTACGATAGATATCAAAATTGAGTTTTGGGCTTGATTAATATTTTGAGAAAACCCATTAAAAAAAATGAAATCCTCTTGTCTTTCTGCGAAAATTTTATATATATTGTTTATAATATTTAACGCATAATATTTTATGCTTATCTTTCTTTATAATATTTATAGTGATAAAGATGAAAAAAATATTATTCAAAATATTTTAGAGATAAAGCAACTTTTTCATTTTTTATTAACAAAATTTTACAAATTGTTTTTATTAAAAATATTCTTTGCAAATGTCAAACTCTTTCCCGTTTCCTATTTGATTCTTGCTGAAACAATTAAATTATTCCCGATGTAATGCTACTGTTATTAATAGAACAATTTAACACTATAATTACAACAGATTATAATGTCAAAACAAAATGGTTTTATTTAATTTTTACCTTTTAATTCTATTCGAAAAATATACTTTTATAACTGAAATTATAATTTTGCAGATGTACAACTATGAATATATATATATATATATATATATACTTCTTCCCTTTACTTTAAGTGACGCACGGAAAAAAAAATTAAGTTTCCCAAAAAAAAAAACGAAAATAACTATTTTTTAACTTAATAGAAAATGATTCATTAATTAAATAGTATTGGCAAAAACAATATATTTCTCAAATATGATTAAATGTCAATTTCTTTTAAAGAACTATCTTTCTTGAGTTGTAAGGATTTTGACGATTTTTTATGCAGTTAAATTATTATTTCATTTTTGATAGAGGATAATATTTATCTCATTTATTGTAATAAATAAAAATATCACGTCTTTTTTAATTGTATTATTTTTGAAACAAGCGATATATGTAAGTGTAATTTCCATTGCTATTTTTGCTATTTGCGTGACGAAACCTTTTAACATTTCTTAATGGGGATCGAATGCTGCTTACATGTTTCCCTTTAGGTGCGCGGTCAACCAACATGGATCATTATCTTTAGATCGTGAAAAAAAAACTTTTTCTTTCAAAAAAGAATAATTATGTTTGTGAATGTGTGTATGAGAAAGAGAGAGGTGGGAGGGGAGGGAGAGAGAGGGGAGGGGAGAGAGAGAGAGAGAGAGAGTTTTTTTGATCTATCCTCTCCGATCTCTTTTAACTCTCTTATCGTCTCCTTTACTCTCTTCTCTTACCTTCTTGTATATCCGTCAATTGCGCTCTTTGTTGGCCATTTTCACTCGCTACTTGTCCTAATTTACTTTGAGCACAGTGGATTGGTACTCATTACACGTTCGAGACATTGGTTCGAGTAGAAAGAGCTCAGTGACCGTAAGACTTGTTTACTCTCTCCGTGCAGTGTGTGCTCGCCAAACGTGAATCGAACTCCTTCTTCAATTACCCATTTCTATTTTCCAATCGGAACTTTCGTGTGTACCACAAATGTGATAAAATATATACGTGTTGGAACGAGTCGAGAGCACCAAGTAATTAATTAAAATATGAATATACTCAGATTTATAATCTAACTCAGCTAACGCACTACATAATGACTTTATTATCGCGGATCACTTACATATACGGATCGCTGAGCGCTTTATCACGGATTCAGCGGCGAAAGGTAAATTGTAAACCTCGCTTGTTGCGCGCTACGTTATCGGGACGGTTTATCATATCGAATTCTAGGAGTAATCGATTTCTGACCCCTCACCTTACAACATACCCGGGAAGAAGAATGCGAAACACGAAAGGGCGCGGTAGACATTTCGCGACACGCTTTAAAGATCGCCTGCCATATAGTTGCCGAGATCGTAGTCGTTTCCGTGAATTCTCGCTAATTTTAGAATGCATTATAGAATGCGACGAAACGTGACTTTGCTAACCATTTTATAAGCACGGAATTTACGGAAGCAAGCTTAGTATTCAAGTTTATTATCCTCACGTCTCGGAAAAAATAACACTATTTTAAACATTTTCGACATTTTTAAATCGTGAATTATGCAATTTATCTTACTTTTGTTGTTTTTGCTCATGTTTTAATTTTTTTATGTGTTATACGATAAATATTAACAATGCGCGCTGAGTACGCAATAAAGCTTCCGAATCATTCTTCCGCGAAATATTTCGATGCATTTTCACCGACAGAGATTTTCTGACAGTATAGGAATATGTGCATATTCCCGTGCAATTTTGTTTATATGATTCGCGATCACAATGCGAAATGCTGGAATAATTCAAATAGTGAAGAGTATTCCATGTTAGCTTTACGCAAAGATAAAAAGAGATGACCCTATAAATTACGCCGTTGTAAATCCAATGTGTTTCGGAACGTGCAGACGGAAATGGATTAAGCCTCTCAGAGAAAGTTGTATCAAGATGCGAGGAAGTTCTTGATCTTGCAAGTAACTTTTCAACCGGCCTTTCCGCTGACGCATCTGTGTTGTTCGCACGTAGCGCATCAATGTCTGATTCTTATTTCCGTTCCATTTTTATCTGTTGTACTTTTTGATCGACTATTTTTATCGTGTGCAAAATTCGGAGTAATCTGAAAGAAAGATAGAAACTTTAATACGAAAAGTATTTTACACCAAATTACATATTTTTATGCTCTGTCAGCAATTTTTATCTCAGATTGACAATTTTTCTTTTGAAAAAAATTTTGTTTGTGTTGTGTTAATTTAATATGATATAATTGTGTAATTATTTGAATATTTTATATGTTAAATTGATATTTAACATTTTTTGAGATAATACAATTCTTATATATAATAAATGAATAATATAAGAGAATAATATAATGAAAACGTAAATTTATAATACATAAATGAATAAAATGTACGTGTTAATTTAATAACATAAATGTTAATTTTAAAAGAGAAAATACGCTTTCACAACTTGCTTTTAAAATGTAACATTCTTTGTGTTAATTTTTTACATAAAATTTAAATGAACCATTTGGAATATGTGAAATGTGTTCAATTAACACAAATGTTCCAATTATATGATACGTGTATGAGGAGTATGTCGCAACTGACCGAAAAGGTTTAATTCTCCTCAAAATATTTTGTTAAACTTAGAAATTTTAAAACACATATTTTTTATATGTTCCACTTTGAGTTTTAAAGGCTGAAACAATTTTTCAAAGCTTATTTGTTTCTAAACTAATCACTGTCGAAACGATAAAATATATAAAAAATATTTCATGATAACTTTTGTATCTTTTAAGTCTTGTATAACTTGTACATTTAGGTTTATTTTTTACAAAAATAAATATTTTTCAAAATATCTCTTTTTTTTTCTTAAACATGACGATTTCACTCAAACGTGTTTGTTTTCATACGAGATCCGAACTCCACGTCGGCGAACGAGCCGAAGTCGTGATATAATGTCAAGCAGCATCACGCTTCCTTACGAACGAAATTTACGGAATTTAATATCACGCGATAACTGTAGCGTAATAACGTCTTAACTGCAGTGCACGCGCGTGCAGCGCGTGAGAAGGAAATTCATCTGGCGTTTCTCGCTCGCGGAAGGAAACAAAAGGTTTTTGGCACGCCTGTGCCGAAGGATGTCAGCTTTTCTGCTTCTTGGCTCCGGAGTGCGCGCGAATGCGTTCTATTAACGTGTGACGAACGCGACAGCGACAGCTGGCTGCACTTCGCGCCTCGCCTTTGCTCTCGTCTGATTTCTGACGGAGGAGGTTTAAGCGCTCGCATCGAACGCGAACAATGTATACGTGCGTAATCGCGATGAAAACTCACGGAAATGCTCGCGACACGAAATATCTTGGCGCGCTAAGTTTCCGGGTTTATTGTTAATCCGGAATCGCGTCACGCGGCTTATCAGCATTGTCGAAAAGTACTCGTGTCAATTAGTCGCGCGATTACGCACCACCATGTACGTGAGGAGGTGGCAGAGTGGTAGATAATTGATTCGCGTCGGCGGAGGGTGCGAGGACGATTTCGCGGAAACAGTAAGGGTAAGTCGGTTGACGGTAGAACGGAGGTGGGGGATTCGACGTGAGACAGGGTGTTGCGAGGGGTAGTATATTGCGGATTTACAGACAGGGCGGCAGACTGCCGGGCGGCCGAGGGCTACTAAATTATTTACCGTCTTGTCTATCCGTATGTTAGATACTTACCGACACGTGTTGCATGTCTATAGATGTTTGTCTTTGCGATTCGCTTCTATCGGAAGCACCTATGGCACGGTCACGTACCGCCGCAACCGAAGTTTATCATTACGAGGCTACGACAAATAAATAACGAGGCGTCGTCGTCGACGTGGGACCGAACTCGGTTTTCTCGGAACAAAACGTATCGACGCGGCGGCATATATATGATACGTGGTGCGGTCACAATAATAAGAGGCAACAATAGTCTATAAATACAGACTCTGTCTTTGCAAATCGTGTTCGAGTTCAAGTCTATTTAAAAGGAGATTTAAAAAGACTAACGTAAAATATCTCTTTAAAAAAGATATCGCTCCCTTACTTTAAAAGTGATACAACTCAAAAAAATTTCCCAGGAAAGCAAAACAACTGTTTTTCAATTTGATAAATACATTGAAAAAAATCTTATCGCATTAATTGGAATTCTTGTAGATTCAATAAGAAAAATACAAATTTATATAGTTAATATATTTATATAGTAAAATATATATAGTTAAATCTATCAAAGATTCTAATCGAAACAACTAGAAATTCAATTACGATAACCAGAATTCTGATTTATATGATCAGAATTCGTATTTCTTGATGCAACCAGAATATCTTTCTCATTGAAATTACTGATTAAATAATATTGAAAAGAATATATTCTTAACATTACTTAAATGAATTTATAAATGTCATTTTTTATCATCGTTTCATAGTTCTTAAAATTCACCCCTTTTTAGTTATGACAATTTTTTTAATCTATTCTTTTTCAGTGACGTTTTGATGATTTTTTATGAAGATAAGTCAGTTTATTTTTGATAATTGGTAAAATAATGTTACGTAATTTATTTATAGTAATAACTCGAAAATCGTTTTGTATTGTGCTATTTTTGAAGTAGATGAGGCAATAATGCATGGAAATATTCATGATAATAATAATTTTGACGTTTTAATATTTGATAACAACAACAACAATAATTTTCAGAAATGAAAACGCGACGATATAATTCATGTATCACATAACTTTCTTCATTTTTCAAATATAATTTTAATGCGTTGCTGCAATAAGAATTTGTCCAGACAAAAACTTGTACATGCTTTTTAATTACAGAATTATTTCATAAAAACCGTGCTATTGTGGTGGATAAACCGGAGTAGCATATAATGAAGATATATCGAGCTGCTTTTACTTGTTAAAATATATGTAACAAAATTATGGGAATGTCGGGATATTTGGTAAATAGTCGTATATTTTGCATGCAAACATTGCTATGCAACATGTACATGTAACATTTACAGTCCCTTTTCTATTTACAGAAGTAAATATTTACGTACCTTTGAATACACCCTGACAGAATAAAAGTACAATATTTCCCATCTAACAAACAAGTACAAAAGTCTACTACGCAAATATGCTTTAATATTGCATTTAATTCTGTATGAGTGTTGTACGAGGACAATTACATAATGTTAATGTAATCCGCTTAATCGGCGTGTGTATCATTGTTACAACTTCAAACGCGTTTTCTCTCTATTATCTAGAGCGAGGGGTAACTCCATTAATTTTCGAATTGAATTTTATGCTCGTGTTTTGTTGGTCCTCGCGTACGGTCATATGCAAAATACACGGGTACTAATTAATCGCTTTGTAGAATTAATTAAAATCGAGGCCGCTTGTCGTATCGTTTAGTTGAATTTTCGAATGGTGACTTCCGCTTTAATTCTTCGATTCGGCTTCCAACCCCAATCGTTGACTCATTCTTAGGGCATCATTATCGAGTGTTAGCCTCGCCTGTTTGTCGATGAAATCTCATCTTACGTCTCGATCAATTTTATTATTATTCGCCTCGTCATTCGTCTACTATTTCTTCATGATGTTGTCGATTAGAATTTTCTTACGTTTCTGTTATCTAACTCAACATCGATGTCCCGTTGCGTTCGACAAAATTATTTAACTCTTTCTGCTTTCTCAATCGACACATCATAAAGAACTTCAAAGAAATGGGAACTCATATATCTCGAAATTATGAAATTATTTCATATTTCAGTTTTCAACAAATGTTCCTGTACTGCGTAAATATTACGAATTAATAGTTATCAATGTGAATTTATTGTATTTTGCGAGACAAATGAATGAAATTTTGGAATTTACTTATCGTTAATGGCGTGAGAGCAAGGGAGAATTCAAAGGACGTTCTAATTTCCTGCTTCATTTTGTCCATCCAATCGATGGAATTAATCTGATGTCCCGTGTTTCATTCAAAACTTACTCGTATTCTCTATAATACGCGCGCATCGAACGTTGTTTCAAAATTTATGGATTATAATTTCACCGGCTTTAAGAACTGCATTTAATTCTATTAAATATTTACGCGCGCTCGTCGAACACGATTTTGAAGCTTTAGTATTATCAACCACGAAAGTTTAATCAGCATCGAAAATAAAAAAAATATTAATTAAAGATTCTACAATGCTATGCTATCTGTACACTTCACTATTATATTATTTATTGCTAACTTATAATTTTATTTTTATGAATAAAATTTATGTTTATCCGTTCTGTATTTTATAAATAATATGTTTCTTTTTTCAAATATTATTTAATGAATTTCATCATGTTATATTCATTTTTTTCAAAAGAGTAAAGTCATTAAAACATCTAAATTATATATTAGACCGTTAATTCTTTTATATGCAATTACAAACTTCTGTGTGATCAGTCTAGTAGTAAAGTTTGTATGTATATCAATATGTAACCTGTATATGTATTAATATCCTCCAAAATTCTCTTAACGTAATGCATGCGTATGAAATCAGTAACTGGTAAAAAATTTTTCATGCATGAATACATATAAATATGTATAAACATAAATATGTATAAATACTCGTAAACATATATACTTATATATAAGACACATTTATATGTTCATACATTCTTTTTTCTTTTTTGATAAATTATTTTTTAATTTAATAATAATGAGACAACATCAAAAATAATTAAAAGAATAATTAACGCATTATTTGTTTTAGAAAATATCAAGTTTGGAGAAATGTAAAAAAATTGCTCATACATAATTATGTATAATATTATATATAATTATACATATATGAGTCATTTTTTTTTACATTTCTCTAAACGTGATTTTTTTCGGAAACAATGCGAAAATTATTCTTTTAATTATTTTTAATGTTTTCTCATTATTATTATTTTTATTATACTAAAAAGTAATTTTACAAAAGAAAGAAGGATACATGAACATGCATGGATACATTTCGTATATAATTATATATGTTTATGAATATTTATACGTATATATTCGTGCATGAAAAATGTTTTTACCAGGATACAGGCTTTTGGGAGCTATGTATTTGAGGAAAGTTAGTATAAAAGTCTGTAAGTACATTTTTAATACAATTACTATAGTTGTATTATAAAAAAATGATTATACATGTATTATGAAGAAATAATTGTGTTGTTTTATTATTAAATGTCTTTAATAATTTAAATTATTAAATGATTATACACATATAAAACATTATTACGTAAAAATTTGTTAATACAATAATTATTAATACATATGTTAATATATATATATATATATATATTAAAACGGTTAACCAATGAATGTAGCGTACTGCTTTTGTATCATAAAAGACGCAATTGAAATTGTATTAATTCGGTATTGGTTTTAAGAATTTTCTTTAATATTATATATCATATTTCGCCGCATTATAATCTCCACTATTAAAGTATATTATCTTTCTAAAGTGCATTTTTCTTTTTTCTTTTCAGGTGAGTATACGAAATTATAGCAGAGCCGATGTTATACGGAAATTTGTAAGTCGTAAGTAATAATGGATCGCAATTTGGGATATGGAAATGCTGTTAAGATGAATGAAAAATAATAAGGCGTAATAGGAAAGTAGCGGCCCTAATAAGGTTAATGCTTTCCTTAAGTGATGGAGGTTGACTCGCCTCCGTCGCCGAGAGGAGAGGATGCTGTATTCTGAAGTTAGTACTTCAATACTTTAGCAATTTAAATTTACTATCGGAGATAATTATATCGTATTTGTTTTATAATAATATCGAAAATTATATATTTTTATTACACTAGTTCATGTATAATATTCTTTTAATAATTTATAGAAAGCTCACATAAACGAATTATATTTTAAATAAATCTGCCTCTTACTTGAATTTCTTTTTTTATAATATCTCAAATTCTTTTTTAGTTTTACACTTTAGTTTTACACAATGTAATAATAATGTAAAAACGAACAAAAATTAATAATTAAAAAATTACTGAAAAAGTCGGAACGCTTAGACGCAATTTCTTTTTCGTTGAAGTGCAAGGTCTTAAAGTTTGGTGTGGAAGGATCCGTATATAGTGAAAATGAACGAACGCTGACCCACATAAATTTTCGGTTACTACGTCGTGTCCTCCGAAAAAATGCGCTGATTTTGCGTCTCGCCATTCTACCCTTCGAGGAGCCAAAACAAATGCATAGACTACGGAAAGTTCCGGCACCAAATGGAAATCGCGACCGGAAGTGGTTATGCAATATTAATGACTTGTACTTACGTGGAGTGCTTCTGTATAATTCGCTCATTTCGTATACTCACTTTAATTACAATCGATTTATTTTATATGTATATAAAAACAACTCTAATTGTTTGTAACGTTTACTTCGTCAGTTTGTTACAAACTAAAAAATTATAAATGAAAAGTTTTAATTCGTTATCGACAGAACATTGGTCACTAATTCATAAGAAAAATTCGCGAAATACTCTTTCCTCCTCCTCTTTCTTCCCCACTAACATTTGTGACTTCTCGTTGTCGAACTTTGCGAGAAATTTTAATGTCGTAGGTCTCGCACAATGTAATCTGAAACTCTTAACGAGACGGTATACGGAATGGGGGGGCGGCGAATGTACGTGCATTTTCAAAGTGAACCATTAAGTTGCCACGAAAGTTTCTTGAGTTTGAATTAAAATTTTATTCTCTGATGAATCAGGATGATTAGATACTGGAGAATTATATATGTACATCAATAATTTTGGTAGACGAAACTTGGAGGATATTTTTATTTTTTATTTATATTTTTCAGTTAATCGATATTTTTTTTAG
>Ga0157364_1007914_pt1 | contig 11011 bp, 6 predicted proteins | sample AttsexASBM2_FD_111476 | JGI IMG/M metagenome (GOLD analysis project Ga0157364, IMG submission 111476) | Fungus gardens microbial communities from leaf cutter ant in Ribeirão Preto, State of São Paulo, Brazil - Atta sexdens ASBM2 | ecosystem: Host-associated > Fungi > Mycelium > Unclassified ... | reverse complement strand
TAGAAGGCCAAATGTTAACGCTTTAAAACCACAAAAAGGCGGGAAGATATATAAAATTTAAATTGTTATTTCGGTTGTATCAAATCTAAAGCTCAGAACTTTTTTGTACACCTAATAATATCTAAACAACATATAGTGAAAAACAGCTTCTGCGAGAGAAATAAAAAAATCACATTAAATATTTGAAAAGATAATTTTAAAAGGTAATGAGATAGGTAAATGTCCGAATTTTTTTACACAAATAAATTATAAATTAATTTCAAATTAATTAGAATGAAAAAGAGTAGTAGAGCAGAGTCTGATGTCTTTAATTTGTCTCTAAACTTCAATTGAAAAACTTCTATTGAAAATATCAGATTTCTTTACAATTTTATCTCATCAATATTAAGTATAAGCAACATTGTAATTTTAGAGGCCAAATAATATGAAAAGTTTTCTTGACTTTTACGAAAGAAATCATTTTTGTAGAACAGAGTTGGTGTCTTTAATTTGTCTCTAAATTTAAATTGAAAAACTTTTATTGAAAATATCAGATTTCTTTACAATTTTATCTCATCAATATTAAGTATAAACAACATTGTAATTTTAGAGTAAATAGTAATATGAAAAGTTTCATGACTTTTACGAAAGAAACCATTTCGCTTACATTTATTAATTCATTCTTTCTCTCTCTCTCTCTCTTTCTCTACTTTAGGATAATTAATCAAAATAAATAAGCTCATTGCTTTTCACATTAAATGATTCATTCATCACTAGAAAATGCAATGCGACGGAAGCAGCTGCTCACGAATAACACTCTTCATATATATTCTCGCATCATTCTTCTATCCTGTGTGTTTATTTGTCTTTCTCTCCCACATCTCCCAACTCGAATGAGTGAAATATTTGCGTCCGAGCTTGCTAGCACTTTATTCTGGAGCATTGTTCTTTTTCTTTCTCTTTTTTTTTTCTACATCGGATGATCGTAATAAGAAAAATATCCACTTTGCGTTAAATGCCACGTGTGTTCCGTATAAATCTGCATCGTCGGTGTTAATAAGTTTTTATAAACAAATCTTACATCAAGCGCTGAGAATTACACGTGCATAGTGTTACATGAGAATAGAGTGATGAGTAAAAAATTAATTTTTCCAACAGTTTTTTTCTTCAAATTTTTCAAACTATTACTTTTCTAAATGCGATTAAAATGAAAAATCATCACATTTCTCCGGATTCCTTTTCAAGGAATTTGACATGCGCTAATACTTAAGTGTCGATATAAACATCGTTATCGGAACTTTAACGTATGGTCGTAGAGCGACCAACCCCTCCTCTCACAATCTCTATATATCGATACTTAACTAACTATCGATAATAGAGTTAAACCTGATAGTAATGCATCGATTTTCACTGCCACGCCGTTCTCGACATTCACAAATGTTCGCAAATGTCGCAGAAATTTTTGCATTCGCACGTGCCATACTCTATATTCCTATGCTGTGCATGCGTGCGTGCGTGCGTGTTATTATTACATCGTATAATAAACATTCTCCCTAAGCAAGATTGAACATTTTGCAAGCAATAAAAATAGGTAATAGATAAGGAATAAAATTTGTTGTATGTGTTAAGGATGTATCAGAGAGATATTATTCAAAGTGAGTTGATAAATATAAAAACACATTATAAAAGGTCAATGATTAGGGCAACATTAAAGCTAAGTTTCTTTAAAATAGTGTTGAAATTGTTGAAAGGCCAAAATGCAAGAATGCTATTTATTTTGCTGCCTGAGAGTGTCTTAATTCCCATGACAACTGGAATTTCGGCAAATAGAATTTCGAAAGTCATACGACCAATCAGAATCATTTAAGGATGTATCTGTTATTTTTTTATAATTAATATCATTTTGAAATATCTATAAAACATCACAAATTGATTCGCAAATAAAATATAAACCCTTATTTGAAGAAAATTTTGTTTCGTAAATATTGTATTTATGTAAAAATTATAGATATAATAATAATAAAGTAATTAGATCCAATATAGGCATGTATTCAAAACGCCCTATTCGCTATTTAGATAATTATACTATTTCAATTCCATAGATAAATAGTAGTATAGTAACTTTGTGTAGGTTATCTGTCTGATTCTTTGCATCAGTTTGCTCAATTTATTCATTCTGTTATTGTTACTAAACTAAAATGCAGAATGTTATAGTCATGATGTAACATTTCATAGGTAAGTTATTATTTATTACAAAATTGTTTCCTATGCTAAAGATGGTTATTAATTTCAGTAGTTAAAATTATTGTAGCTCTTTATTTATACATTACAACATTATATAATTTAATTTATATTTTTGTCACAACGTTTCGTTTATAATAAAAAAAGACTTTCGCGGGTTTCTTCCGTGTCCAGATCCATTCTGGAATGTCAATGTTTGTGAACCTTGCAATTAACTTCATCAAGGCGAGGAGCCTGATACTGAACTGTTTCTGCGGGTCATTCCCTTTTTATGTATTACGCTACTTGTTGGAGAGAAAGAAGAGAAGAGTGGGTGCCGAAGAGGGGGGGGAGTGGGGAGAGGGATGAAAATCGGTCAGTCCTCATTAATCGGGAGAACAGTTTTCCATATTTTATTTATGTTGTAGCCATTATCTCTATTTAGATTGTTAGGGTGTTTTTGTATCTCTATGGCTTCTCTAAACTTTCTTGGAAAGTATGACGTAATGTTGATTATTGTTTTGTCAAACAGTATTTAATGTCCTGTTTCTGTTGTGTTCTGATAGTGCTGATTGCGTGACGTGTTTTAACCTGACATCACGTTGATGTTCTTTTATTCGTAGGTTGACCATCTCTCAGTTTCTCCAATGTATACTTGCCCGCAGAAACAAGGTATTTTGTACACTCCTGCGGAGCTGAGTGAAGGTCTTTGATCTTTAGGATTTCTTAAGATTTGTCCTATCTTTTTGGGTGGTTTAAAGATAGTTCAGATATTGTGTTTGTTTAATATCCTGTCAATCCGATCTGTTGTTCCTTTGACATATGGAGAACATGGGAGAACTTTCTCTTGGACAAAGCATACAAAAAGCTTGACAAAGATCCAACTAATGCAAGATTGATGTTCGCGCAGAACATTAAGATCCTGGTGGAAAAAAGCAACATTCCCAGTAAAACCAAATCAATATTAAAACCTATATCCCATCAAGACTATACGGATTACCAAAAGTACAAACCAAACATTCCACTCAGACCGATTGTTAGCGCCATACACTCCCCGATATACAACTTATCCCACTTCCTAGCACAAACACTACAACCTCTCACTAGAAAATCCGAATCACACTTAACTAACTCAATGGACTTCATATAAAAGATCCAAAAAATCCGACTACGTCCCGCAGACCTTGTCTGCTTGTAAATTTCGACATAAAATCTCTTTTCACGTCCCAATAAAAGACACAAACATAATAAAGGCCTCACATGAAGTCCCCTCCGATCTCATCCCGCTAATAGAGCACTGCTTAACAACCACTTACTTCTCCCGTAACAATCAATTTTATGAACAAACTTCAGGAGCGGCAGTGGGCTCTCTTATTTCTCCTGTAATCGCCAACATCTTCATGAAGCATTTTGAGAAAGAGGCCCTCAGAAAAACATTCAAAAAACCAGAAATTTGGTTTCGTTATGTAGACGACATATTGATATGGAGACACGGTAGAGCCGAACTCCGTAAATTCCTTATTTTCCTCAACAATCAACATTCAAATATCCACTTCACTATGGATATAGAAGAAAACGGAAAACTCCTCTTCCTAGATGTTCTTATCTCTAAGAAAGCTGATACCCTAGGCCATCAAGTATACAGAAAACCAACACACACAGATAGATACCTACATGCCGAATCACACCACCACCCAGCACAAAAAACAGTCTACAAGCAATTCACTTGTACATAGAGTTTTCATCATCTATGACAAAGAACATCTACTGCCAGAACTCAATCACTTAAAAACAGCCTTACAGAAAAACGGACAAAAAAGAAATAATCAGAACAATTAATAAACATGCAAACAAGACAATGGTCTCTGACACACAATCAGACGAAAGGATCCTATCCATTCTCCCATATGTCAAAGGAACAACAGATCGGATTGGCAGGATATTAAACAAACACAATATCCGAACTATCTTTAAACCATCCAAAAAGATAGGACAAATCTTAAGAAATCCTAAAAATCAAAGACTTCCACTCAGCTCCGCAGGAGTGTACAAAATATCTTGTTTCTGTGGGCAAGTATACATTGGAGAAACTGAGAGAATCAATGGATAAAAGAACACCAACGTGTCAGGTTAAAACACGTTACGCAATCAGCACTATCAGAACACAACATCGAAACAAGATATCAAATACTGTTTGACAAAACAACCACAATAGCCAACATTACATCGTACTTTTCAAGAAAGTATAGAGAAGCCATAGAGATATAAAAACACCTTAACAATCTAAATAGAGATAATGGCTACAACAAAATATGGAAAACTATTCTCCCGGTTAATGAGGACTGACCGATTTCCATCCCTCTCTCCACCCCCCACTCATTCTTCTCTTCTTTCTCTCCATCACTCCAACAAGTAGCATAATATATAAAAGGGGAACGATCCGGAGGAACAGCTCAGTATCAGGCTGCTCCTCGCCCTGATGAAGTGAACTGCAAGGTTCACGAAACGTTGGCATTCCAAGAATGGATTTGGATACAGAAGAAATCTGCGAAACGCGCTATATAATCTAGAAAGGATCCGTGGAAGTCTCAAGAATATTAAGTTTAATTACAAAAGAAGACTTTTTGTAATTAAGATTATTTGTAATTAAGATCTATATGCTTAAGCTATCTATCATCTATATGGTAACTTAAGCATATTGAGCATACACATCAATTGTAATGTTTTTTGATACTTTTGTCATACCAAATTAAATTCTAATGGATAAGTGAATAAACGTAATATAACATAATGTAACATAATGTAATGTAACGTAGCGTAATGTAATGCCTATTCTGCAATAGCTATAAGCGTAGTTGTAAGTGGTTGTAATTGTAAAAATTGATCAATCAAACCGAATATGAGAAGAATATTTGATTATGATTGATCAATTCTTACAAATATGCTTACGATTATTGTAGAACAGATACAATGTAACGAAATGTAACGTAACATAACATAATTTCTAATTCTTCTCATTTAAAAACTACTGTAGCCTCGACATTTTGGTATTAGAACTTTTGTCTCCAAATGATATCAGAAGAAGAATCTGCTATTAGCAGATAGTTTGAGATATCTAATATTTTAATCATGCAATCTTATGCATAATCGTGTGTAACATTTGAGTTTAGCATTGTTTTCTAAAATGAATAATATTTACTATTTATCTTATTTATCTATTTAATCATAAAACAAAATATTATTGCAAATGGGGTCGACAAAACAATTATCCCATGTTCGACGGCTTTTTTACTGATTGAATAATAAATATTCATAAACGATGCGTTGCATTCATTACCGCGCCCATTGTAGTCCAAACAGTCGATGCAACTTGTCGGTCATGCAATAAATATTGTCTATTCGCCTCGAAAGCGATCAATCATCCAAAAAGAGAATTGTAATGAACGGTTAATCTACAAATTGTAAATGAAACTAATAATCGTAAAAAAGAATTGATGATATGTCTGGAAATAGACCCTTTTGGAAATCGTCGCACATTTTCTGCACATTGAATACCAATTGTTGAATACCAAAGTTTGAATTAATCTACTTTTAATAAAATTATTGTTATACGCAACAAATTAACAGTATAATATATTAATTATATTAATTATATTGTATAGTATATTAATTATAAATAGTAGTCAAAATAATTAGTAATAATGGTAGTAATAATAGTAGAATAGTAGTAATAATAGTTAGAAGTAGTAATAATAGTTAGAAAAGCAAATAGCGTATATATAAAATTAATAGTCAATAAATAATACATATTGCAAATGCATAAAAGTAATAGCAAAGCACTCTACTACATGTAAATAATAACGTTAAAAATTGGCGTTTTTATTCATTATTTACTAAAGAATTCATTACATATTGAAAATAAAAATCAAAAAACATACGCTGAGGTAATTATTTGTTTGTTTACAAATTATTGTGCATTATCAAAGGTCCTCGTTTTTTATATCATTGCCTTTAGATGCGTTTACAAAGACGCGTATTTATTTTCATAAATAAATAATTGAAAGTAGTAGTTGTAACAAAGTAAGTACATAGAAATGTGTATTTAGATGAAATGGAATTTTATAATAAAATGAAGTAATCTGGTTAAAAAATTTTATTTGTTATATAAAATAATAAATTAAATTATTTTATAATTAATTTATATGTAGACACATCTTTAAAAAAGATGTAGAGATTAATTAAAGATATATTTAATATATATAATAAATTATATATAATAAATTATATATATTTAAATTAAAGTATTTTTATTAATGAAAATAAAATAATTATGTGGAATTATATTGAAAAGTATAAATGTAAATGAATGTAGGCAAAATGTATAAAAGTAATTTTCATTAAGTATACCTTTTGTATTAGGGTTTATTAAAACATAATTTATGTGTAGATTTCTCGAATTTAAAAGAATCAATAAATATTTTTATGTTAGTTAATGTGGAATAATTATTTTTAATAATTTTTAATAATAAAAGGAGCCCGTAATGTGGAATAATTATTTTTAATAATTATTCCACATTACGGGCTCCTTTTGTGAAAATTCAAGCAAGAACTTTAATTTCGTCAACTTTACATAGATGCATACAAATAATATTCAAATAAAACATGTAAAAAAGCTTGGTAAATCGAATTTGAAATATTTATTCTGACGATTATTCTTACATTACGAATTCGCTTGAACTTAAATATCATATCTGGCTTTATAATAAATCTTTATAATAAATTTTCAAATGAAAAAAACAAAAGTTCTGGTAAAAGCATCAACTTTTACTTTAGAAAAAAGTTCTTGTAGAATAATTTGTATCTGTTTATTTTTTGAAGATGGCGTGCATTTTAATAACTTCATTTCTCAGAGGAAAGTGTTATCTTATTTATTTAGAAATTCACATCTCCATTTTACATTTTATATTTTACTTTTTTCTCTATATGACAGACTTTATCTTTAATGATAAAATATTAATTAAACCATAATTTAAGTCGTGCGTATACATATACATTACACATGCGCGACTAAGTCCCTATTACAGATACGCACAACAGTTTGTATATAATATATCTTTATTCAGTATTTATAAAATAATCCTTTTCTCATCTTCATCAAATAAAAAAAATATAAATCAAACATGTATAATACCTATATTAATCTTTTACACTAATATCAGTCAAAGAATTCTTGTAATTCTTGTAATTATCTAAATTAACTGAATTTTATACGTAAACATCCTCGTTCAAATATAAGCTATTTACTAATATTTATTGCCAACTACAACACCTATTGAAAGTAATATTTCTTCGAGATTCAATATTTCAGATACTTTGTAAATGATAGGGAGATTATCGATATCTTATGAGTTTTCTTAATATTTTTTAACGATTTCCGTGAAACTTTCAAGTTCATTTTCAAGTTCAAACACATGCGTATAATTCTCACTATGTTGGTGTTAATTTAACGATGCTTGAAGCTTCTTCCTCCAAATAATCGTCTGGAAAAACAAAATAGGAAAGACAAGAAATTTCGCAATAATTGTCCTTTTATCGATAGTTTTTTTTAATTCGCTTGCACTGTATACATATAGGTGTACCGTGTGACAAAACTTTAATAATTAGAAATCAGTAAAAGAATACTACGTTCGTTGAATACTACGAGTTTAATTGTATTATGAATACCATTCTTATCTTTAAAATTTATATGTATAGGAAAGCCCCCTATTATGAGATAAGCGCCTAATATGAGATAGCGGCGTTTCTGCTAAACTAATAAACGCTATCTATTGCTTCCACCATGAATTTATTGCTCTTGGATTAAAAACTATTTAGTAGAAAATTCATTATTAGATCATGCTGTGATCATTATAAAACAAGATTTTAGAATTTGGATGTCTTCAAGTTTGAGATTAGCATTTAAAACTCGTTTATTATTTAATAAATAAATATTTGGCAATAAATTCTTCATATAATGATAAAGTAAGGTCGTACTAATAAAAAAATATGGGAGTATGTTGAATTATTTAATTACAGAAATTAGATTTGATGATCGTAAAATCATAAGGCATGGAAATCGATAATATGAGATACCCAGAGTATTCCTAATATGAAATAACATGCTTCTATGTTATAGTGAAAATTGTTGCTAAAGAAAAATGTTATTGTACAATAATAAAAAAGTCAACCGGAATGAACGTCGAGCATCTATATCTGCGATGCTTGATTCCAATTACCTGAAGACGAGTTCTGGGTTCTGGGTGTAATCTATCATCTATCGCATACTCATTTTTCGCACACGCTGGCTGTGTTTGTTTATATTTTAGAAACATTAAATAAAATTTTTTAATTGCAATACTGATATATTTTGTGTTTTACTATCGATTTCTCGGGGCATCTCATATTAGAAGCACAATTTTTTGACTTTGCGATTTGCATTTTTTACATTTTTTTAATTTTCAAAAAAAAAAAAGGAATTTGAATTAAATTTTAAATATAACATTATCTTAAAGCTTATTAAATACCCTTCAAAATGACCTTATTTTTTTTAAACTCTGCATAGACTTCTAACATTTATCCAAAATGAACTCAGTGTCTCATAATAGGGACCTTTCTTCTATAAATAAGTCAAAACATAGAAATAATTATTTTATCAAACTTTTTTTATTCCAATGATTAATTCGTTGTTTTAACATTGTCAGTAAATTTTATGTTTCACACATTGTCAGATTTTATATCGAGAGCTATATAAAAATATCTTCATTAATAATCTTTGTTGGTATAATCACATTGATGAATTAAAATCTAATCTAAAAAAAATTCAAATTAAATTAAAATTTTATTGTTAGTCTCTCTCTCTCTCTCTCTCTCTCTCTCTCTCTATTTTTATTACTTATTTGGACCATCGATCTACTCAATATAGAATATATGATATCGTATTTAAACTATATTTTAAGTGTATATTTACTAGTTTGTTCATATTCTAAACTAAATTTTTTAAATATTTTCTCAAGAGATCAATATCGTGATATTGAAAATTTCAAACTTGTGTTCTCAAAAAAAAAAACGAATTATATTCTCGGGAATTATATAGGTTTAAGAAGAACCATTTTTTTTTCTTGAAACATTTTGTGGCGTTAATTAAAATAAATGCGTAGAGCTGTTTTCCATTTTGTATTTGGCTTGCACAAATCATGGCGAGGACTTTGTGAATTTGCGTTAGTTAAAGAGAAAAGCATTATCGATATTCGTGATATAATGAAAATACTGCGAAACTTGATGCCCATTTTCATCACATAATAACGAAATTGACATTATGATAGGATATATATTATTACAGAAATAGTCAAAGTATTTCTCGATGGCGCGATGCAACAATAATCTTTGAGAGAATAAGGAAAATAAGAATGCAAAAAATCATGATATTATCGGATATAAATCGGATATATGTATACAATGTTAAAAGGCCCACTACGTTTATTCATTTACTGTTAATAATCGACATTCAGTTAAAACAAACCTCGGATTTCAATATTAAAATAAAAAAATATCATGTGGGTATATAATTTATATTATATTGGGAGTACAAATTAGTTCGGTCCGTTTCTCTAAAGATGACTCCAGCTGTTGTGAATGGTTCATAGTGACAGCTGATTTTGGCGGTTTCAGAGAGGTTAAACATCTGTTAATAATATTCAGTTTATATCGCTTTGAATTTCATACAAAAACCTTGATTTTTACTGTGTTTGAAATGTTGAATTTTATATTAATCAAGCAGTATTTGCGAGAGGTTTTGATTTTCTGCTTTACTTGGAAGAAAAGTGCGGCTGAAGCCCATCGAATGCTTGTCGAAGTTTATAGTGACACTGCTCCAACTGATAAATCATATAGAGAATGGTTTCGACGTTTCAAGGAGATTTCAGCGTTGAAGACAAGCCTCGTTCTGGGCAGCCAAAAAAATTCGAAGACAAAGAATTAGAGGCATTACTCGAAGAAGATCAGAGTCGCAAGAAGATCAAACGCAAAAGGAGCTTGCAGAATCATTGGAGGTAACTCAACAAGCCGTTTCTGTACGATTGAAAGCCATGGGAATGCTTCAAAAACAAGGAAATTGGGGGCCTTATGAACTGAAACCGAGAAACATTGAAAGGCGATTTTTCACTTGCGAACAGCTGATTCAAAAACAACAGAGAAAAGGTTTTTTCATCAGATTGTGACTGGAGATGAGAAGTGGATATTCTACAACAACCCCAAGAAGAAAAAATACTACGCTAAATCCAGTCAATCGTTGCCAACGATTTCAACATCAATACCACAGCCGAACATTCATGGTTTGAAAATCATGCTCTGTATCTGGTGGGACCAAAAGGGTTTTGTTTACTATAAGCTGCTGAAACCTGGCGATTCCATTACGAGCGATCGGCAATTGATTCGTTTGAGCCGTGCATTGCAAGAAAAACGGCCGAAATACGAGCAAAGACATGATAAAGTTATTCTTCTTCATGACAATGCTCGGCCTCATGTCGCTAAAGTCGTAAAAAAATATTTGTAAACGCTCAAATGGGATGTTTTACCGCACCTGCCGTATTCTCCAGACATTGCTCCTTCTGATTGTTCCGAAGGATGCAACAAGTCACCGGTTCACTTCTTCCGCAGAAATCGAAAATTGGCTCCAAAATTGGATCGCCTCCAAAGACGAGTCATTTTTTCGAGATGGAATTCGAAAATTGCCTGAGAGATGGGAAAAAGTAGTAGGCAGCGATGGACAATACTT
>Ga0157364_1007913_pt1 | contig 11012 bp, 5 predicted proteins | sample AttsexASBM2_FD_111476 | JGI IMG/M metagenome (GOLD analysis project Ga0157364, IMG submission 111476) | Fungus gardens microbial communities from leaf cutter ant in Ribeirão Preto, State of São Paulo, Brazil - Atta sexdens ASBM2 | ecosystem: Host-associated > Fungi > Mycelium > Unclassified ... | reverse complement strand
GCGAACAAAGGTACGCTCGCTTGCTGTCTTGTTCTCTGTCGCGAACTGGGATCGCTCGCCAGCTAGGTCAGATTGGAGCAAGATTTTTTGAGAACAGATTACCCATCTTCGGGAACAAGGGGCGGAACGACCTCTCGATCTACTTACTGCAGTCCAGGAAGAAAAACGTCGTCTAGGCGTTCCCTCTTGCTCCGATCTCCCCTACGCCTAGGACGTTGTCTGGGCCAAGAGCCATAGTTAGTTGCTGTTTCCATTTGGTTGTTTTTTTATCGTTGTTGATACCGGCAAGACCCACCCAGATGATGTCTGCTGGTTGGTAGTGAGAGGACTATTAGTACCTGCATACCCAAAAGGGGGCGCTGATTAAAAAACAATCATTTGATTTTCTTTTTTGCTTTCCCTTAGCAGCGGGAAAGGAGTCTATCTATCTGCCTAGCTTTTGTAGATTTTCCCCAACACAATCCACAGAAATTCCACGAATCCCTTGGTGGATAAGTCCGACGACTCAGCAGCAGTGCGGAATTTACTTTCTCGTCCGGTGGATCTGATCTATAGTTAGGGGGCAATACATACCAAAAGGTTCGAAGAAGGAAGGCGCATAAGAGTATATAACCAACCCAGCCTTCTTTATAACCTATTCACATTAGTGAAGCGGGTGGATGCATAAGGGAAGTGCACGTTTGTGAAACCTTAGTCGGGATGCATAGGGGAGTCAACCTACGAGCACGGAAGAGCGTGGTACCGCTGCCCCTCTCTAAGTAAAGGTAAAGTCTCTCCTTACACTTAGTAGGATTCCCCTAGCACCTTGATTAGCTTACTAACTACTTGCTGCAAGGTCGAGCCGAAACTTCATAACCTTCCTTTCCTTCAAATAGCTCTTATCATGCTTCCTTACTCTAAGGCTTACGATCGATGGCACCTGGGAATGAGTCAAACAACGCTGGCTTAAAGAGTGGATTAGCTGTTTGCTTAATAAATAGTTGCTGGCATGGGTTTATAGGCTTATTCCAATCTCTAGCTCTTTCCAAAGAGATTAGAACGTAGACTGACTACTAACAGGGGCACGAGGGTATAATAGAAAGAGGGGTACTTAAGAACCAAGGTCACTCTCTCACCTTACTTTTAAAGTGGACTAATAATTCCATTCTTACTCTAGCTCTGGCACGCTTACTTAGTTGAAATGAAATATCCATGGATACAGGTTTGCCTACATACAGGTTTGCCGGTACTATTACAACGCATGGAATTACTTACTCACTCTCAAGACTGGTTAGCGGGTTTGCGGACTCATACTTCAAACTCCTCTCCCTTCGGTCAAGTAAGTAAACTACCTCTCCCCGGTCAGATCTTTTAGAACCAACCTTTAGTCATTAATGCGAGTTCGGGCAGGTTGCTCTCTTATGTCATTCTTACAAGAGCCAGGGCGGGTCGATAAAGAGTAGATAGGAATACGGTCCACTATCCTTGAGGACAACTCCTTCTCCTAAGATCCCTTTTAGATACTCCGTAAAATAGCTCAACTGATGCGCGCTGCGCACCCCGGGGCTGTTCGCAATGGCGCTGCCGGGATTCACGCTTCGGGAGATCGATAGTGCAATTAAGCCCTACGATTTCAATATCTTCGCCGGGAAGCGAAGCGGCCCTAAGGTCGGTCTTCGCCATTCCCTCCATCTTTTGGTTGTTCTGTCTGTGCAGGTGCCACCTGAAGTTTTGAGAAAGCAGGGCCCGAGTGGAACTGAACGCGATCTATCTTCGGTAGCCCGGGAGGACTTAGTCCTTCCACCATGCGATTAGGTTGTCCAAGCCCTTCCTTTATCCCTTCATGCCTTCAACATGCCCTTCTCACCCAAACCTTCCATGCATGTCAGTCTAATCTAACCAACTAGATTGATCACAGTAAGCAAGAGCAGTCTTAGGCATATATTAGTCCGTCACTAACGAGCATACAACAGATTAGTGGTCGGACTCCTCTAACTTAGGAAGTGGCATAACCAAACTGGTGAACGCGAGCGGTTGGACACCGCGAAGCTTGTCGTTTGAGACATTCTTCCAGACAATTCCTTGATCTGATCTTCCATTCTTCGGGTCCTTGATCAAGTAGTATATGTGGGGCGAGCCAGAGGTGCTCTTTCTTTCTGGCTTCGAAGTCGTTTCCTAGCATCTTTCTTACATCCTATTTTCCAAATTCTCCTTTTCTTCGTCTATTCGACCAAAGGGGTTCTAAGCGGCTTAGCAAGGTGGATTTTCTGGCAGTATTAGCAAAGAGGCATTCCCGCTCCACAGCAGGTCCCGAAAGGCTTTGCGGGGCTTTATAATCTGAAGAAGCGGATAGCGATTTGCGATGAGACAGTTTGCGTCTTGCTCATATACATTCAATATATGGATGTACACTTCGAGTTGCCTTATGAGAGCTCACTGATTAGATTGCTCTTTAGTAACTGATCAATTTGAGCTTCCCTTCATAACGAGATTGAACTTCCCAAGCAGACTTTATATGTCTTGTGTCCATCATCATCCCTCATTGGAATAATAGGGAAAGACCTTGCCTCCGGGAGCCCCTATCGTCGATGATACTTCTTTCTGGGCAGCCATACATACCATTTTATTTTTTTAACCCACTATTCAGATCTATTTCAAGACTCCGCTTAGCTGCTTCTAACGAAGATAGTTCTCCGCTCCATTAGAGTAGCAACATTGATTCCTATCTCCGGCTGACGAAAACACCTGACCCCAGCTTCAAAAGAAGCCTACACGCGCTAGCCGAAACGTAAGGGCGCTTTAGCCTTCCTTTTAAGCTGCTTGCTGCTCGCAGTTACTTCACTCGCCTGTGGTGTGGAGGCGAGTAAACGGTTAGATCAAGTTGGACGGCTCCAACTACCTTGTCTGGAAAGGACAATTTCTGACCTTCTTCCAATGAGCCTTCGATTTGGGTTTTCTTGATGGAACTGAGACTGCCCCTCCAGAGAAAGTTGAACGATCCATAGCAGGAGAAGATGGATCTACTGTTATTTCTTTTGTTCCTAATCCGGCGTAGCATGGTTACGGAAGGATCAAATGGTTGTGTCGTGGCTAAATACCACCCTTTCCGAAGAGATTCTTGACAACACCATTGATCTCCCTTCAGCGCATGCCATATGAACATATCTGATAAATAACTTTTTTGGGGGAGAAGTGGAGCAACAATAAAAAGTCGAATTACTTATGTGCAAGAGAGGTACATCTTCCATAACCGACTACTTGAATCATTTCAAAGCTATTTGTGAGTTGTTGGCTGCTATTCAGAAATCTGTTTCAGATGATGATAAAGTAATGTATATCTTGGACGGGCTGGATATGGTCTTTGTCACTTCGGTGTTTATGAGGGTTCCCTTTCCCCGATTCAGTGAACTTCGGTCGCTCCTGCTGGCTGCCCCTTACAAGCCTATGCCCGCCTCCTCCACTTTCTGAATCAACTTTTCCTTTCGCTTATCACTTCTTCAAAGAAGCTCGGAAGCGGACCAACTCCTTGGTTTTGTACTGTCCCGAGTCCAGCCTCATCTTTATGCCTTAGCGCCAGTCTTCCCTTTCTTTTTCCTGACGGAATTAGATAGATGACAAGGCTTTCTCGATACGAAAGAAAAAGCCCGGCTATATCTAGCATTACATTAGCTGCGGCTTTCAGTATCTTACTAATGATGCAAGGGAGTAAAGAAAAGACTTTGTCCAGAGAGGCTAGGAAAAACCAGCATTTCTATAGTTTTCTACTCCACCACAATAAACCCAAACCAGCGGAGTTGAGAAGGGGCCAAAAACAAAAAAAAAACCATAACTCAATTCAGTCCGCCTTCTGTCCCCCACTAACAAAAGACGTAGAGACCTTCTTCTCTCGTCAGCTATCCCCCCTGCCTGTAAGAATCTATATGGATTTCTTTATATAAGATAAAAAAAAAAGATCATCTTTCTATACGTTCGTTAACTTAACCAGTGGGGCTTCCCAAGATTCAAGAGAAGCCTTAATTGATCGGTCTACTGAACCTGGCAACTCCTCATTTTGAGCGCACTCGATTGACCTTACTGTGGTCTAGGCCAACCATTCGTCTTCGTCATCTCTGTCTCCAACTTCCCTTCGAAAGTCAACACAAGATAAGAACGAGTCAAAGAAGATCGGATGGACTCTAGCCTGACAAACAGGCAATCGGGATTCAAATCCCCGTAAATCTATTTTTTTGTGCATACAGTGCGTATTGCCTGTTAAGTGAGGAATCGGATCGAAATGTCGAAAGTCCAGTAGCACCCACAACATATAGCCTTGCGGGGCGTTGTGGGTCGGGCACCTGCATCGACGTAAGGTAAGATACTTTTCTGAACTTGATGAGCGAATGCGTGCTTGGAAGAGCTTTAGGCTAGGGCTGACCCTATCAGAAGATTAGCCAATTACTATATATCAATGGGATGAGCCGATCAACCCGAACCAAGGAATGAATTCTCCGATCCTGATACTGAACCAATTTCATTGCCTTCCCATCCTCCATTCTCTTAACTGTAGGTAGCGAGCCTCCTTTCCTGGAATCAGGCATTTAGTGAATAGTCTCACTGGTATATAGGTAGAAGAAATCCGTTCCAGCGGTGAAATACTTGCAATTATTGGTCACCTGACATAGCAGGGCCTTGTCTTCCTTGATTCCTTGGGGAAGAAAAGTGAAATATCTCGCCTGATGAGCTTTCTATTGAGCATTGGAGGAAAAAGGGCATGCATGGAGAAGTCGTTTTTTGAAGGCTGAATTCTCATGATTTATTTTGGGAATTCCTAGCGAAAGGATAGCGAAAGGGTAGTAAAAAAATGTAGTAAGGAGTGGGCTTAGAGCCAGCAAGCAAAGTAAGGCAAAGGGCATTTTTTTTTTTAACTGTTAAAAACTCCCTTGAACGATCCGCTTTCCGAACCACCACCGTTGACAAGTCTCCTTAACGAGACAGAAAAGGTCACCGAGGGGCCGAGCGCGGGCTTCGTCCAGAGCTTGACCAGAGGATGGTTGAGTGCGCAAGAAAGAAAGTAAAGCAAGAACCAGACCGATCCACCAATCAAATCAGTGAAAAACGCTCTCCATTTTCACTTGACTTGAATTGAAGGCTTACACAAACCAGTAAAAAAAAATTTAATAAGATGCTGGAAGCTGCTATCTTCCTTCGAAAAGTAGAGATGGTGCTCTTGGATTAAAAAAAAAAAAAAATGGCTGTCCCAACTCACATTGGAACCTAGACCACAACTTGGAATGGATGGCTACATAAGTCTATGCTCCAGCATCAGTTTCTCACAAGCAAGACCTATTGAATGAGCTCAGATTCATCTATACCGTTTCCAACCTACCTTGGTGCATTAGTGGAAAGTAAAATGAATGCCTTATGCAATCAAATATGAAAGGGGTTCTTACTTTACTGGCCGAAAATAAGAGAAGATATATTGAAGATTTCGCAATCACGTTGCTGATTGTGATTTGGTTGACCTCCCACTCTATGGCGCTTCTTTCACTTGGTCTAACATGAGGAAAGGAAAAGGAAGGAAAAAATGGAAATCCGATGCAGACTGGATCTTTTACAAATCTACTCGGATTTTGAAGACCTTCTGCAGGACACTATTCAAAAAGAGGGGACCACATTCGCTTCCGATCATGACCTCATTCTTCTTTTCTATTTCGAACAACTTCCCTCCACGGTACCCCCCCTTCTCTTTCCGGGGTGTCCCTATCGAAATCTAGAACTAAAAGTTGTGAAGCAAAAGAATGCAACATTCTATTGACTTGATATAATTTATTTCTCTATTATTAATACATCCTCAAAAGAGGAAAAGCTCCCTAACCTTAATAATCAAAGAAGGGCTAACATAATACCCTTAAGAGAAATTTTATTTCTATTGTTATTTTTTATAAAATTAGACTGAAGAATCAAACAATCACTTCTACATGTTACCCTTCAAACTGGAGAATGGATATGGATCATTCCCTGTTTGCGAGTGAGAAGAAAAAGGATGGCCTTTACCAATCCTTTCGTGAAGAGATCGGCAATTGATCTTCACTTCTAATGGTTGGTTGGTGTTCTGATGATTTCGGCAATCACCTTTTCCCCGAGAAAAGGCCCTAAGTAAGTAAAGTAAGGCGACTTCTACATGCTTTGTTCTCTCATAGAAGACCTAATGTTCAGCTATGTGGATAGCATTCTGATTCTCACAGAAGATGTCCATGGGGTTCTGTGACCGAAATCCCAATTTCAGTCAGAAGAGATCCAACCCATACAAGTGCACTAGTTGTTGAAGCCATTGCACTCGGCTTCAACATTGGATCTAGACCTTATTAAGTATTGCAAAAGAAAGGGCCTGCTTTTCCAGGGAAAAATTATCCTATATGGTGGATTTTCTATCAGAGAGAAAGCCTGGGTTAATACCTTCCTTCAGCTTTCAGAGGTAGGGGCTGCAATAGGTCCTAAGTTGCCCGGAGCAAGGATCCTTTTGCCAATAAAAGAATGCCTTTTCTAGGGTGGGTCTTTCTTTATATACCTGAGGATTTTTTTTAGTTCATCATAATGTCACTTCTGTTCTGCAGAGATAGCATAACATACATTGACAACCAATCCCACCAGAAGACATGTTAGTAGGACGAATGATAGTAAGATAGATGAAACTCCCAACTTATCTTCTGCCCCTCTGTTATCGAAAGGAGGATCATCCGTATATGTCATTTTTGACAGAACAATGAAAAAATTTACTAAAATCAAGGTTTTACGTTCTGATTCTGGAGGTGAATATATCTCCGCTGCCTTCCGAACTCTGCTTGCTTCAACTTACTTCACTTACAAAGCGCTTTCCCAACGATCCTGCCCCCAACTCTAGCTGAGAAGCACCCTCCATCTACTTCCCCTTTTCCGTGTGCCCGCCCGGTTTATGAGCCCCTTTCCGATTCCCTCACCCAATCTCATGAGAAGCAAGCCCAGCAGGACCTGCCTTAACCTGTCCCCAGACAGCCATCCCTCACCAGGCTGCTGGCATTGCTAAATGCTCCGTCACGAAGCAAGCTCTCCCGAATACGACAGATGCGGAAGTGGCTAAAGAAGTCGGAGGAAGAAAGTAGTAGTAGTTGGGCAACTGTATGCACGAGGGTACATTAGTATTCTGGGAATTGGCAACATTGACAGAAAGGGGAAGAAAAAAAGGGGGTAGGAATAAACTTTTTTAGGTGTAGCTATACTAAAGTAAGTAAGTAGTCGGCCTAACCTTCGGTTCCCGTAACCAAGTTTTTCTTTCTCACTCCTTATGTACTCTTTCTTACTTCATCCATACTTTTTTACTTTTTCTGAAGTCTTGGGGGCGCCCTCTACTTCTACTTTTAACTAAAGGCGAACAGCCGGCATTGCAAGCAAATAGAGAGCCCCGCCCGTTTGAGTCGTTGCGAGCCGGAAAGCGTACCGGCAGTTTGAGTCGCGAAAGAAAGGGCCGCTTGCTTAATTATATTATTCTAATTAATAATAGATATAGAATATTCTATATCTATTAGAAAATAAATAAAAAAATAAGCATTTTTTTTCCAATTGTTCATTCCTGGGAAGAGGAAGAAGCAGATAGAGCAAAGGCCTCCTCTTTCCGTTCGCTCTTCCCGAAGTGAGCGAATTGCATGTAGAAATCCGTAGGGGCTTATAGTTTAATTGGTTGAAACGTACCGCTCATAACGGTTATATTGTAGGTTCGAGCCCTACTAAGCCTACCACCCTCTTCTCTTCACCCGATACAAGGCAGTCGAAGTCCCCGCCACCCCGCAGATCTCAATCTAGCAACGGCACTTGGAACCGCACTGCTGCCGCTGTCCTTCGGGCACGCCTACTACGCTTACCACTCACCTACGCTCTTGCAGCATGCCCCGTTCGGGCAAGACGGCTTTCGTAATAGGCGAAGCAGCGCTGAGCGATAGCTCTTCGATCGCTAAATTCTTGCGATAGCGAAGGCGTGGTTCATCCTATAAGTCTAAGAGAGAGTAGATGCGAAGGTTCGGATCGAAGATCTTCGCGAAACGGTCCATGAATCTCGAGAATCGAGCGTGGGGTTTGAAGACCCTACCGCATTCCGGCCCCGGGGCCCTCAATGGGTTCTTTCTCTCTCCTCTTTCACCAGTAAGTGGTGAGTGTCTTTTTTTTTTTTTCTAGGTAGGTACCTCTTTGATTCGGAGTTTGTTCCAACAGCTGCCACACGTGAGATCCTGATCGTCTTTCCCCTCCTCACTTTGGTTTCCACCAAGCCAATCAAATCTGCCTCTTGTGCTCTTATATAATCTTTGGCCTCTCTCTGCTTCTCGACTTTACCGATCTTTCTGACATTCCATATCATATAAGGACCCTCATGTGGAACTATTGTTGTTTTTACATTCCCCTCGCACCTTAGCGCTGCCTCTGGTTTTTCGTCTTGTGCTTAGTTTTTTGTTCTTTGGCCTTGACTTTCCCCCTCCCCCCTCTTAGAATTCAACATCTCTGATATGTTCTGCATTTTGTTCGCCCACTCTTGATTCAGGGTGATTCGAACCAGGGGAGGATCTTCCACCTTTCTTTAAGGTCATAGCACCAGTACCTGAATACTCTGACTGCTCTTCTCAGGTTCACCTCTTTTCTTAGGATTGGCTGCCCTGAGGTTCTTGTTTGAAGTCATTTGTTTATCACAGAACAAGTCCCCCTCAGTCACTGCCATAGTTGACCCAGTATCAACCCTCTCTTCCAGATCCTCGCTTCTATGGGCCAAATCACTCTCCTCGCTCGTAAACTCTTGACTACACCCTCCTCGGCTTTGTTACCCAGACACTCGGTTCAGCAGTGTCCAGATCTGGCATCTTTGCCTCTTCTTGTTCAGGGTCCTCTATAACCGAAAAACGGTTCGGGCTGACTAGGTCCAGTTGGGTCATTCCACTAGCACAACTAGTGTCCAGCCCACCCCTTTGCCATTGTCACTACTGGTACCTGATCCCGTTGGATCGACATTTTTGCAAACACCGATCCTTACTCAATAGGGCAATTCAAAGAGGAGAACGAGGACAGCTGACTACCGCTAAAAGTCAGACTACGAGTACACATTGTATGATTGAAAACTGCCGCTGCATACTACCCGGTGCTGGTCTGACTGGTGCCTTCTCTCCAACAGCTGCTTCAATCAATGTTAAATCTGACTACTTATTGAAAGACCGAACAGGAAATGAAAAGTCGTACTACAACAACTGTAAACATTCCTCCCCCCCCCTCCCCGCTCTGATTTTGATCGACTTGCCCGCACAGCGTCTTTTTTGAGAGAAGAGGTCAAGGGGCTAAGTTACTCTCGAAAGTAGTCTTTTGTATCGCGTCAAGAGAAATTACATAGAGAAGATCATTGCTTAAAGAGTTTCATTGTCGAATTGATCTCGGAATTTTATACCAATAGTAGCTGCTGCCCAAAGGTGCTTTATGAAAGCAGGTCCACAGCAGTGAAAGTACGATAGATTCCGGCGATCGAACGAAAGAAAACCGCTTCTTGCTTATTTTGCCTCTCTGGCTTGACTACTCTGCTTGCTTAACACAAGTCTTATTTAACCGGACCATTTAACTATCCAGCAAGCTCCGGCTCGAAAGCAAGAAAAGAAGCAACGGATTGAGCTGCGCGAAAGCCTAAAGCCTTAGCGCATCCGTTTTCTTGCTCGTTAGCGCTTTAGTTTTCAATAAGGACGTTTAGACTAATAAGATAAGATAGAAAGGGCTTTTTTCGATACCATATAAGGCTTTCTTCAATCGGCAAACAAGGGATGGATCGGAAGTCTGATAGGGCTTTAAGAGATAGGGACTCCAGCGGTAAGAAAAAGTCTCTCAGTGAATCGGTGGATCACACACTTGGAGACAGGGACAGGGGCATGCCTTAGTCTTTTGAAAGTATACAAGTGTTGAAAGAGTGAAGTCTGGGGACAACGGTAAACGTGAGGAATGGGACCTCCAAACCGCCCTACTAAAGAAGTTCGCAAGCAAGGGACATGCCGAAGACCTACCTTTCCAACTAAGTCCAAGGCGAGGACCCTTTAATTGACGATGCGTTCCGTCGTCAGGAAGCGGTGGCCGACAAGGCCCTTTTCCCTAAATATCGTGGGAAGCGAGGAGGACAGGTTTGAAACTAATTCGGTAATCTTCTCCTGAAGGTGGGCATTTACCCAGGCACTGATATTCTGAGTCTCTCAATTACACGTGTTTTAGGGAGTTGAACGTCTTATTCTTATGAGTGGCATATGTGAATATGAGCCAGGAGCAAGGATTCCGGAAAGTCAAATTCGATATTGCAAGTGTAAGTCGACGTTCCTGATATGAAAGTTAAAGTGGAGTGAAAGCCGGCCCTAAGCAGGATCAAAAGACGTTTAAGTACAGTTCCAATCTGGATATAAAAGTAAAGTTCAATCGTCGAAAGTGATATATCTTTTAGTCCGGTCTTCTTTTCTCTTTTGAGTCAGGGCTCATATGAGCGGAAATCGGGTTTTCTGAATATCTCTCTTCCGGCCTATTAAGAAGTTAGTTTCGAGATCGAAACTGGACCTGAGAGAGACTAGACTTCTAGTAAGAGTGGGTTCGCCTTCCGTTGAGGAGAGCTGTTCACAAGCAGTGGTTATGAGCTCTTTCTTGTTCCGGTTCAGAAGAGGTAATTCCTTCAGTTGCTGATCGTTCGCGAGTCGAACTCGCTCTCTTGCCACGCCTTTCACTCACTCGCTTGAGTCGGACTCAATCACTCTTTTTGCTTTTTGTTTGTTTGGAGGAGCATTCGTTCTTCACTCTCTTGCTATTACCCGCAGGGAGCGCAGCAACCAAGGTGCATATTATCATATAGAAAGAGGCGAAGCGTAGCGAATCACATAGATAAGCCCCTACCCGCCAGCGCACGGATAGATAGGGCGGGCGAAGCGCGAAGGGGATGGATGTCTGAGCGGTTGAAAGAGTCGGTCTTGAAAACCGAAGTATTGATAGGAATACCGGGGGTTCGAATCCCTCTCCATCCGCGAGGT
>Ga0157364_1007912_pt1 | contig 11013 bp, 8 predicted proteins | sample AttsexASBM2_FD_111476 | JGI IMG/M metagenome (GOLD analysis project Ga0157364, IMG submission 111476) | Fungus gardens microbial communities from leaf cutter ant in Ribeirão Preto, State of São Paulo, Brazil - Atta sexdens ASBM2 | ecosystem: Host-associated > Fungi > Mycelium > Unclassified ... | reverse complement strand
TCTAAATAAATTTTAATTATTACTTTGCTGTGATATACTATGCGCTATAAACTTAAATATGACAGCTTAAGGATGTATTACACGTATTTTTTTAACAAAATGAGAAATTGCAGATTTTTGAAAGTAATATAAAAAGTTGCAGATGATTTAGAATCTGATAAACAATTATTTCTGCAGTGAAAAATTGATATGTTTTTAAAACATAATTAAGAAAAAATAAGAAAATTTTTATTTAATATAAAAAATTGTTCAAATATAAATATTAAATTATTTCATATATATAACTATAATGTTCATTTTTATACGAAAGGTATAAATTTTCAGTTATTTTTTACAAAAATTATAAATCTGATATATTCTTAACGTTACTTATCACTATGTAGAGACTTTCTAGTTAAAATCTGGCTAAAGTGAATAAAAAGAGACTGATAACTAGACATTCTTTTTTTAAAGCTATCTTTTTTTCTTCTTCTCATTTTCCGAAAACGTATGAAGTTAGTAAAAATATACCGAAATATATCGAATATAATCCACTTTGACCAGACTTTGATTGATGAATTAATCATTTTATTTTTTATCAGAATTATAACAATAACTGCAGACTGTTTATTTTGCAACTGTTGGAAGTTTTCTATGCGTTGATTGTATTATATTTTTAAATTCAAAAGTAAAACATTTGTAAAATAACATCTTGCTGACTGCTATTATTTTTGCAGTTTCAATGTTTCGATACTATTTAATTTAATCAATTTCTGTTTTCACTTTTTATCTTTCATTCTTCCCACCAACTTTTTGCGCTCGTTGTCTGGAACTGTATTTAACTTATCGTGAAACGGAAGACATTTTAGCGCTGAACACAGCGACAATTGTCAGGAACGAGTTGTGCGAATTGGCTTTAACCATCGCTCGGCGCTATCGCATGCTTATTTATGCCTCGATCGCTCACTAATCATATCGTTATGTAAATTCGTCGGGTTCTCGGGAGCGATTCGCGCCGATACGATACGATACGACGGCGATACCGGTGCAGTTCTGGCTTGCAGCGTCGTCGGTATCGATCGCGTCGCCTTGCCGATTCGATGCACCCGCGTGTTCCCGATATCACGCTCGTAAATTCGAGAAACGCAGAGAGCATCGCAACTCGATCGATTAAAGCACAGAAGATATTACGTTCGGATTGACAGCTTCGATCGTAACACATATATATATATATTTTACTGTTTTAATTAAAGTCAAGTTATAGCAGTGCTTAGATCGAATTAAGATTTGAATTAAGGCTATTTTGATGTAAGATTGGAATAAATAATAATTAATTCAATTAAAATTGAAGCTAAAAGAGATTGTGTTGAAAGTATTGTAATGAATTTTGATGAAATTTCTAAAAATTTAAGATAGAGATCTGGAAATAATATTTGTTGGACCTCAAAATAATTATATAAACAACTTAAGTATGATGAGCAATGCCGCAAGAAGTTTTGACGTTCTAGCAACCAATTTATCTTCCATAATTATTTTTATAATTCAGCAAAGTTATACTGAAAGAAAAATTTTTAGTACTATAATTATATGTTACTATAATTATTACAATTATAATAATAACTATATGTATGGTTGGCAAATGGCTATAATTATAGTTATTATTAATGTATAAAAATAATTAAAATTACTATAATTTATAGTAATTAATTTTATAGTAATGACGACTATAATTATTATCATTTTCGGTTATCATGTATATGTATTTATTGATAAAATTAAATTAAAAAAGAAGTAAATTTTAAAATATTTGTTTGATAATTCTAAGTAAATATTTATTAAATATATAAATATTTATTTGATACAAAAACTATTAACATTTAACTATTCTAACTATCATTTTTCTATTGTACAATAAATATTTATTTACTGTAAGTTTAAAGTAATGTTTAAAGTAAATTTTTTTCAATTATTAACATTGCAGCAATAATAGTCATAATTATAGCAACCAGTAATTACAAATACCAAAAAATACCAAAAAATTTTTCTCTCAATGTATCTAAGAATCAAAGTTTTTTTGATACTCCAGCAAAACTGTTCTTTCCACGTATTAAAATCAAAGCTCTACCGACATTATTTTTATATGAAAAAAAATTTTTTTATTTAAATATGAAATAATCATTCATGAATTAAACAATTCGCACTTGATGCTAAAGTACAAAGAAAAATTTGTACCTTCTCTCCTCTTCTTCTTGTTAAATTTTGTGTCGCGTGCGCGAGCATTGCGCATGCATACGTGTGCGCACGTGTGTATGTTGAATAATGTAGCCGGGCCTCTATCAGCATAGCCTCGTCGAGAGCAGACTGGGCTGTGCTCGCTCGCAGATACTTGGCTCATTCGCGATAGATCGCCGAAAGATTAGGGATATCCTCGTCCCCGTTCGAGTTTATCGGATCGCCGCTCCGTTCGCCCCGCTCGCCGTATATATATGTACTCTCTCCGTCCGTCTCGATTCGTCCGCTCCTCGTATAGATGTGCGGTCGTCTATTTTCTGGCGATCGAGTGTAATCACCGAACTCGATCCGAGTTGAATTATTACTCATATTTATAGTGGTCGTTATGCTAATTAAGACCACGAATGCGATTATTAATTTTATAATTGTCATGGATATAATAAAAGCAACAATAATAATAATAATTTTAATTATGTAGAATATAATATACAGAGTATGTTATTTGACTGCTATTTCTATATCAGTCTGGATTTAATTAAAAATAATTAATGCAATAAGTTTCAATAATATATTTATTTTATTAATTGAAAAAAATTTGCTATATAGGTACTCTTTAGATTCTTTGGAGTGAAATCTCACTTTGAGAAAGTGAGAATTAAGCCAGTCTGAAAAAGAGTAGCTCAGTTTTTCATCTTTAAAAGTGAGATTTCGCTCTTCAATGTGAGATTCATTCTAAAAGTTTTAAAAATTTCACTTTTACATGTAACACGATTTCCAGAACTCTCTGTATAATCGTAATATTTACAATCGTGATATTTGTGATATTATTACAATGAATATTACAATAAATATTTTCTTTCGATATTTAACTCCGCGCCCAGACTAGCGCGATAATAAATTCCATATATTTTAATATATGCAATGCAGAACAATTACAGGATATTTCGGAGCATAAATATATCGATTGCACGGATGAAACGTTTTAGTCTTGTTCCAACGATACGCCGAGCGCAAATAATATGGATCATCGTACATGTTGCGACGTACTGCAACGATGTTTCGAATTTCCACTCTCTATCAGATATTCTCCTGCCGTCTCGTTCGATAATAAAATCTAGATAGAGCTGACAAAGCCGTGAGGGACCGCTGTTGTTGCTGTTCGGAAAGTCGTCCTTTCGATCGACAGGACAGCAGCAGCAACGGCAGCCAGCAACGGCAGCGGCTCCGCGCGGCGATCTTTCCTATTCGCTCATGTAAGTCGCCGGATGGAGACGGACGTGGCAGTCCGGCCCACTCGCCGCGACGCCATTGTAGCGAGATAAAACAGTGATAGGGAGATCAATGAAGGCGATAGGTGAAGTTATTACCGGATAGAGGGACAGAGAGAGAGAGAGAGAGAGAGAGAGAGAGAAAGAAAGAAGGGGGAAGGGAGGGGCGGAGAGAGAGAGAGAGAGAGAGAGAGACGAAAAGTGCGCGAAGGCGCGATACGAAGAGAGAACGAGCTCCCGAGAACTCGTCGCCAGGGGGGAAGGAGACGGCGGGAGAGGAAGCGGTGAGGAACGCCGAGCGAGCGGACCCCCGATAAGCAGAAACAGTTATCAAGAAATGGAAATGACTGATAAAGCGGCCGCGCCGCTCGTTTTTAATGTTACATTCAGCCCGCCCTCCGGATTGTACCGGGTGTCCTGCGAGACACGGACGCTCTGAACCTTCGCGATGTTGCTCGGCTGGAAAATGTGCCTCTCGTTTCCGCGTCGCTCGGCACTTTTCGTGGACACTTCTCATTCATGATTTTACCTCGACGCCTAGGTTTATACTGGGTGTCGATATTCGACGTTCGATCGTTTCAAATTATCTGCGAGTTTTTTTCACTTGTAATCCTCATTTAAATCCTTTTCTAAGGGAAACCTATTTCCTATGAAATTGCCATAAAAATATTTATTTCTAAATTAATTTATTAAAATACTAGGCACTCAGATCCGCTTTAACTGAATATAATCTTGTCCGCTTATTTGTGTGAAATTAATTTAAAAGGTTAAATGAAATTTCTCAAAATTATTAAAAAGTTTTCTATTCACGAATCTATAATCAATCGCATATAATATATATAATTGTTGTCATCAATAATTAATGAATGCAATATTAAAATACAGATTTGTTAAAAAAAAACTTTTAATAAATTTTTTAAACTTTATTTATGTAGCGCCACATAGAATACAGTAGTTATATGTAATTTCGCGAAATCGATCGATTAATCGATGTCAAAGTGATTGGCGACTTTTATATTCCTGGGTATATTTCTCGGACATCCTTTGTGTTTGGCGAAGAGTTAATTCAGTAGAAGAGACAGAATTTATATCGAGTCTGTGAGAAAGAAAGAGAAAACGAGATGAGATAGGGTATAAAAGGGTTGAAGGTTTTTAGCTTCGACAGTATGGCGGCAGCTTCGGTATCGGCAGCGCGATCGAAACGTCACCGCTGTTTCTGGTTAAGCGCATTCGCGCGTTTATCGCCAGCACATCGCCAGACATTATGCTAATCGCTTATCGATCGTCAATATTTATGCCTTCTCCTCCCGCCGGTGAGTGGAGGAGGACGCGGGAGGGAAAAGGGAGGAGACGACGAGGCTCGAAATCTCTGGCAACGACTGCGAGAGGAACGGAAATATATATCGATCGTATTCTCAAAAGACCCGAATTCGCAATCAGATTTTATCGTCGTCGATATTTTGGTCCATACGAATGAATTAAACGTCATCGTCATTTTTATCCCTTTCGATGTAATTAATCATTATTATGAAAGAGTTCAAAGAAATAGAATCAGTTGTAATGAATGCATAAATCAAAATTATAATATGCCGTCAAGAAATGCTAAAATAAACTTGGCAAAAAGTTCAATAAGATTAATTCTGTGACTTTTTAAAATCTATTGATTTGCCATTAATTTATAAACTAATTAAAAAAATTTTAATTATCATTAAATTACAAATGCAAATTGTAGTCTACAATTGTTTTATTCTTAATCGAAATCTTTGTCAATTTTTTCCATTTCTTTATTTTTTACCTGGTAGTTTTAAAAATTGATAATTTAAGTTATGATGTTTAAGGTATGATGTTTCTGCAACCGCACAATTAATAATTATTACTGTATTAATTACATTTGTATCTGTGCTCTTGTTGCGATCTTTCGCGGAAGAATTCATAAATATCACGTTTTCTTTGATAATCATTATTCTTCATTTTACAAATCCTCATGTCTATAAAACCGCGTTCACAACGCTATCGAGAAACATCGCAAAAAAATTGCACGCGACTGTTTACACAACAAGTGTCGACTTGTCATTTTTAATCGGCCAGCACAATTCGTGCGCCACTCATGGCTCTCTTGCTCAACCACCTCTCTCGCGCAGATTACGCCGCGAGATAAAATTATTTCCGAATCGACCTTCGTACCCGCCGATATGCGTCACGCACAACAGTGCTTGTAATCTCGGTGCTTGCAACAGCACACCGAATTTCGCCGAAACGCATCTCATTCCTCTGTTCGTCCATTGCGTCGGTCGTCGGGATGTATCATTAATTCTTCGACGCATTCAGCCTTCGCGTTATCGGAAATGGGAAGGTGAATGTGCGAAAGGACATTCCCCTCGGAACACGAAAATCTGCATTAAGGAAAGAGGGATTGACATTGAGAGGAGTTTTTGCTTTTTTGACTTTAATTACATGATAAAATATTATTTTATAGACATTACTGCTGTAATGTTAGTAATAATTATTATATTTACAGTTGTATACATCGAAAAGAATATACTATACATATGTATATATAAGATGTCCCGTAAGTTTTGGTCAATCGCACTTTTGTGTAGAGTGGACTAAACTGAGTCGAAAAGTCCTCTACCATTTTGCAATTTTCGCAATTATAACGAGATATTAATTACTAAAAATCGCTAAATATTGGTTCTCAATAATTTTTTACTCAGATACTATCAACTTTACAGAAAAACTGCAAGAGACAAAAATCATCAATTTTTTTCTCATAAAGTTTTGAGAATTTTTTCAAAATTTTATAATACCGTATTTCCTTATGGTAAAAAAAAGAAAAGTACTAAAAAGTTGATAAAAAATTCTGAAAAAAATTCTTAGAGTTCTATGAGAAAAAAATTAACAATTTTTTGTCTCTTGCAGTTCTCTGTAAGTTGATAGTATTTGAGTCAAAAATTATTGAATACCAATTTTCGATAATTTTTAACAATTAACAATTTCTTGTTAACTGTATTGCGAAAATTGCAAAATAGTAAAGGACTTTTCTTCTCAGTTTAATCCATATGCGAAAGATTTATTATTATTTTCCAAACACCCTATATTGCTTTCGAAAACGACTATAAAATCACAGATGTTTCTAGGGACAGACATATTTTTTTTATTATATATAAAGAACTATAGATATAATTATTATAAGAAATGTATTATAGGGATATTAGTAAAAAATGGAGCTTTTACATTGAAAGAAAAGTGTGTGTAACTATAATTATACTGTAATTATAGTCATTATTGTAAATAATATTAGTAACTAATAATAATTATTATATATTTCTATAATAGTATATATAATAATTATGTATATAAATCTATCAACAAAAACGTAGTTGATATAAAAAATGACTATAAATTTAGTTACTTATTAAAATGATTGCAATTACTAGTCATTTTTATAGTCAATTTTTATATGATTATTCTATAATTATTTTATGTCGCGCAATTCTAATCATAAAAATAAAAAATTTTTCTTTGAGTGAACATGCATATATTTTAAAATTTAAGAGATTAAATTTAAAATATATATCTTCTCAATAAAATCTAAATTATATTTTGTTACTTTTCACTATTTCACTATCCAGAGTTTACTAAGAAAGTTACTAAAAATTTACATTCTTAACTCAATCACGCAGCATGATTGAAGCCAAGTATCCCGAGAATACTCTCGAAATGAAATTGAGTTAAAATGTTAGCCTTAGAATGCACGTTAAAGTTGGACGCTCTTATAAATCTCTTCGCGTTAAATTATGTATCCGAGTTTTATTTGCATATCGTTTATAAGTTATTCAAATTTAATTTGCATTTCTAATCCCATCTGACGCGACCGCGATTAAAGCTTCGATCCTCGAAGAATGCCACACTTGAGTTAAGGGGTCTTAATGGTAGGACGGCGGCCCCCAAAAGATGTCATTTGAGTGACGATTCGGTGCACTGTCACGTGGTCGTGCGAGGTGCACCCCCATTTGCGTACGCGCGCGCGTTCTTCTGGCGTCGCGACGGACGCGAAGCGAGTATCTGCTATCTTGTGACATTGAGGAGTCGGTATCTGTGCCAGCGAGTCTCCTCAGCAACCTGCTGCTGCGACCGAGATACGTCTCTGTCCACCCTCCTTCCCCTCCCCCCTTCTCTCTCTCTCTTTCTCTCTCTCTCTCTCTCTCTCTCTCTCTCTCTCTCCGTCTTGTCGACCGACACAACTTTGCGCCGTTTTGACGGCCGGAAGATAACTAACGTACTCGTCCTTCCCTATCTCTTATTCGCTCCTCCCCTTCTCTCCTTTTCCTGCATGGACCAAAATTGCCTTGCAGGGCAAGAAGACAATGCTGTATCGTTTTGCTCCTCACAGTCTCGAAAGGAGATTTTAATTGGGAACTTTGGATTCTTCCGGGTAACGCGGAAGAGATTGGATTTTGGAAAAACTTGACGCGGAGTTTATAAAAGTAGCTTAATATTTTCTAGGATGAAGTGGTACAATTTCGAATATGGTACAATTCTGAACAAAATAAATTTTGTAAAACTACTTTTCAAGGTTCAAATTTGGTTTTTTCTGTTTGATGACTTTTGACTTTTTGGTACCTCCTTACAATAAGATTAGGATTACCAAATTTGAACCTTGAAATGGAATTAAATCTTATTTTGTTCAACATTATACTACTTCACCCTGTTCTAACTAGTTAGTGTAGAGTAAGACAGTATAGTTTTGAACATAGTACAATTTGAGCGAAACGAGATTTAAATCCAACTTGCAAGTTGAAGTTTGGTTCTTCTACCTAGTAATTCTAATACCTAGTAATTCTAATAATAGATAATTATATACTAGCTATAGCTAGTATAAGATAGTTCAATTTCGAACATCAATTATGCAATTTTGATCAAAATAAAATTTAAATCAATGTTGAAATTTAAGTTCGGTAACTCTAATCTTATTACATGAAAAGTACTAAAGGATGCACACTCCAAAACAGGTAGCGAACTTCACTTAGTTAATTTAATAACATTTTTTTCTTCAATCTAAATCTTTTTTTATTTTATAAGGATGTAAAAGACGTGTTATTTTTAATCTAATAAACTCAGGCGTTAAAATTTACAAAGTGTGTATTCCTAAAAGGTTATTGATAGCACTCTACATAATCACGATATAAGCACGTCGCGGTCAAACAAGTTTCTGCAACGTTTACGAGTTCACTTTCAAAGTTTACGGCTGCAAAGTCGAAAGAACACGCCGATAATCTCCGGACTTGACCTCACCGCCGCGACGAACCGATACGATTGTCTGCGTTGTGATTACGTTCTTCTTCCCCACCCCCATGCGGTCTTCTTTCTTTCTTTCTTTCTTTCTTTCCTGTTTAGCGCAGCAAACCCGTCCGGAACTTAGCGCGCCGCTGGATAACGCAAAATGGCCGACTGCAAGACGAGACTGCGGCGGCTTCGGCGAGGTTCGGCGACGGCCATGAATAATTCATGACCGGCGTTTCCTCATACAGCTCGAACGTGGCTCTTCTCAGAACGTGGCAGGACACAGGAAAGTGTCGATAACGATCTTCTCGTCTCCTCCGCCTCCTCCTCCTCTTCTCCACCCCCGCTCTCCCTCCCCTCCCTAACTCTCTCTCTCTCTTTCTCTCTCCTCCGTGTTCGCGCTATCGTCATTCTCTCGCACACTCTCATTCGGCGTGTGACTCACATACTATCTCGCACTGCCGCCGTCGCTGAACGTCATGGCTCGTCATGATGCGTCAGTGCGCCAGATAAAGTCACCTCGCTCCCTCTCCGTCTCGCCGGCTGGTCTCGTATCCTCGTCATCCTCATTGTGTCACTAGCCCGCGCCCGGTGACACCAGAGCGCCGTGTCCCACTTCCGCCGCTACCTCCGCCCTCCTCTCTTTCTCTCTCTCTCTCTCTGCTCTATGCCGTTGTCGCTCTCGAAAATCGAAAGCATCCACCCGCCCCCAACCGGAAATTCGCACCGGGAACCAGGTCGGACCAATTTCAGGCCGATTAGAACTCATACTGGACAAGGTTGTTCTATGGCGAGCAGTTTTGGGAGCGAATTAGAATTTTCAAGGTGATAGTCATGGAAAACAGGCAGGTGCAGAGCCGGCATTCTGATGAAGAAGAAGGTGGAAATTATTCCGCGATAAGATGCAATCAATCGGAGCTATGATAATTTTAGTGATTAAGTCCAACTTGATGTTTCGAGATGTAAATTTCGTAATGGATTATTTAATGCGAATTGCTCCGTCTGTAAAGACATTACGTTAGTTTAGTCTTATTTATAAAAAAATTTGTATCAAATTGATAAAACCAGTTCTAGAGGTGATGAATAGCTGTGATGGAAAGCAACGCGGGATCAGGTAGGACCAGTTGGTCCAATTCTAGGGACAATTAGAATTCGGTAGATAGAGATCTGTAATGTATAACTAAACATCGAAACGTATGCACTCGGTCGCTGTGAATTCATATGGTTGTAGGAATATATCTCTTGATGGAAATTAGCGCGGATTAGAATTCGGCGATACGGATCTATAATAGATAGCTCGGCCATTGAATGTATGCTCGGTCTATGAATTCATATGTCCCTTCAGGAATGAGTAGCCATGAAAATTATAATTTCAGAGCGGCCGGTTTAATTTTAGGTATAATTTGAATTCGAAGATGTAAATCTATAACCGGTTACTAATTATGTATCTGATTTACATTAATCGACGATATAACCATTGAGACGTCTTTACCCTTCGCGAGTCATCTTTCTACAAACTTATTTCTATGTAAATCGGAGATGTCAATAGCGACGATTATTAAAATGTTGATGTGACATTGTGTTATCGCAAGTACAGCACATTTTTTTAAATGCATGTAACACATTTAGAATGTCGTAATAATTATTTTTCTATTTAAGATGTGAAAAATAATTGCCAATACGGGGTACTCTTTGAAATTAACGTGGATCTGTTGGATTTATTGAATTATAAATCAAAAGTGCCAGCTTTTCAATTTTCTTTATGTTACACCTACAAATTTGGATTATTTTTATTAAAATATCGAATGTACAATTCTGAACAAAATAAAATTTGAATCCAATTTTCGAGGTCCAAGTTTGGTAATTCTCTCGATTTATGAAAAGTATTGAAAGGTACTAAACAGAAAAACAAATTTGAACTTCGAAAATTGGATTCCAATCCTATTTTATTCAGAATTACTCGAAATTGTATCAATTAATTTTCTTAATTAACATTCATTTTTTATTATACGAATTATTATAATTAGCATTCATTTTTTATTATACGAATTTTAATTATCTCATTTTCTGTGAAATTAATTAGTGCTTTTTAATTAATATAAATGAGTCTTATGGACCCAGTATCAGTACTATCAGTACCTGTGTTACACATTTTGGCATCAGCTTCGGAAGATTAAAAACACAACATCTAAATCCCGTATTACACTAGGCAGATCGTGAATTGCGAATTAGAGATTAAAGTTTGACCAAT
>Ga0157364_1007911_pt1 | contig 11014 bp, 3 predicted proteins | sample AttsexASBM2_FD_111476 | JGI IMG/M metagenome (GOLD analysis project Ga0157364, IMG submission 111476) | Fungus gardens microbial communities from leaf cutter ant in Ribeirão Preto, State of São Paulo, Brazil - Atta sexdens ASBM2 | ecosystem: Host-associated > Fungi > Mycelium > Unclassified ... | reverse complement strand
TTTTTTATTCATATGTGATATAACACACAACGATATAATTATATAAGTTATATAACTTTAAAAAAGACAGCCATATAAAGAATATACATGATCAGTGATTACTTACTTTTTTAATAAGTCTTAAGCCATAAGAATTGACCAATTATAATCGAATGCGAGAAGAATATTTGACTGTAATTGATCAATTTCTTATGATTTAAGGCTTAAAACACTTATTGTAGATCTGGACTTCTGGCATAAGGCATAATCGCATAAACCAGAAGACTGTATTAGTATCTTAAGAAATTACTTAAGGTACTAATGGTCTTAAAATATGAACAGATTATGAATATACGCCCTTAATCTTACTACATTTTAATCTTACTATTTATTATTTTTCTAAGATATTTAAAAGAGATAAAAAATTTTTTAACTTAAAAAAAAAGTTAAAAGTTAACATTTAAAAGTAACTTAGTTAAGTTAAAATTTAATGCATTTAAAATTAAGTTAAGTTAAGTTAAAAGTTATTAACTTTTTAACTTTTTTAACTTTTAACGTTTTAATTAGTTACTACTCAACCCTGCAATATATTAATACAATATATAATCAAAATATTAGTAATAATTTTTGTCATTGTTTTATTAAAGAAAAAAAAATTATATATAAATGAATGGAATGGAGAAAAGTAATAGCTTTTTCTGCTTTAATTAAGCAAGATTACTACAATGATCTTCATAAAATTATTCAGTAATAATAGATGATCCGATAGCTACGAAAATAATACTTGAACGTCAAGAATTCAAAAGTTTCAAAGTAGTACAAATTATATTTATGAAGATACACATATTTGATAGAAAAATTAAGTCTTTAAGCTTTTCATGATGTTCTAGAATGCTGTAAAAATGCCGTCGTTATTGGAAGCGCTGGAGCTAAAGTACGGCAGTTCAACGACGGATTGCTCATTAACGGATGATGAGGCGGAGTCTGGTTCGCCCAAAGCCGCCTTGTCGGTGAGCATCTTCATCCCTAAAAAGTCTCCACGACATACAGTGCCGGCATTACTGGTGCTCCAGGATTGCGACATTGAATCAGCAGGTAATGATGCCGAGAAACTTCGCAACAAATGCAAGAACGTCGAGGAGCTTGACTTGGCGCAGAACAAGTTGTCGCAATGGACGGAAGTATTCGGTATCCTGCAGCACATGCCCAAAATCAAGTTTGTAAATTTGAGCTTCAACTGCCTCGCTGAGGTGCTGGAGATCAAACATGGTAATTATGATCTTCTGAGAAACCTCGTGCTGAATGGCACCAGAGTGTCCTGGTCGACAGTGCAAGGGCTGGTACGGCTTCTGCGCAATCTGGAAGAACTCCATTTGTCTTTGAACGAATATAAAACGGTGGACTTGGATTATCAAAAACCGGAGAACGTGAACCCGGCGCTAAAAAAATTACACTTTACTGGCAATCCGGTGGAAGTTTGGAACGAGATCTCGAAATTAGGGTAGGTGATTTTAATGTCACTATTTGAAAAATCAGTTTCTTTAGTTATAAAATAATATTACTGAATTCTGAAAGAATAAGTCATTATTCTGAAAGATTTGGTGTTGTATATTTTTTCAGGTACTTATTTCCGAACCTGAAGAGTCTTGTTCTCGCTGAGTGTCCAATCAGATCACTCGGTTTGGAGGAAAATCAGAATTTGCCAAGCGAGGATGGCCGTCGAGCAAAGGAAGAAGGACTTGGTCAGGATAGTGAAAACATGAATCACTTAGATACAGATGAACACACTTCGTCGACAGACGATAAGGGAAATAGGATATTTGAGAACAAGGTGAATTACGACAGATCGGAGTCGAAGTCGGAATCCAATGGAATGACCATCGAATCGCCTCACGATCCCTTCAGAATGCTGAGGTTCTTGAATCTGAACGGTACTCTGCTATCCATTTGGGACGAAGTGGAAAGGCTGGCTAGGTTTCCCGCGTTAAAGTCACTCAGGATCCAAGGCTGCCCGCTTTTCGAGGTGAGTGATCTTCAACCTCTTCGATGATTGAAAATTGGAAAGTCTTGCATTACGGGAAACATTTTGATTCTTTTACGCGTGACTCAATTAAAGAAAACTAATAAGTGCAATATGTTTAATATAAACAATTATATTTTTAAATACATTTTTTAAAATACATATTAAAATTTTTTTATTTTTAGATGTTTACAAATTTTTTTATTTTTAGATGCTTACAAATTTATAGATGTTACAAATTTATAGATTATTTAGAGTAGATAATTAAATCTTTATATTCCTTTTTTTAAATACAAAAGAAATTTTGGAAGACAAAGGAATCAATAAACAACAGTTATAAAATAATTATAGATTAATTCTATATTAATTCTTGTGAATAATATTGATTTCGACGTAAAATAAATTTAACCCATGAAAGATCAAAATGCACGTAATACAATATGTCACGAGTATACCGTTCTGAAATCAATGGCTATTTTCATTCTCAAAGTGCATCAAAGAATAAAGTCTGAATACGCTTGATGATAAACGAATTAGAGATACGTGTTTAATTCCCTACATCAAAACTGCAACAGTCGTTAGCGGTTACATGAGAAATAGCGCGTCCTAGTAAAAGATCTTTTCGTGTGGATGTATGCAGCAATTCAATCTTGGCACGTGGTCAAACAGGCTGATAGATTAATGCAATATGAGTTCCAAAAACAAAGAATTTTCTCTTCTTGGAACTTGAAATCAATACATTCTGCAAGCATTCCCTATATTACACTTCTAAACACAGTGTTAAGAAAACTTAATATTAATAGATGATCCGTGAAATAAAAAAAATCGCTGTTTGTATTTGTTAGATTATTGGATTAAATCTTTGTGTCATCTTTTTTAAATACAAAGTAAAATAAATAAACAAATAAAAATTAACAGAAAATATAGTTACAACGCAATAGCAGATATTAGAACTTGTTACACGTGAAGTTTTATTTTATGTGCGAGAAATGGAATTAGATAAATCAACACGTCATCGTGCTAATTAAAAGTGCGTAACATGGTAGCCTTCGATTCGAATGAAAAATCATTTCAATGAAAAATCATTTACTGCGGAATATATTTCCTATTCTTTAACTTATTGGCGTTTATAATCTGCAGTTTTTTGTTTTAATTAATTAATTTGTATATATATTTTTATCCAATCTAATTTAACTTGTCAATTCTCATCATATTTACGTGACTATCCATCTGTACTAGATATTGCAAGTTTTTGATCACTGCTTTATATTGGTTTAACATTTCCCAGAGTCCTCGAGAATATACAGAACATGAGAGGCGGCAGCTACTAATAGCTCGACTGCCAAACGTCGAGACTTTGAACGGCGGCGGCGTAATATCGTCTCAAGAACGCGAGGATGCCGAGAGAGCCTTCATACGTTATTACATGGACAAACCGGAAGCTGATCGGCCCGAAAGGTAAGTCTCGACGCTCGCCAGGTTCAATCTTAATAGATTTTTTTCTTTAATAATAATTAAGACTCGCGTAAAATTAATCTCAAATACTTTATCAAAGACGCCACAAGTTGTTATAATGCGCTTTTAAATTCCAAATTTCTCGCAAAAAATTTATTGCTCTATTCGGGCGATTCCAACTTCGCCAAAGTCTATTGGACTATTCTCGTTTCATGGCCATGCTCATTCCTTTACCATGGGCCCGGAGAAGCCCGACTTGACCCTCTTCTGTGATTTTCAGATATTCCGAGCTTGTGGCTATTCACGGAAAGTTGGACCCCTTGGTGAACGTAGATTTAACACCGGAGAAAAGGGTCAAGGTTACGTTCACTTACGGAGATCTCGTCGAGGTATTTAATTTCATATCATATCGGATTTCATCATTTTAAACAAGTGTATCGCGCGTAACGATAAACTTTCACTAGTTCCATAATTTTTCCCGAACACGCAACTCGAAAAATAATCAAGTCTGTACAAGTATTTACTTCTACAAATATATATTCGTAATATATACAGAAGAACTTTCTGAACTATATTTTTTATTTAATGGAAATGACACAACCAATTCATACTTGCAGGTACGATCGGTTGATGTATATAGAACAGTTTTCGAATTAAAAACTAAGTTGGAAAGTATGGTGAAAATTCCTGCCAACAGAATGAGACTTTTCTACGTTGACCAAGTGAGTTATTTCTGTTCTATATTAACTAAACGACTTTAATATTGTTTGCAGAATGTTTGACACGATCCCTTAAAAAACCCGAAGTTGCGATGAATCGCATTACCTTCCAAACGTTCCTTATCCTGACTTACATGTAACCTTGTTCTTCGAAGTACAAGTAACAATATAATTACAATATAAAGTACGCGAATTCTTAATCATTTAGCTATAAAATTAGATATCGCGTATTGCAGTAGCAACGCTAAAGAAATTGAAATGAATTAATAATTTTAGGAAATGAAGGCGCAATATGGACCGGAGGAAATGCTCTATCCAAACAAGCAGCTTTATCGATACAACATTAGGAACGGCGATGAGATCATTATTGACAGCAAACTGAATCGATTTGCATCAACGTCTTCGACCACATCTTCCATTCGTTCCTGAAGAAGAACGATGAGTGAATCGCGCGGTATTGAAGAAATCCGATAACTCCTCGGATTTTGATCTCCATTTATAGCCTCACGATGCAACATTCTTGTTGAATTGTAACAATACTGTTACAGATCGACAGAGAGGCATTGTGTACGGTTTTGATCGCATTTGTTAATAACTGCGGATCTGAAAACCGAGAACTTTTACAATCCAAGGAAGATAAATGGATTCAAGGGCGAATGTTTCCCTACGTGGAAGTCTAAATGTATAGAATTAGGAATTCACGGATGTTTGATGTTATCTTAAACTGCAAATATTTCAGAAATAATAGTGGACAGATGATATACGATCAAAAATCCTGAATTGGCGAAAATTTGATAATCTGTCAGGCAAATTATTTATCTAAGAACATCATATGTTTTTTAAACGGTATGTCTAGACATTTTCTGAAAATCGAATTACAACTGTCAATGCAATTTTCGATCGCAGCATATAATTGTCTGTTGCGATTATTAGATTAATTATTTCTTCGCAAACTCACATCCAGACTTCGACGTATAAACTTAAACCGTTACTAACGAGCCTGGTGCATAGAAAATAATTATTGTATCCAGTGTATAAGCGTACACGAGCTTAGATGAATAGTTAGCTGTCATTTTCTTTAACATAGTAAGTCTCGTCTGTCTTAGGAGACGAAGAATGTAATAGGAAAGCATGATTGTACATAGCGAATTTCAATTTCCAGCCAAATTTGATGTAGTTGCGACGCGAGCAAAAGAGATTTATCCCGTTTGTTCGACATAAAAGAAACTAATAGGAATGATAGAAAATCATTCGACGATAGATCAACTGACAAGATGCGCCATGAGGCTGTTATAACGAAGAGAACGAAATATTTTTGTAGAGATCGCGGGCAGTTATCCTCAAAGAAAATATAAAATCTACTCGTTCATAAGACAATGCGTTTTGTTGCTCCTCGTTTAATACTAATGGTAAAAACGCTCACGTTTGTACGTACGACTCTTTCGCAAGAGGCGTTTGCAAAAGGCAAAGGGAGACCTTACGTCAAATTTCCGAGTGTTTAAGAGCAATGGGATATCTATTTATATCATTGGTTGGCGAAAGCGTCATCCACTCATATTGTCATCGCGACAAATGATCTCTGTATTTTTCGAAGATGATATATACTACAAGCAAACTCTTTTTTCTGTAAACTTTACGCGAGAATGAAACGCACTCGTGTCATCAGCTCGTAAATTGCAACGTAAATTGTAACGAAATGTGAAACGCGAGAGAAAATTTGTAAAATATCGTATGCGACTCTTGTACGGTTTTACAAATTTGACGTTATGTTATTATCATCTATTTTTAGTACTTAACAAACCACAAGTACAACATCTTCACTTCGACAAATTCCATACCTTCAAGCGATCCTTTATATTTATATATGTATATTTCTTTTTATTCTAAGATATTGAGGCATATATGGCAGAGTGAGTTCCCAGCAAACACAAATATAGAGCTAGTATATAACATATATGTAAATATACATGCTTTACATCTATATTATATAGCAGTTATATTCGTTTGCTAGGTTGCATATTATCGCAATTGTTTCATCAAAGGATGAATGAAAATCACGTTGACGATAGCGTTAAAGCTGATATAAATCTCAAATGTGATAACAGAGGCAGCATCGATTGCGATTTATGATACACACGTATAATTTACAGATTTATAATCATTTCGAATCTCGAAAGTATATCCTTTCTTTCTCTTTTTGAATATTACAAGCATGTTTCGTTGCATTTACAGCTTTATTCCGATTTAAGGCACGAACGAGCTCGCAAAAAGAAGCTAAGTAGAATGTTACGTTGCATCGCTTTATCTTTGAATCCGCCAGTATCACCGTGCCGAAAGAACTTTTCGGTCGAACGTCGGATAAAGAAAACACGGTGTACATCAAGTTTCGATTTCTTTGCTCACAAGCAACGAAGCTTACGAAGTAAGCTCACTTAGTGCCTGCCTTTTATGTATTAGTGTAACTCAGATATTTCTAACACTGCCCTGTGAATATAAAACATAATAATTCGGGACGACAAGGCTCTCAATACAGTAATAAGAAGCGTAGACCGAATTTTTGGAGCAGCTAAAACTCCAGTTGACCAAAAGATTCATAATAAAATTTTATTATTATTGTACAGCGTTAATAATATTCTGATTATTATTATAAAAAAACAGCATTTTGATGAATATTTGATAACAAAGGATATACAAATTCGCTGTTTTTATTGCGATATTAAGTCAGAATTGATTTTTACTGCGGAGTAATATTGCTACTGAAGAAATTCGGTTGAACGTTTCCTGGAAATCGAAGGAGCACCGCGATAGTCGGAAAAATGTTGACTGTAGAATTCCAATGCCACTGTCGCGTCCTGCCTTTCCAGTACGGAGAGTGCAAGTCGTATAGTAAACAACAGAAAATTAAAATCAATCATGAAAGAGGACAAGGACGGACTGATAATGGGATCCTACGACGCATGTGTCTAGTCTCGGAAAAGAAACTCTGCATTACTTTCATTTTATAAAATACGATTTTTTTTTGTGCTGGCGCAAATGTACGTACTAACGAAATAAATCATTTATATGATATAAACTATTCTTCAATTTTTATCTCTATTTTTTAAAAATACACTTTTATGATAACTGTTATTAAAATATTTTATAAGGACAATGATTGGATCAAAGACATTTACAATTATAAATCCAGAATTTTTAATTTATTAGGTTTAGTGCTTTTATTTAAATAAATTTTTGGAACAAAGATTATGCATATTACACGCTCTATTGTAAAATAACCGTTATAAATCTAAAAGTCATAAAAATTTGGGCATCCAATTGTCAATTTAAGTCGGAACAATTGGATCACGTTAAAAATAAAGATTACGGATAAAGGAAGGGACGGTGGGAATGTGTATAATACATGAACGTGTTTATTCACAACCGTTACCATAAATGAGCCAAAGATAATTTTACATATATTAAACGCTACGATCTATCACAATGGATTCTCTGTCTTTTTCTCCCCCTCCTCCCTCATTTCGAATGTATAGAAATATATTTAGGTAAATGCTAATACTACTTAAAATTAATCACGTTTCACTTGACGTGACGGCAGATTTGCAATATTTGCACATCTATACATAAAACGTTACAATGGTATGTATGTACATAGATACAAGCTAGATTTCTCGTATTGGAAAACATGAATCAATATTTTTGCTGGATATGTCGTAAAGGCGTAAAGCTAGATCTACGTATGATTTGGTCCGATCTTCCGTAAATCCAATCTTCGAAAATATTTAAACTATCTGATTAAGTGACTGTCAATATGGCCAAAGCTAATCATCACAATTGTAATGTAATTTTAAAGTGAAATTGTAGAAGACACCGACATTCAAATCCAAGATTAAAAACCATTAGTAAGTACAATATTGTACGTATGAATTCCAATTCGCAATATTGGAAGCATTGTACTATAAATACTAGGGATATTACTTCAATATCCTTATTAAATTAATTCTTCTTTTAATTTAGCAAATGCTCTAGCTATGAACTAATATAGCCTTATTTGTACTCTTACCTTTCTAGAATAATGTTATTATATTAATTTAATAATAAAGTACATCAATTCATTTTTATTGCACTAGATCATTAATGGAAATATATATATTTAAGGATAATTCCACCACTTCCCGTCTAAGCGCGACTTTACCGGTCGCATGCGTCGTAGAAAAATATAGGAACGATGGAAGTGGCATAAATCAACACGTCGCGAAATGACAGATACGTGCCGATTCGCAATTTTGATCTATAATTTTTTTACGTCGTACAGAGTAATAACGTCCAAGGTAACTAACATTCGATGCAGCCCATCAAAACTGATTAATGACTCTCAAGCGCTGCATGTTCTCACTGCCTCCAGATATACATCGGACAACAAAACTTGCTGCACAATAATTAGAATACGGTATCTCGGACGTGTAAGTACTATTGCTCAAGCAGAGAAACTTGCTCATGTGCTTCACCATCGGAAATGCTAAATGTCTCGATTCTCTTTCCGGGATGGGTTATCTTCTTTTGTCATAGCTTCGTATGCTTTACACTGTCAGTCCAATAATTCTGTATTGTCATTGCCTCTAGCGAATTTAGGAACGAGTCATTATCCAAACTGTACATTTCCTCCGAGTTATCCTGCAAGTAAAATAAATACCTTTATATAATATTTTTAACAAATCAAAATTTTATTACCATTTCTATCTTTTAACTGATGTTTAATAAGAAAAATATTAATTAAAAATATAAATAAAATATAAATAAAATAAAAGTGTTCTTTAAATAATATAAACATAGAGATTTATTTGAATGGTTAATTTAATAAATCTTACTGGATATACATTAAATATTTATGAATGTAATAATACTAACACGAATAGTGGAATCATCGATATAACCGGAGCTATCGGGATTGCTGCATTTATCACTGTTTAATGTTTGCGGAGGGTTCAAGTACTTGCGCCTGAAAAAAGGAATTAATGAACAAATGCTTTAGTGAACGCAGATATAATTAATACACATTACGATTTCACGACACATTACCTGTATATAATGAATCCGAGACTACCCATTGTGCTGAGCAGGGCCACAGTCGCTAAACAGCTACCTGTAATAGCAGCTATACCCGCAGCGGATGTCGTCGAATCTTGCTCAGTGCTTTCACTGTTATTACCAGTGTCGTTATAATCGGAAGGCTGATTGTCTTCTTGCACTTGATCCCTCTGGAAGTGCTGCGTGATGAAAGTGTTCCTCGCTCTGCTCAGACGAGTGGACTCGCCAACTGCACATTTGTTTCATGCGATCATTATAAAGAGTTTAAAGTACACAACTCTCTTTCTCTTATCGCTAAATCTTAACTAAGCTAATTCTGAAATTTTTTACATCTATTCTACTTCTATTGTTTACTAAAATATTAAATTTAATCAGAGACCAAAATACAATTAGTAAGCGTATCTGAAAAAGGAGGTCAATGTCGACATTGTGAAAACAATTTAATTAAAATATAATGCGATTCTCTTCTCTATCTTGCGCGAGATAACATTATGGCCATTAATTATCGAGATCATTTTTTTATTCACTGTAACACATTTCTCTCTGAAGTTTACCTCCAAGGATAGACGCCGCTGTAGCGAAATGCTGCGTCTGAGCCACTTCCTCGTCGATCTCGACCTCGTCCTCGGATTGATTAAATGTCCTGATTGCAGCATTACTAGCAGCTCCGGTCGAGGACAAGGACGTTACGAAGGAAGATCTTGTCCTGTTTAACGTTAAATCAACCTTCGACATTTCTTCTTGAAGAGGTAGCACAGTGAGATCTTCGACTTCCTCGAGGCTAACGTTTCTGGCGATGCTAGATTGATTTCTCTCCTCCTGATCGTACTTCGGTCTACTTGACGATTTGTTAGTTGTCAGGATCCACGTGATCTTGCTGTCCTTCTTCGTCGAGTTCCTGATTCTTTCGATGTTCTCCGCGACGCGCTGCGGTATCGTCGTGCCAAGCGGCTCGACGTTGGAGATATTACTGCGAAAACTTAGTTCGACTGTCTCGTGGACGCTCGTTCCAGAAACAGTACCTCCACGTTCTAATAGCAACGAGGCGATAGTAGTGACGGATTGCTGCCTGTCAGGCACTACGGCTGTATTCGTCTGTGGATAAAGACCAATAGCCTTAGCGATTCGAAAAGTCGGCCTAGTTGACTTCGACATGCGATAAATATCTTCGACCTCGATTGTCGAGGATGTCACCTTTGGAGACGATTGAGACTGGTTGACAGGATCCGATGTGGTTGATGGCAAAGGACTCCCAAAAATCACTGAAAAAGAAAAATAGAATATGATCATTGAATAAATTACACAATCGTGCCTTTTGCGAGAGAGAGAGAGAGAGAGAGAGAGAGAGAGAGAGAGAGTTTCAACTCAGAATCTAAATAACACCGTACATAAAAAAATTAAACGTAAAAGCTTCGTGCAAACTAATTTTTCTTTAATTAGAATTTAATTAACATCCTTATGTTTTTTAATTTTTTTTTATAACTAAATTTCTCTTTTTTAATTTATAATAAGTTTCTTAGTAATTAAAACATTTACGTTAAAATTATTTAAACTACGACTATAATTGTGATTTAAATACATATAATATAAATTACAATAACAAAAATTTTACCATAATCATAATCATAACAACATGATCATAATCGTAACAAAATATTAATAATTGAAACTATATTTCTCTAAATTATTTGAACGATAAATAAGCAAACTACCTAATAAAAAAGATCGATAACTTTTATGATGTCATCTGGATAAA
>Ga0157364_1007910_pt1 | contig 11016 bp, 6 predicted proteins | sample AttsexASBM2_FD_111476 | JGI IMG/M metagenome (GOLD analysis project Ga0157364, IMG submission 111476) | Fungus gardens microbial communities from leaf cutter ant in Ribeirão Preto, State of São Paulo, Brazil - Atta sexdens ASBM2 | ecosystem: Host-associated > Fungi > Mycelium > Unclassified ... | reverse complement strand
TTAAAAAACAAAAAAGAAAATTGAGGATATAATTACGTAACCATAAAAACGATTAAATACAACCAACATAGTGAGTGATTGGGATATATATATATATATATATATATATATATATATATATATATTTAAAAGATTTACATAATAAATGTTATTCATAATTAATTACATATGCGTATTATTAATATATGCGGATGTTTTATCAAAATGCAGAGATAAAAGCCATTAAAAATATATTTTTAAAAGCGTACAAAGTATTAATGCATTAGCTTCAAAATAAAAAAAAGTTACTAATAAATTATTCTTATGGAAGTAATAAACATTAGCTCACTATTAATTATTTTGCAGTTAGTTTATGAATTTTAGTACACATAATTCGAAGTTGCTAATCATTGAAATATTATCACGAAATCGTGTCATCAAAATTTGTATACCAATTATAATGCTTACAATGGTACATATATCCATGGTACATTTGGCTTTCGATCGCACTTGCAAAAGTAGAATCCCTGCACAATTCAGAGCAGTCGTCACTCGGTCAAGATTGCAGGAGACTCAATGACGACCAAATAGGGGAGTTGCTGGAGTGGTGGAGGATGGGAACAAGGACAGGCACATAGACATGAAAGGATGGAGTGAGAAGCTATAAGAAGAGGGTGGAAGCGCAAAGAGAAAGAGTGTGGCTAGTGATTGGATTACAGTCAGGGAGTCCCCGTGGACTCACCAAATGACCGGGACAAATTGCCCTTCGCCTTCGGGAATACTTATATATCCAGCAGCGATCTCAAGTTTCACGTGTCTTCCGAGATCTCGTAAGTGACCATCGCACATCTTTATGCTTGAAAGCGTGTATAGTGTCTATCAACGACAGCGATAAATCGCTTTACACTTAAAATGGACTACTAACACGAGCTATTAATACTGAATGACCACACGAGATTTTAAAATATTATATAACATAATACATTAAATTAAACTAGATTATATTCGTTTGTACATTAAAGAGGTTAAAAGGTATGAATTAAAAAAATGCTAGCACTCTATTTTGAGATACTTTAAATCCGCAAACGGACACTCTTTCGTGATCTTTTGTACAATAAATTTCATTACTGATCACTTCGTGATCGTTTGTATAATAAATTTCATTTATATTCTTAATATAAAAGAACGATTTGTACCGAAATTCTAGTATAGAGATGAGAGCTATTTTTGAAAAATATTTTAATTTCGATATAATCATCCCCTTAAGAAAGCAGACAAAAATAAAACTTATTGTGATACAATTGAGTATAAACCTTGCTTCATTGAATGCGTATTTAAAAATTTTTTTAAGTCGAGTGATCGAATATAAAATTCCTCTTATTTAATTTATATTTGGTCTAAAAATTCATATCGTATCATATAGTTTATTACGCGTTTTTTGAAATATAATGTTCGTTTACTAGATATTAGTTATTGTCGACAACTCGATCGAATCAATATGATGCTGAAAAGTCGAGAGTTTAGGTTTAAATCCTGATTGAGGCAATATTTTATTCAATAAAATTATTTGCAGGCTTAGATTCTTTTTTTAACATTTTATTATTAACATTTTATTATTAACATTCTTATGAAAATGCTTATTAGCATTTAAAAAATTATTAAATTGCCAATGTCAATTTAGTAAATGATATTTCATATTACTACTCCGGTTCTGCTTACAAGTTTCAACACTAAAATAGATTTCGGCGCGCAATTTGCAGAATCAGATATGTATATGAATTCACACAGAAATATTTAAGCATTAATATATTGTTAATTTAATATAACTAAATAACCAGGAATATTAATATCTAAATTAATTGTTATCAGGACGAAATATTGTGAGATAAAATTCAATATCATATATATCTTTCTTTACATAAAGTTGAACGCAGTGATAAAGATTTGATCCTAAAACAATCGATAGCGACGTACGAATAAAATGTGCAGCATGTCTGAGTATAGTTAGGGTACCAGCAGCGATTAGTTTGGCCATTAAAGAAAGCGGAGGCAAGGGAACGTTATTGCCTGGCAGGAATCGGTCGTGTTATCTCCGCACTCAATTAGATCCGTAAAGAATCGCGTATAGCCCATTGATCTCCTTTGCTCTTGGCATGCCGTGCGCAATTATTTTCTCTAAATTCTTCTTTGCAGCGAACATTTAATCATTTTTTCAATAAATATTTTCCATAAAAAATGTAACATTGATTTCATTATTTTTTACTCAAAATTTTTTGAAACAAACTATCCATACAGAAAGATTGCAGAAATTACAGAAATATTTAATTGGAAGAGTGTAAATTCTAAACATTGAAAAAAATATTGTGATGTTGCTGTAACGTTAAAATGAGCGTTAAAGCATCCGCCGTTAGAAAAATTGCAAGGAAATATCATAACAATATCACAATGTAATATACTTACTTGTTAGAATCATGCAACATTGTTACCATGAGGAAGAAATATTAGTTTTGCGAAATCAAGAAAATTTAGCGTGGTAATTAAATTTTAGTTATAACATATGAATAATTGAGACTTTACAACAAACAAATTGGTAAATTTTAATTCATGTAAGCATTAATTAACTATTATAAAATTTAGTTCCATCGAATTTTAATGAGTGACTATTATTACAGAATACGTGCAATTACTACGATTAGTTTATACATAATTTCACTGTAGGAGTCACAAGTTTTGATGTCTCTGAAAACATTTCAAATGTATATTCATTATATTATGTAATATTCATATTATATATTATTACAATTCCTTTTTCTATTCTATATCTTTTCCTAGATCTCTCTTTCTAATAATAATTTCATAGATTCTCTTCCTTCCTCTTCATTTTTTCATACATCATTTCTTATTCTCTACTTCTCTATTCCTGATGAGTGTAACTTTTAATTCTATATCAATGTCTGAACTTCTTAAAAAACTCAAACTTACTAGTCCTTACGATTTAGGATGCATGCTTGTACAGTGCATCCTTCAATATTTTAATCATTATCAATGTTCCTTTAATTGAAAGTGTATTTTCTTTTTTTTGAAAGAATTCCATTCGCCATACCAAAAGTTCGCTTCTCCTTCTTCCTTCCGTTTTATATCTTTGCTGTCATTTGTGTCAAAAATTCTTGTATCCGCTTGTTTTCATCAACATCATTTGTATTCCAGTCACATCATTTATTTTTTTCTGCAGATTGAATACCATTCCTATATAGTACCAATCTAATTTCCATTGCTTAGTAGTATAATAACTTCACTGCTGCATGTATCTAATTCTGTTTTTGTATCTTGACAGAGTTTTGACAGAAGCTCGTCATTTGCTCCCATTATTCTTTTTTTCAAAGGCTTTTGATACTAACAATCATGATCTAGTTCTTGCTAAGCTATTATTATGGACTATTTAATTCAACTCTTTCTCTTTTTACTTAACAAATCGTTTGCAATACGTTCTCATACATAATCCGTTTCCCATTTTTTCCTCTTTTCGCATTGTTCCTTCTAGAGTTCTTTAGGAATCCATACTTATTTTACTCTTATTCAATTTTCGTTAATATAACGTCTCTGCAGCTTGATACGCAATTATATGTACATGTCAATGTTTTTCTTATTAAATCTTTCAAAACAATAAACTTTCAGTTTCCTATAGTCCAAATCATGATCTCTTCAGGCTGTATCAGATTGGTCAGTGTTAAATGGACGCCATTTAAATCTGTCTAAAAATTTTACTCACTAACCTTCGTCATATTTATCACGTCTTCGTTCTTCAACATATATAAATCATATATGTATAAATATTCTTCAACATACATAAGTATAAATGTATATACATGTATGAAACTGCTCTATCACGTCATATTTTTTAGATATTTTAGATAAATATCAAAAAATGCTATTTTTTATATCTTTAGATTTAATTTTCTCGAAAATCTAACGATAGAACAATTTCATTTACGGATTCGTTTTCAACAACAAAAGTCTAAAAGAATTATTTGGCTGAAAAATTCATTTTTCAGCGAAATTTTAGCAAATTTTCAGCATTTTCATTGAAATGTTCTAAAACATTTCAGCGAAATTTTTTCACCAGGACATAATTTGATTCAAAATGTACACCTACATACGTATTCTCAGTTTTAATGCATTTAATTATAGCAAAAGCATATTTTCCTCTTAAAATATTGTGTACCTTTTTATAATTAGTTTTGCTAATTACTAACAAAAAACCGTGATTTTTTTATGGAGTAGCATTTCTGAACATTTATGGGGTCTTTGCTAATCTTCACTAAATTTCTATTTGTATTTTATCAGATTCGTCAATTTAAGATGGAAGATTTAAGTAACAACCGTGACCGATAATTAGTATAAAATTGCTATTAAAAATTTTAAATCATTACAATTATCGAATATTTTTCCTACAAAAACTACACGCCCTCTTTTAAAACATTATAAATATGCCTTTTTAAAACTAATTTGTTAATTACTGAAATGAAACGCGATCTTTAGTGGAGTAGTACTTCTGAATATGTATCATGATCATATATGAAATTATATACGATAATATATGAAATCTTATACGATCTTATTTGATATATAAAATCATAATCAGATATACATAATCATATATAAGTTAATAATAATAATATATATTTATATATAAAATATAAATATATAATAACATATAAAAATTTAAGCAAATTAAATTAAAATATATATCTTTGCAAATAACGAATAGTTATGATTTACAAATATAACGCGTATGTCTCGATCCTAATGCCACTACATGTATTAAGGCATTTGTGATAATCGGTATGTGCATCTTCTTCATTGTGGAATACATACAAAATTCACCGAGTAAGTTCGTTATTCAATCCATCTTCATCTCTAGGTCGGAAACTTCACAAATCATCGTTACTCAATCGATAGAGTATGGAATCCAGCTTTGGCAATTAAGTCACAGTGTCCTTGTCTCATGGGACGTAGTAGAGGCGGGTAGTAAGGGAAGAAGGATTTACTGCTGTTTAACCCTCGGAAACTTCATCGATAAATAAGCCATACAAGAGCGTCGGCATCCGCTTGCTGGGGGCGATGGAACAGTTTGTTGTCCCAACAGAGATCTGATTGCCCGTTAGTGGACTCGAGTTAGCGCCATTTCAGACTTTCACGGGTCTTCACCGAGTAAAAGAGATCTAGAACGTGAGAAAGAGAGGATATTACAGCAAGAGAGAGCAAAATCCCATTCATTGCTAGAATTTCGTTTCGAAGAGAAGGGGCAAGTGCGAACTCCTGATTAGCAACTTTCCTTGTTTCTTGAGAGAACGGACAATCATCGTCTAATTTATCAACCAATTCAATCTCTCTTTTTTAGTCACTTTTTCGCTATCGCATCTTTTTTTTGTTCCTTCTGTTTTTATTCCGCTTCTAATCGCCAATATAACATTTTCTCATATTTTTATATTAATTTTTATGCATTTATTTTATTATTTATATTTAATTATTATTTAATCTATTGCAATTTTGAGACATTTTGTTTTCAAAGTCTCGCGTTAAATAGAGAAGACTATATTATGTCTTGAGAACAAGATAGAAAAGAGTGAGAAAACTGCAAATACTTAGCGAAAAGTTAAATGAACTCGAAAATGATTTATGAATTATTAAAGTCTTCATTTTAATGGTATTCCGTTTATTTAGTTTAAACTACAAGTAATTAATATTTATACATTATCAGTGTAAACTATAATATAATTCAAACAAATCTTTTCTTAATATTCGGAGTTATCCGTCGTCGTACGAAGGACGAATAATTCCGCCTAATCTCGGATTTTGTTTTTTGTTTAAAATTATAATTTATATTAATAACATATAAATGTTAATTATTATGTTACAGTTTAAAGCTAATACTTTTTTGTCTAAACATCTATACATCTATACATCTATAAATATTATTAATTGTCTTTATTATCTATATAAAATTTTTTTTATCTATTCGCAATTTCTCTCTTTCTCTCTTTCTATTCGCACTCTTCATCTCTTAGATCAAAAACATTAGAAAACATAGTATAATATAGTATTTACCTTAAATTGTATGTGCGTTCTACGACGACATTACAGCGTAGTTCATTGAAAATGAATATATATCTTTCATTGAATGCGAAAAATAAAAAGTTGTTATTAATTTTAATATACTGTAATAATTCTCGTTTACTCTTTGCAATTTCTCGACACTCTTCTATGTTATTAAATAACATTTTAATTTTCGTATTAATGTTATCTTCAAGTAAATATCCCCAAGTAGACCAAAAAATTAAGAAATTCTGTCCTCCAAAAATAGATATTTAAAAGAGTCTAACTTCGTAAAAAATGATATAATGGTGTTTATCAGAAAGAATTTTAAAGCTTAGAGTCTCTGCTTTTGAGTAACACAATTAAAAATTTTTTGGAACTTAAATGAACAATGTTTTCCGACTTTTGGTTGCTGAAAACAAATTTGGCGGCCAAATTGAACTATCATACATTAAATTTCAGAAAAAATTTGAAATGTATCAAAATTAGCGTTTTTAAAATTAGTTTTTTAAATCATATTTATCATTTTTTGGGACCAAAAAATTTGTTTATCAATATATTTTTTAATTTCATTTACTTTTATTTTAAAGTGCTGTCTTTTTTCTATAATATATGAATTTATATTTATTATAGCATAATTTTTTTACATATATAATTAGCATTGAATTATTACATTGAATAGATAATTATTTATTCAATCTAATGATTTAATCTCTTGAGAGATGAATTTTCAAAGAAAAAATTATTTTATTTGATGTTTCCAATGTGTTTATTTAACAACTAGTTGAAAAGATAGTCAAATATGGGCAACATATAATATCGTACATTTTAATTTATTAAGGAGATAAATTGAAATTTAACACAATCAAAAGTATGAGATGTTTCAACTTAATCTTCTTTAGATATTTTATCATAATAAATATTAAAAATAAATTTAGAAAATAATTAAATGTTGAAAAGAACATAGAACAAAATTATCGAAACCATATCAAAGATTAGACAAAATAATATTACAAATAAATAATATTAATCTTTAGTCGGTGAATAGTCAGCTTAGATCCCGGAATGTTGTTTTGTCGTTCAGAAGCAAGAAAAAAAAGTAGAATCCAAATGTAGTGATCAATATATAAAAGTCAAATTGAAAGTCCTCAAGTGAAACTGAATATATATATGTAAAATAATTAAATTAATTTAAGAAATTAAAAAGAAATTGTATAAAAAACTTACTAAATTGAAAAATTAAATTCTAAGAAAATGTCTGTCCAAACAATGACTAACAATAATTTTTTTATAGCCTGATTCAATTTTTGTTGATTCAAAAAAAAGTTAATTAATCTATGCACCACTTTACTTTTATATTTGGGGGATTTTCTAATATAACATCACTGAGCTTTTTCACGCTCTTATAAGGTCCTTCCCAATGACTTTGTAATTTCAGAGCTTTGTCTAGTTTGCTACGAGGATTGAACAACCAAATTTTCTGACTTTCCTCAAAATGTAAGGATCTAGCTTTTTAATTATTTAATTTAATCCCTTCAGTTCCAACGAATTCGATTATGATTATTCCTTAGTTTCTCTCTTAAGTCTGAAATTATAATTAGAACTAGAATTCTCTTTCCTACCAAGAGAAGGTTATCTATGTAATAAATCTATATAATAAATCCAAAGACAAACGAAGTTCTCATCCTAAATACATTTCCTAAATACATTTAGAATACCCCGGTAGTTTCGTGTTTAGAAGTACAATATGATAATAGAAACATCAGAATCCACTGATTCCAATCTCTCTGATTCTTTGAAATAAATTTCGCCAAATAATTGAAAATAGTCTGATGCTAGATCTCCCCACCTGCCCATCAAATTGAGGCTGTAAAGTCGTAGTTTTTCTCAATCCTTGTTTTCTCAATTCTTAAAAAAATTATTTCCTTAAATAATTGCGATTCGAAATTCTTCCTTCGATCTGTATGGTATACCTTCTATGGGATATGTGTGCTTACAAAGCTGATTAATGAAAGCCTCCGCTACAATATTAGCTTTTTTATTTTTTAAAAGAATAAACCCGGCAATTTCGTGAAGCAACCTACCAACAAATACTTGTTTTCTGAAGAAATTAAAAAAAAAATCCAAGAATATTCGTTTGGATTCTTTTAAAAGGAGATCCAACATTTTTTTTTGCAAAACATTGTGATTTACTCTTATTAAAAGAACACATAATCTACACCACTTTTTTACCTCCTTATGTTCCAATAAAATCACTTTCTCATTTTTTTCGGAGTTTTATTTATACCGTAATGTCCACACAAAGATGAATCATGGGCTGCCTCAAAAATTTGTTTTATCTTCTCTCGAGAAATAACAATTTGTAAGATGCTAGTTTTTAAATTTAGAGTTATCCTTCTGATAAAAGATCCTTTACAACTAGAGCATCCCATTGAGACCAATAAAGGACTATGTTCAGTTTAGATCTCGATTGAGTAGTATTGAGAGATAGCTAGGATGTAGAGCATCAAAAAAATATTAATCAATTAAAAAGTTCCATATGCACAACTTTGTAAAATGAGTCCTTCGAGTGCTACAGCTATTCAAAATTCTCTATGATTATGTATTGTATTATGTATCTCTGATACAACATGATCATAATAGCAGACGTTGAATAGTTATCAGTGATTAACGATAGAAAATTTTAACAAGCGCTATAACTGAGTACAAAAAATTACACTATGATTGAGTATAAATAATTAAATGCGTAAAAGAAATTAAAAGAAGTAGGCTCTAACGTTAAAGATGTTTCTTTAGAAAGTAGTATATTACAGAACATATTCATGTATTTTTCAAATAATTGATCTCTGATTAAATGTGAAAATCCTAGATATTGAGTGAAATCTGTTGCGAGTGCATTTTGTTGCGCTTTTCATTAATCGCTATGTAGTACTACGTTTATCATTTACGAAAATATCAGCAAAATTTGGGTCGATGTATCTTGTTTTTTTGCAAGATAAACTTTGCAAATGCACATTTAGTATGACGCTATTCACTATGTCGATGGCAACTTATTTGAAGCAGCTTATAACAAGAAGCTTATAGCGAGAAATTTTTTTATTTAACCTAATCCAATGCCTCACAACTTTGATGCTTTAAAATTGTAGGCATGTCTCAAAGTCTCAAAGTTGTTCATCCGGAATCCAAATTTTTTTATAAAACTGGGCATAGTCTTTTAAAATATACATTTTATATTAAAATGAATAATACATTTATAATTTTTGATTAGTAATTCAAAATAAATTTTTTCACACAAAAATGATAAGGATAAAAAAGACATTTTTGACACATTAGACCTCAATTATTTTGAAAACTGCGCTGGTAAAATTTGGTTTGTGACAATTTTTTTACGACATCTAAAAATTTAAGGACTATATTATTTGTTGTCAGACAAAATTTATAAAAAATATTTTAATAAAGTAATTAGAAAGATATGTTTGTAAACTGATGTAATTGTACGTTAATATTTTTATGCACAGCACAGTAAGATGAAATCAATCGATGTTATAATAAATCTTTAAAAAATATTGAATCATACAGTTTGCAATGTGCAATTGTTTCTTTGAAAAGCAATTATGTAATTTCTTTATATCAATTAATTTATCTCATTCTGTGCATGAATTCTAGAGTTAATAAATATTGTTAGAAAATTAATCAAATATATTCTTTCTTTAATATATTATTGTTGATATTTTATATGAAATTCAATAACGATGGTTGACAGAATGGCGGACGAAGACAAACATGAAACATATAGAAAATGCGCGTGTCCGCCGATAACCGAAGTCTTCAGATTGAACGTGAAATATGTCTGCGGTAGTAAATCCTATCGGAAATGCTGTACCATTTTACCCCTTGGCAGTCCTGAATCGTATAACTATATAGGGGTTGACGTGATCTCTCGAAGAGGGGCCGAAATGTCGGAGCATCGAGTGTATGGAGGTCTTAAAGTTGCACGATAATCTTGAGACAGATTTAATATGGAGGCAATCGGCAACGCTTACGAAATCTATAACTGATATCGTTTATATTCTAAAAAAAGAAACATTGTATCAAATTTTAAAAATCGGAGACTATTTCTTTATTATTCATCTTTAGTATAAAATTTTTAGCTTTTATTAAACACTCATTTTTATAATGTACACACATTGTATATATTGTTATTTTCAATGTATGTAATTATAAATATTTAAAACACCTAAGTATAATACACGCAATTCTATGTTAATATATGCATACATATGTATATCTATAATAATAATATTAATAATATGCAGTAATATTATATACACACTCCCTCTCATAAAAAGCGGTACAACAAAAATTTAGGAAAAATTCATCAATCTTCAAATGATCGTGACGTGGTAAATAATAAAGATAAAAATGATATGTTTAAAAATGTAAAATGATGAGCCAAATGTCCACTTAAAAAATATTTGAATGGCAATGGTCATTCTTTAAATGGGAGATGACAAAGCGAAAAGGTTCAAAATTGATAATCAAAGATTCAAGTTTACGACGGTGCGTGAGGTAAATTAAGTCGTAGCCCAATGGAGAAATTTATAAAGTATAAAATCTTTAAAATGCTCGTTTGCTGAGTTATTCCAAATTTAAAATATCACTGTTATTGAAGGTTAATTGAAGTTATAGTTGTAATTTTTTTTCAACATGAATTGCATGAAGTTTGACTGGTCGGAATTGAATATTATTGTTCGCGCGCGCGCGCGCACGTGTGTGTGTGTGTGTGTGTGTGTGTGTGTGTGTGTGTGTGTGTGTGTGTGTGTGAGAGAGAGAGAGAAAGAATATGTATAAAACAAATTTTACGTATTAATTGTTACTTATGTTACTTTCGTTAGGATATTTCACAAAGGGATAAAAATTTTAATATAAATTAACAATTTC
>Ga0157364_1007909_pt1 | contig 11018 bp, 5 predicted proteins | sample AttsexASBM2_FD_111476 | JGI IMG/M metagenome (GOLD analysis project Ga0157364, IMG submission 111476) | Fungus gardens microbial communities from leaf cutter ant in Ribeirão Preto, State of São Paulo, Brazil - Atta sexdens ASBM2 | ecosystem: Host-associated > Fungi > Mycelium > Unclassified ... | reverse complement strand
TCAAGTGAAAAATTGTTTTGAGTTATATCACTTTTATAAAATAAGGGAGAGTGATATACATAGATTAAGTGTATAAATAAGTTTTCAGTGATTTTTTCGAAACATTTAAAAAAAGTATTGGTTTAAAATTTATCACTATTTTTCGAAATACAGATAAAAGAATACTTATCAAAATGCGTTTACATAAAAATTACTACTTTTCAATTTTTTAAATCAATCTTGACAATCTTGTTTTTTTTTTTAATACAATATTATCTCCACAAATTTCACAAGTTATTTTAGTGTTGAGTGATAGTTTTATCGTAATGAAAATAGTAAAGCATGTTGTGACGAATATGCACCTTTTCAGCGTTTATTTTCAATTAAATTAAAATGTAGTTAATTGTCTAACCGTAAATTGTTATATAGCTTTCGAAACACAGGTCAACTTTATTAATGGAAAATAATTGTGCATGAAATTTTAAATACATTATTAGCGTTACTTAAAGTTAACTACGGGAACTAATTTATTAATTCATCAAAATATTTGTGTAGAATATTCAGGCATAATAAGCATTGTCATAACAAATTTTGATATTCTAGCAATCAACTTAAACATCTTACATCATTATTTTGAAAGTCCAACAAAATTTATTTTTAGATCAATATCTAGCTAAATTTTGAGATATTTCAGCAAAATCATTCTTTCCGTAATATTACACATACACACACACACACACACACACACACACACGCACGCGCGCGCGCGCGCGCGCAGCAACTCCCACATGCACACAACATACGTATCATATGTTTATGATATTGTTGCAAAATTTACCTGCATGTTTTAAGTCCAATTGATTAGGCCCAATTGATTAAACACATATTACTTTCACTTTTAGCGAGACTTAAAATTCTCTTTGTCTCGTTTTAAAGCTGAAAAAGAGACAGAGACAAAGAGAGTTTCAAGTCAAAGGCCCATATTCTGAACCTTTTTTATCGATAAATGCGCTTTTAAACATAAATATCTATAACATAACTTATATGCTTAAAAAAGCAATTTTATCGATAAAAGAGAATGTGGAGAAATATGGATAAAAGTAACGTTGATGCAATCGGGCCTTAATAACGCAAATACTAGTTTATAGTTGTAAATCCTAAAAATTAATTATCTTTTCGATTTCATAAAACAGCTTGTTTGGCCGTATGTAAAGTCGGAGTTCGATAAAAAAGGAAAAAGAACATCATAATTTTCGCACCGCTACGAACGCGACGGTGACTTCGTCGGCAATTATAGCGCAATTAGAAGCGACAAGGAGCGAAAATCAACGAGGTCGACGATGAAGTGCTTTCTTGTACGACACGCCGTTGTCATGCGGCGTGATTCACGGTCGCATTTGCACACGGGGCTTGTAAAACGGTGTTATAAATGTGCGGCACAAGGGTATAGTCGTAAAGTTTTGCTCCGATTAATCTATTTATGCCTCCTTTCGCGCACGCGCGCTTGTTAATAATCTCGGAGGTACATCAGCGGGTTTTATGCGATCATGTTTAAAAGTTGATCCGTACACCCGAGGCTATCCTTAACGATCCCTGCGAAATACAGCATGCGGGATTTTGCGCGAGAATTGGATGAAGTTTGAGCCAGATGATAAATGCGCAGACTTTATACGGGGCTCAACGTTTAGACATTTTAATGATCTTCTGCTTTGTACGTATACACGTATATACGTATATTATACACATATATATACATATATAAGTTTAAACATTTCCTTCCATTCCTTTTGGAAACTCCCGATACTATTGCGGGTTATTTGTTAATTTTAAAGTTTTGCGATAATTTAATCTAGGCGGAAAACAGAATATGTATCACATATTCGCGGAATGCCGTCTTTTATATTAGCGTTTCTATAAATCGCACTTTATTCGACAATTTACTGGAAATTTTTGGTAATCACCTACAGAAATTTATTTTGAAATTTTACTATGTTTCGCGACTCGTAACTTAAGAAAGTACCTCGTCATTTTAGTTGAACAAATATTAATCTGGCGATAAGATTCACACATAAAAGGTACATATATGAATAGAAAGAGAAATCTCTGGGATATTCTACGTTATTACTCAAACGCAAACGAGGAAATGCATAAGATACCGTCAAAAAATTTAAATTTCGTGTTCTCACGATGGAAGTTGGCACAAATTTGACTTTGCAAGCGTAATCATGTTTGTAAGTTGAAACCGTGTCGATGTTTCATTTTGTCGCAAATGTGATACTCTTTCGTTTTACGAGTGTATTGATAAGATAGCGTGTTTTCGACGTTTCCAGTGCAGTCACCGAAGAAAGCCGTGCGGTTGTCTCTTACTTTTATTGCCTCAAGTCAACGATAGCGAAAATGCGCGTTCGGAGTGACAGGCGACGTCAAGGAAAATATCGCCAAGGGAATCGGCGAAAAAAAAAGATAGATATGTGAGAGAAGTGAAAAAAAGCTGGCAGATAGATCCTCTCGGTAATCTATACTTTGCCGCGATATTGCAATATTAAAATTGTGGGCATATGCGATTTCTTATTATAACATAATTGGCGTAACGCGAAATTATCGATATTACAGATTAGAAAGTTCTTTAATTGTTGTAAAATATTGTTCTTTTATTGTAAAATATTGTTTTGTATGGATATCGTTTAACATATTTTCTTTCTTTTCTAATAACTAATCTTTCCGAACATTTAAATATGAAATTCTATCGAAAACTCTTAATAAAAAGCGTTATATTCATTAAAATCATTTTTTTTAGTAATGTCATAATAAATTATAACTTAACATACTCATTTAATATTGGTTTGGTTTCTATTTATCTTTTTTTTTTAGAAAATCCATAAAGTTTTTAAATAATAAATTGAAAAACTATTAATAATATATAATATATAATATATAATCGAAATATAATCACTATAATCATTAATATCTATTCTGTTATTAATAATAATGATTTAGGGTATAAAAACACTCCAGGTATTTACATAAAACAAAATTGTGACTAGATTGTCCCAGATTAAAATACACATGAATAAATTTCGAGATACTCTACTTAAAATAAAGAAAAATTAAAAATTATATATATATATATATATAAAACTTTTTAATTTTCTGCGTTTTTAAATTTATCATTTATACATGTACTTTAAATATGTGAAAGGTGTTTTCAATTTTATAAAACCACTTCATATCATTCTCAATATCTCCTTAATTCGATCTTAAGAATTTAAAGCCACGAAGTGCAACGCGATAGCTCGGTAGAAAACTTTTTTTACTACTCATGCTGCGCGTAAAAAATATATTTAAGTGTACGCCTTTACGCATACATATTCATTCGCAAGATATAAAATGAACACGAACTTGGTCGTGTGTATTTCTCGCTTTTGTAATGGAATTTCTTGTTAGAATTTTCATTGTCCCTCTTCTCTCATTTTGATTCGTTACTACGCATTTACTACGTATTTCACATTTCGTTTAAATGTATACTTACTGTATACATTCATGGAAGCTTTGAAGGGAGCGTTGCAAGAATATTCAAAGTGACAGTTTCGAATAGAGGATCTCCTGCAGGATCTACCATGAAGAAGAACATTCTCAATGCGGCGCGAGAAGTATATCATGGATGTTAGGCGAATAGCTTTCTAAGTGCTGTCTTGGTGTGCGCCCCTCGTGGTATCTCGCTCGTACATCATTACAGAAATATTCGAGCAAGACGTGATACACTGCCTCTCTACCAAATATAGGGTGTCCCGATGCCATCCCCTGTACATTCCGCGAGACGCTGAATAGCTGCGTGCCGGCATTCTGCATATCTCAGACGCGACATCCGAAGCTCCTTCCACCGATGATACTTCTACATCGCTTTATGGGAACAAACGACGTCTTCTAAATTCAGGACGTGATGCGGGGATGTATGAAGGGACCGGTGTGTCCCTTTGCGCGATAGAACGGTGGAAAGCACTTGCAAGTGTCAACCGCAGGGTATACGACTTCTCTGATAATCACATTCCTTCCTTCGTCAAAGAAGACGGGCGCTAGTTAGATACTTTTGCTGAAAAGCTGCGTTCAGCAGAGAAAGTGAAGAAGTTCAGCAGAAGAAGTTTGAAATTTTTGTAAAATTCATTGATATGATTGATTTATACATTTTGATTCACAAGGAATTAAAGGCAAGATCAATCATATTAAAGAATTTTACAACAGTTGCAAAGCTACTTTCTCTGCTGAACGCAGTCAATTCTAGAAAGCGCTGTTTACAAATATCATCTTCGGGCGCAAGAACTACGGCGGATGCTGCCTAATAACGTAGTACGGTGTTCATTTTGATCATGTCAAATAAAGAAATCTAATTAATTCAAGGTACAGATAAGAACAGGATCGGATGTTCGCGAGGGCCGCGTTACGACCACGTCACGGCTGTCGGAATAAGATAATCTCGAATTAATTCATTGCGCCCTTCGACCCGCCGCTTGTCTGATGTCTCTTCCGTTGCGCACCGGGAAATTAATCCACAGCAGCCTCAAACAATAGCCGAGCGTAAATAGCCGGCGGGAAAATGACGACGGTACGTGGAGGATACGTGTATTTTACGTTACATCTAATAGGAATGAAAGGAAGGATTGTTTGCCACGATGAAAAGGTATGTGCACCATTCGTTTGACACTCCAAGTAGAAACGGTTATAATATTTCACCGATTGTCAACCGCAAGGCTAAATATCGCGCGAGATTCTCTCTCTTTCTTCCATATTTGCTCCTGTATGTTTCAAGCAAGCGGAATGCTTTTCTGACTTTTAAGATAATGAATGTATTGCATTATATCAAAACGATCTATCATTTTATTTTAGTACATACTTATATCAAGCTCATCAAGAGATTTATGTGCATATATCAAGTGTAGCTCTCTTTCCTATAAAGTTGCAAGTTTAATAGAACGTATCTCCTTAACGAAATCCATGTTGAAAAAGGAAACAGAGATTCTTTCTCAATTCTACATCAATTTTATTCGGTGATTGATTGTTGTGATTGCGCAATGTGATCTAATTCTAAATATCATTTTGAAGCTGTTGTGCCGCATTAGCAATGCTATTGCATTGGATATTTAAATATTTTTGTGGCCCGATCCCGATTAGTCCCTGGAAAAATTGATGATCGTATAATGAAGACTTGAATACAGTCAGTGATTAACCACACAGAGCACATTTGATGGCGAGTGTTAAAATCCGACGTGATTCAGCATTGTTACCCGTGTCGCCGACAATACTCGCGCGAGACATTGGTGGCTTGCTGGGAATATCTAACCACCAGGCCGTACCAGGCAACTTCCGTATGCAGGTACGAGGGCACGGACAGATTTACCGGCACAATACTGACAATGACTGTGTCGACGCTTCTCTCCGACGTGCCGTGACATCGCAACCCGATGCGACGGTCTCGTCGCCAACTTTCGGATTCGGCGAACGCGCAGGCGAAAGTTAACTCGAAGTTCTTCAATTACGGAAATCATCACTATTTGCATAAAATGTATATTTAATCGAAAAATTAGTAGTCTATTGTACATTTTATACGGACATTTGAAATCTTTTATTTTTATATTCTGATAGAAAATATAAAATATATATTTAGTAAAACATTAACTTTTAAAACAATAAGAATCTTATTGGACCGTGTGTAAATACGTGTACACAATCAATAACTTTTACTATTAACTTTTCAAATCTTAAGAATTAGATATACTCTCTGTAAAAAGTAATTAAAATTGGAAATTTGTATTTTCCATATAAAAATAAATGTTACATATGAAGTAGTTCAGTTTAGTTAATAACATTCAACAATATAATTTTATAGATTAAATGAAAACTTTATTTCATTTTATGTTTTTTAAATATTTGTTTCTTAATTAAAATAGTTTTTGATTAAAGTTCTAAATTACTGTCAAACTGTTTGTATTACTTTCAAATACAATACATAAAAATCTGTTTTTCATATTTCCATTCTGTTAAAAATACGTGCGATATACTGTTAATTCTTTTAAAAAGACGAAATAAAAAAATTGAATATATTCCTATGCAAATATATGAATGAATTGCTTTAATAAAATTAATTTTTTTATTCGTATTTATTATACTTTGTACACACAATTTTTCGATTTGTCGATCCTTTGTTATACAATGAATCTGATATTAATTTTCATCTCTTTTATAAATAAACAAACATTATTAAGTAATTTATATACTAACATTTTGAAAAAGTATTTATATTATATATTAAAAAAAAAACAAAAGGATAGAGAACATTATTTAACCAAATGCTCCCAATATTTCAAAGAAAAGAAACGCGCAAATCATGCGCAAATCATGAACGATCCAATCGCGTGTAATGAGTATGTCTTTTTATGTTTCATAATATATATAATAATAGATGTAGTTATTGTAGTTTAAAACCAAATAACGAATACTTTAAATAAACTTCTATTAATTCATAAATAATGGACTTTATTTAATTTTTTCCTTAGATTTTCACAGTTCCGCTACTATTTCTTATATATATAAAGACGAACAAAAAGTGACGAATATAAGATTCTTAAAAATTTTTTTATTTCGTATAAGTTACGACATTTGACACAATAAAAAATTCGATATAGCTATCGATTTATGTTCGCAAAATATTTCAAGTTATTTCAAGACGGAAGAGATGATCGTGGTGATGTACGATGCAATCTGTTTCCAATTTGATCAGAAAAGAAACTTAATTAATGATTTATACCTGCAACAGAAGTAGATTATCATCGCTACCGATATTCTCACGTGCTTCACAACCATTTCTCTTTCGAAGCGATGTCCGAACCATGTATCGTTCCCATTCGTAACGCTACCAATATTCGCGGACAATCCTTCTTGGTTCGCGCTGTCAGTACGAAGTTCGCTTGATCGATCGCATTTGGTTTATAACAGACTCACTACAAGTCTGCATTGCCAGTAACGAAGATTCCTCGTGATTCAAGCAATGGATTTGTAAGGAGTATAGGCTTTTCCGGTATTTTCTAAGCCGATCTATCAGAAGCTTGGCATTCCTCCCTAGCGTCCCTTTTCCATGAAACGTGACCTGGGTACTTTAAGATGTTTCCAAAATCATGGTACGGTTATGATACCTTTGCCAATTCCAAGCATGGCAAACACATCATTGGCAAACACATTGTATCGCAATTAGTCGAAAATATCGCGAGAAAACTTCAGACCGTACTTCTTCCTTTTTGTAAACTTGATTAGTACTCTTTTCTTGTTACACTTTAAAAACTATCGGAGGGGATTTAACACAACCATGCAGTGTGTAATTCTTACTGTATTGATATTAATATTAACATTAAATAATGTGGACTTAACACCATAGGTTTTAAATCCACTGATGGTATTAACATAAATATCAAGGATTATTAATTAATATTAAAACTACTAACAAATTGATGAAAATTATAAAAACATAGTATTAAATCCATATACGATATTTTTTAGAATGTACAAAAGTATTGAATGATTAAGATGTTCTTCTCTTCGCGATCATTTTTCGATTTTATTTTCATCATTGCTCTCGTTTTTGCTATTTGAGCAATAAGATGCGACTACAGTTGAATAACGAAGCGAACGACTGTTTTTATTACGACGTCGCGACTTCGAGACGTCGTAATTGATTATATGCGGACGTTATTTCGCGACGTTACACGCGCGTCGGAAAAACATCATCGAAGCATCGATTTTTGCTCACAGTCGTTTACTAGTAATACTTTCGCACGGGAAGTTCCCGACGGACGCAATATAGACAGGGACTGCGAGAAGAATGGCCACGGTTTTCTCGACCGTTCGACTCATTTTTCATTAGCCTTGGAAGTTTCCTTCCGGCGTATGCGAGCGCAATCATGGAACCAGATTCCTTGTCGAGCGAGCAGACAATGTCAACTTCGATCTCGCTTGCTTCACTGCTTCTTCTCTGGCGACAGATGATGCAACTTCGACCTCATCTTTAGAGACCAGACAATCTATCTTTTGCGCGCGTCACATGTTGGGAAAGTCTTCTCTTGTCTTCTTCCCCTCATAACAGAGGGATATTATTTATAACTCTTTCTTTATAATTATATGCTCTGCTTTATAATTGTAGTAGCTCTGTAATATGTACATACATTCTGTATTAAATTATATATAGAATAAGATATTATTTTTTTTATATAATTATATTTGTATAATAACAATATATTTCGATTTTCTAATTATGGTTAAGAAAAGATGCAGGAAAATTTCAAGTACAAGTAAAAATAGAAAGAAAATAGAAAATACAGATGACGAATCACTTTAATAACTCACGAGATATAGAACAACAGTAAGTCATAGTCTCTACAAAAATCATTTGGAGTAAAAGAAAAGTTATGTTTTCATGCAAGATTTAGACAGCATTTTCTGTCACCGCACAATAAATATAATGGGAAGGTCGTATTATTTTCCTCGTAGGAAATAGAAAAGAGACAAGGGGATAGTTTCATATTTTCGGAGCATTTCGGTGTTACCCACAAAATACATTTTTTATTAGAAAAGTAGAAAGGTCGTTCACATACATTTGTTAATATTGCAAACTGGAAAGATCACCGTCCCCATTTGTCTCTTTTCATGAATAATACATAATCCAGATTAAACAACTGCGGGATTGAAAATCACTTTCACCGATTTTCAAGTTTTGAAGCGTTTGAGCAAATGCCATGTTGCCCCGAGATTTTTTGCGCCACAGCACTCGAGATCTAAAACCACCTGTCTATTTCTCGATATCAATCATTCTACAAGAAAGCAAGGAGAATCGGCTTGGTCTCCGAAGAACTTGTTCCCGAGAACGATCCGATGAAAGATGAACTTTCAAACGGAGGTTGCACGTCGTAGTTCTACCGCAGGAATTGTGTAAAGGGTCGAGAAGGAGAGACATGTGCAGGAGAGACCAAAGGATGAGAATGGTAGAACCGAAATAGAAGAGAATTTCGGAAGGCGGTTTTGAGAGGCCTGCGGCGAGCACAGATTAAATCGTGCTGCAGTAAAGAGCTAATTTGTCTATTCCCGTCCTCTCTTTTCTTTGTTATCCCTTTTCACTCGTATCCTTCTTCTGCAGCTCATCCTTTCCGTTTTCGTGCATTTCTGAAAAGTAAAAATGAAAATATCGGCAACGCGCTTAACCACCGTTATAGACGTCATATATTGATGCTTGATGATAAAACGATTTCCATCAAGAAAATCGTGGAGATAAAGATCGATCGTAGCTCTGGAATCTTTCTCCTAGTGTCCATGCGAATTTCGGATTTCGAGTATTAAACATTCAATGGCTTTTCGTGACAGAGAATCCTAGAAATCGTTGACAGGAAGCCGCTTTCTTTCTTCAGAATTTGATCTTCCTGAAAATACCTCTTGGTATCTTCAAGACCCGACTTCCTTCGGCATCGCGTCTTTCGTGTCACCGTGAAATTCTCGTTGGTCAACTGGAAGATTTTTTTCGAAATTTTGTCTTCCTCGAGATGATTCTCGGTTTCCCAGAAGAAAGTTTTTCCAGATATTATTTTTCTTCGAAAAAACTCCGGATTTTCATCAGTTTTCAAGGAAATAAGTATTGTATAGAGAATTTGATTTTTTCAACTCGAGTAACTTATTGTGTCTGATGACAATAGAGATTTCCGATATCTGTTTGTATATGCTTTGCATTAAATCGGGATGCATTTAAAATAGAATAATGAATACTTTATAATGAAATTCACAAATTTTTTTATGTTTGAGGCGGGATTTAATTTTATGTTCAAGTTGTAGATAAAATAAAATTATTATTAATAATAATTTTATTATATTAACTTAATATTAATATTTCTTTAGATATATAAAAAATTTATACATAGATATATTACTTATTTCTTATGACAGTAAAAAATTTATTTCTACTGCAGAATTCTGTGCTGCGTGTTACTAATTTTTTTATCGAGAGAGAAGTAAGTTTTATCTTTTTGAAAACGAAATAAGTAGTTAAGTGCATACAGAACGCTCGCTTCATTAAATTATGTAGCCAGCCAAGCTTTTTACATTGTAATAATGAGCATCTCGTGCATTTCAAGAGTACGTAACCGCTATTAATTTTACATAGTATATTCCTTGTGAATAATATTTGATTTTTAAAATGTTTGGTATTATAAATATAGATGTCTTTCTTACCCAACACACATAATAGCTATAATTTTTCATTTAACTTCGAGTGAAATTTCAGATAGAATACATATATTAAAAACATGGACGTTGAAAAATATAAGCGAGTGAAATAGCCTCGTTCTGCTTTTTATTGAATAAATGTTACCAGTTTTTTCTGACTGGGATTATCTGACAAACAGAATTTTTTTGAACATTACGCAACATTTTACAAAGTGCGACCGCGCAAAACAGATTTCTGGCTGTATCGCTGCCATCTCTGCACTCGTGTCATTCCGTTTCTCGACCATCACTCACACGAAGGCACTATAAACTCCATTAATATCGTAAATACAAGCTCAGCTTGTATCTCGCGTCGCGAGGCAAAGTTGTCCCTCTAATGCCATTAATTAATTCCGTTGAGAATGCAACGAAGCGCAGCGGAGGGAACGAGAAAGTCTGCCGCACACTTGAAATACATGGTGCAAATTACCCTCAACTGAAAAACGAGTTAATCCTACAAACTGATTATCCTTCCTCTGCCGCTTCGTTGTAGCGGTCTGTAGACACGTGCTTATTGTTGGATTTCTGACATTCTCGACAATCGCAAGAGATATTACATTTTGTGACTACAGTGAACTTGAAAACTCAACATCAAGTCTGTTGTTATATATAATAAATTTTAATCAATTATTAATAATAAATTTTAATCAATTATTAATTTAGCAATCGACACAAAGTAAAATTTTTTTCTTACAACTAAAATTTTACATTCTTGGTTCGATTACGTTACATTACATTTTGTGCATTAT
>Ga0157364_1007908_pt1 | contig 11019 bp, 5 predicted proteins | sample AttsexASBM2_FD_111476 | JGI IMG/M metagenome (GOLD analysis project Ga0157364, IMG submission 111476) | Fungus gardens microbial communities from leaf cutter ant in Ribeirão Preto, State of São Paulo, Brazil - Atta sexdens ASBM2 | ecosystem: Host-associated > Fungi > Mycelium > Unclassified ... | reverse complement strand
TCTTCATTCTCAATCCATTTTGAATCTCGCATGCGAGATGTCGGTTAACTAATGCATGATGTTCGCATTGGCCGGTATACTTGATCCGGAACACTTCGCTTCGGGAGTGACTGATCTCGCACAATATTATTTACATTTTACATGAAACATAATCCGTGGTATACGCGCGACTGCTTGCTTTGATACGAGGGGGAGAATTGAAACGACAGTATATAGAACTTACGAAAAAATGAAGTTGGATTGCAGTTGATGAGCTTACAGTTGGTTTAGTATTATCTCTTGGGGAGCTTTGGTGGAATTTCCTTCTCTGTCTATATCTTCTAGTCTTATCTCTCTAAATTTTTTAGAGTGAAATTTTAAAGTGTAAAAATTGAATTAGTCTTGAAAAAGAGTCGCACACTTTTCAATTTTCAAAATTAATTTTATTTTTCAAAGTGACAATTTTTTTATGAAGGCATAGGAATCTTAGAAACAAAATAATCTGTGATTATTATTTAGAAATCACTTATATTTATAATTATTTGTTAATAAAATTGCAAGATTTTGATAAAAGAATAATAGTTGTAAATTTGCAGAATTATTCTTCTCAAGCACTTGTGATTCTAAACCATCATTTATCGGCGAATTTGCCAATGATTTGAACAGAATAGAAAAGACTTGATGTCGCAATCAAATTTGCCCTCATATCTTTCTCCCTCTTTCCGTCGACATCTGCGTTTTCTTAAAGAGAGGGAGAGAGATTCGTTCTTAATACTTATTCTCTCTTGTAATTCCATCTCATCTTGCGACGCGACATTTGCGAGCTTGGTCGATTGCAACAACGCTGTTGCCGCGAGATGGAAATAAGATGGTCCAGGTGACCGACAGAGAAACTGGCAAGAGACTGAAGCGAGGGTGGAAGAGGAAGACAGTTCTATTGGTGAGACTAGCTTTCTCCACAATGCAATTGCCTGCACGCGCACGAATCACAAATCACATCGCAGAGTAAACTCTTGTAGTCCATTGTCCTCATTGCCTGTCTCTCTTGTAGTTTAGTGGGTTACCCACCTGGAGATTTTCTTTAGACGAGACGTTAGATAATCGCTCGCGTCATAGCGTCACAGTTTTACCACGGAATACGCGCGAGAAGTAATAAGAGAGATAATAAGACTTGTAACGCTTTGTTTCTGAAGGAGAAGGACGTTGCCGGAATGATTATGCGCTTACAGTATATTATCTTGTGCCTCAGTCATTATATCTTGTTTTGCAGAACATAACAATTATTGAATCCTTATAATAATATTGTATTTTTTTCACCATTCTAATCTCAGATTCAATGTATTTATGATTTGTAATAATTATAGCTATACAATTCAGATTTTGTTATATAGTTTGATTAAATTGATTAGAAAATAGGATTAGAATTGATATAGCTTGATTAAAAGATATTTTAATTATAAATTATTTTATTTAATTATAATTTAATTCATTATAATTCTCTCAGAATTTGTTAAAGGTATGTAAGACAATTTTCTTATTCGATGATTTCCTTCGTTCTATTCATATCGACGTAAACCTGGGATGTGAGTTTTTCCACGCACGGCATACCCTGTGGTGCATCGAGTTTGACGCACTTTCAGGGCCGATGCGTTTTTGTTATGCGAGACTTACGAATGCATCGTGCGTGTAGTAAAAGTCCTACGCGAGTATAAAGCGCAACGGGGGGTCAGAACGTTACATCCTTTTCTAGAGATAATAGAGGAAAGCCAGAGAGGAAACAGAAAATCGTTTTCATACAAATTTAATTTTCTTCATAATTATTGTTTATTTTATATTTTATAATTTTACATAACTTCTTGATAAATGAATCGAACGTGATAACAAAATTTAAAAAATAAAATTCGGGTTTAACAAAATATGTTCATCTGAAGAGCAGAAAAATGCAAATTAAAAGAAAATAATTTGAAGAAGTTTAAAATTATACGCAAATGTGGAATCAATTAAACAGCTGTAGATAAATTTACAATCAGATTGATATGCATAAAAATAATATTGATGTTATAAAAAATAATATTGATGTTATTAAAATAATATTGATGTTAAAATACGATGCTATAAACAAAAAATAAAATCAAAAGAAATGTAAATGTTAACTGAGTTGCGAGCTATTCACGAGACACGTAGCTTGTAACGTTCTGTTCCTGAAGGAGGAGGACGATACCGTGCGTCCGGTGAGAGGAGGGCCGGAATGGTGGTGCATCGGCGAAATCTAACGACCAAATCTCAACGCCAGTGTAAAATGCAAAACAGCAGCGGAGCGCTGAAGCGAGCGCGGTGAGGCGAGGTGTGGTAGAAGAGCTTCTTCCCCGAATGCGAATTCCACGATGCGTGGCGACCAAGGTGGAGGTCGAGTGCTCTCCGGCGAATCTCTCCTCGTCCTGCGTTCGCGTTCTTCCTCCGCCTTCTTCCACGCTCCGTCCTGCCGCCCTTGCTCTCCACGCGGGAGTGCGTGAAGCAGAACGAAAGGGGGGTATGGACTGTCTCGGCTCTGGACTTGCTCCTTCCTCTCGGCGCGCCATTCCTGTATCTCGCGAAATATATTCAGTTCTTTTGCATAATAGAGAAAATTCTGTGGTGGCAGATTTATCAATAGACAAACGGAGTAATCAGTTTATATCTCGTTCTTGATATAAAAAAAAAGATTTTTATAAGCAATTATAAAGTTTTATTTTCATAATGTTAGATTCATTTATTTTATGAAAATTGATTAGGACATTTAATATTGAAAAAATAAGGAGAGAAAATAATAAAATAAAATTTTATTGTTGCAAGGAACAATTAAATATCGAATTGGCTTATTCTTTCTAAATTTTTTAGAATGAAATTCATTTCAAAGAATTTAGAGATTTGGTCCAAACATTTTGTTAACTTTAAATAAGTAAGAAAAAGGCCAATATAGTAAAGAATGAATCTTGGAGTATTTAATATTTTTGTATGTAAATATATTATATTCTAAATATACATCTTTCAATTATATAATAAACTGCGGGATGATGTATTCTTATCTATCAGCTTATGTTTCTGATTATGAGTACTCATTTATATCCATCCTACATATGTTCATTGTTCATTTTCAAAATGTTTGCCGAATAAAAATCTCTTAAACTTTCGCTTCACGAATAGAAAGGTAAGGGATTTATTCTTTTTTTAAAGATCTTTTCGTTCCTTTTTTACAATTTCCTTTCTCGAGAAATTCATCAAAAGAACTGTCAAAATTTTGCGTAAATGGATGCTTAATTAACGTCGCGATGCTCTACTTTTTGGAATGGCTCTACTTTTGATCTTTAATGGTCCACTTTGTTACGCGAATTTGTGCAATAGCGACAAAAGAACACGTTATTTAATGGCACTTTCGCTGTACTAAACTTTATTAACCATCGCTGGTTCTTTATTAATCACCGCTGGTTTTCACTCATCTCTCGTCTATCATCCCAGTGAAATTAACGCTTGACGCTTTCCTGGTCGGATTATGAAAACGTAGCATCTTTATCCAATCACCTTTATCCAATTACATTCAGGCTTTTATCTCTCTGTACATGAAACATTAGAGTGCTGTAGTGATAGGTGTAATGGACGGCACGTGTTACGTACAAGTATGTCAGTCATTCTATTACGACATCTAATCAACTCATAGATAATATATTCTATCCTTCAGTCACTTTACTGTTACTCAACATATAAATTAATCTCTCGTACCTACTTTGGCGATTGATAAGTCTTTAATCTATTATCGATTTTTTAATAATCCATTAGCACGATTCGTGCTATTTAGAAAATCATGTAGTCAAAGATAATAGAATGTTAGTATCAATAATGATATTAATCCCTTCTGCACTTTTATATTATATATATATAATGTACATCAAATTTGAAGACATCCATTGAAATTATTTAATTCTATCGACGTCCTCTGAGATCTGATGTATATAATAAATGTATAATATATGTTAAAAAAATAATCAAACTTTTGAAAAAAAAATTATTGTTTATGAATTATTTAAATGCGCATGAATTAAATTAAAATAATTTTTATCACGGTTCCAATAAAATTAGATTTAAAGGGGTTATTAAATTTTAGATATTTTAGATCTTTGATCGTCGTAAACGTTTCCGTACAAAAAATTCACAATGTAAAATAAAATCTGCTTTTGTTGTGTTTTTGCTTCCAAAGGAAAATTTCGCAATGCGAAGCCGGGTGTCGAGCGTGACAGGGAGGAGCGTCACGAGGCGATCTCGAGCGGCGTGCGTGAGTTAAGATCACGTATACTGTTAATAAATAATGCAGTAATGGGCGTTCGAGTTGAAGAGGTAGCCGGTAAATGCGGCGGAACGGAGAAAGCCGCATTATTTACGCCCGCTGGCGGCTGGCTGGCGGTGACAAGTTTAAAAAGCCGCGGGAAGTAATAACCGAGGTGTCCGCGGATTAAAAGGCGTGACACTGCTAGTTCCAGCGATCACTCTTCCCCGCAACGATGTAATTAAATCCTACAATATACGTATGTACGTTTGTCTACTCTTTACGATCACTCTGCTCTCCGCTGCTGGTTGCGTCATGTGTATAATATTATGCTAACGGCGATGATCGGGCCTCGAAACCAACAGTTATTGAACGTTTGAGTCCTTGACGTGCGAAATTCATGTGGTCACTCTTAAACTTTTCGCGAGTTCAAAACGCAAATTTACATTCAGGCGATTGATAAATCTTTAATCTATCTGGTACATACATGCTTTAGCCTCAAGAATATAAGCATTGTATAGACTATTATATTGGCTGTCATAAACATGTTCCAGTCTGAATGATGCTTGTCTGTTGAAGTTGATTGTTGAAGTTGAATCACCGATAATTAAAGCGTAAATTGAAACACAGCTCTATATAACCGATAACTAATTTAAAAGTCCCGAACGAACTTTATAGAGAACGTTATAAATTCGAAAATATTTCCTAAGTTCGCTGAACTGTTACAACTATATTAATAACTAATCTTTTATATTTTAATTGTAATTTATAAACGTTTTCGATTAAAAAGATTGTCATTAAAATAATAAAGAAAATATGAATATGAATATAATCATGAATATATGAATTGAGGTTGGAAAATGAAAGAGGGAACTAAGATAGTAAGATACAAAGTATTGAGAGAAGCATATATTATCTTTTAAAATTGGTCTACTTCGAAATTACTGTCTCTCTTGTATTTCTTGGACGATTTGTAGGAAATCCCTCGCAAATAAATGGGAAAAAAGGAAAAAAAAAACGCTTGTGGAAGAAACGAGCGCGCGGCTCCTCGTTAGCGAATCGCGACTTAATGTCTCACTTGGCGAGCGAAAGCATTGATAGCAGCGCAATTAGACGCGTAAATTGTACGCGTCTGCTCGTTGAACTCAGCGAGGCGGGCCTATCTGTCCATAAAATGACAATGTACTCCGATGCGAGAGAGCATAGTTACGTACACGGTAAAACGTTTAGATCCGCGCTGTGAGATAACCTTCGTCGTAGCTTACCGAGCGCGTCGCCGGTCGGTTTTCTCTCTCTCTCTCTCTCTCTCTCTCTTACCTGCGGCTATTCCCGCGTGCTCGATGTACGCCCGCGTACGGATGTGACTATACGCACCGTGCGCTCGTTCCTCCGGTGCGTACACGCATCGGAATACGCATCCGCTGTTCCTGCAGCGTGCTAGGCGCAGCGACGACTTCGCCCCGCTGGGTATAATACTCTAGACGGAAACAGATGGCAAAGATATTTTATCATTCTCACTCAGGTACTGTAATAAGAAAAAGATGCCTAAAAAATTATTTATGAGAAATATATTTATTTCACTGAAATAAATATTTATTTAAATACGGGCGAGATATAATTTTATTTCTAGCAAATAAGTCATCTATTTTATTTTTTTTTTTTACAATTAATGAGATATATTTCATAGAAATGTATATTTCGTCATGACAATCAAATTTCGTAAGTAACATTTGCTTCGTAATACTTCGACATTTTTCTTTCAGTGTGAGATGTATGTAGAATTTTGTTGAAAAGAATAAAATACGTATATTTTTAAGTGTATGAGAACTTGGTATTTAAAACCGCAAAGGTATGTCTAATCGCATGGTAAACGTTTGATAAATTTAAAATACATTGGTAATGCAATAATACGGGTATAATCTTGTCTTTGGCGATTGTCACATCCGACTAAACGCAACATCGAACGGTCGAATGGCAATGCAGGACGAGACTTGAAAAATGATCGTTGCTTTAACGACTCATTTCCCTTCGCGCCGCGATAAAACGGCTTGCTTTCATCGGGCATGTACCTCACGTGCAACGTCCTCAGCGCCGTCGTTTCCTGTTTCCTTCCTTATCTCCGCCGGCAGAAACAGGAAAATCCACGAAAGCCCATACGTTATCTGCCACGTACGGTCAGAGTTCGTACACAGTACCTACGAAAGACGAGATATCAGCCGCAACACATACGATCCGCCCGTTGCGGAAACGCCGAATGAATTATTTCGCAGCTGCGCACGATCGCCAGAATTATTTCGCTTGTAGAGATTCATTGTCGTAGATTGGTGCATCCTCCGAAGAGATTTCAGACTACGTTTTTGAAGAAATAAGAGAAACTATTTTAATAAATCATAATTCTAAAATATCTGTGATTAAATTATATTTTTTATTGTTTATCTATTATTAAATTGGATTTTTTTTGAAAAAAAATTAATCTTACGCTTCTGTGTAACTTTTATTGTATTTATGATATTTGAAATAAATCACAGATTTTAAATTAAAATTCTTCTAGAAATACAATTGAAATTTAAAATTAAAATTTTGCAAGATAAGTTTTTATAAGAAAAAAATCTCGTAAAGTCAAATTCCTATTTTAATCAAACTTTGTATACATACAGGTTATATAAATTAATGAATTTAGAAAATACTAGTAGCTGCCAATAAACGGTTTTAAAGAGTGAAATTATTATCTAAAGCAGTTTCTTTTATCTATTTCCGTTATATCTCAAAAACATTCAACATATAAAAAAATGTTTTATAATAGTTTTGTAATAGAATTACCTCTAATTATTTATATCAATAATATTTTTAAAAATTTATTTTGAAAACATAATTTTAAAAATAATTTATTTTTCTTAATTCATTAAAATTAGAATATTACACTTTGGGAGGTTCCTTTATTAGTCTTAAAATTCTGCAAGTTAAGATTTATTTGAAAAATTAAACAGAGATTTTTTTTTATTTATTTTTATTTACAACATTTAACACAATTTTTCATTTCCAGTTGCATTGAAGTTATATCTTGACGATATTCGTTATAGAAATTTATATATTTAAGGAAAAAAAAACGACATTAAATCAAATAATACATCTACTTTAGAATCATTTTGTACATCAATATTACGGACTATGGAGGATATTACAGTAATATGCCACAGGCAATACGTTTCCAGGAGTTTAACGTAACGGCGAGACCGACCGTCATGATATTCTCATGATATTCGACTTATCGACTCTCTTCATCTTATGCGATTATAAAGTAGCTGCTCCATATAACGCAACGTAATGGGTTAATCAAGTTTCGCTCAGAGGCCTTGCTTCCGACTGATGTACAATGTCATTACGCTCATAAATCTTCAAGTCTCGCGAAAGAGAGAGAAGGAGAGGAGAGAGAGCGAGGGAGATAGAGAGGGAGGAAAAGAGGGATCAAGTGTGATGAAAACAATGTTTTCTTCACCATATTATCCATCGTGCGAGGAATTTTAATTCACGTTAACGTGATAAAATGGTTGTGTAAAAGACTCGTGTCATGCGATCCGCCGATGCCCGAGCCAAACTGATGAGACGGCAGTACGTTTACGTGCTAGATACGACGCCAGATCCAGTCGTGCTCATTCTGTAAACTAGAAAATTATTCAAATTAGCTATGCAGGATTCAAAGCGAGTCATATAAGCAACAAGGACGACTGAAGGATTGTTCCGTTCTTTGTTTTTCTGCACAGCCTCCGTTTTCGCGATGCAGCGCTTATGTACATCTGTTTGCGCGACGAGACGCTTTTCCATGTCCCTACGTCAATCGCATGTCAATCGACGTTTTTCTCCGAGAAAAAGTGCGATGTTCTGTTCACACGCGACGAATGCGAAATGCAGTCATGGATGGATTGCGTGAGCCACATGCCTGATTTGATTTTCTTCTTTTACGGATGATTTACGTTTGAGATTAATCTTTAGAACAGTTGCTAGATTCTGAGTTATTTATGTACAAATAAAAATGTGAAATAAATTATTAAAATCCAGATTTGATTAATTTATTATTATTATCAAGTTATTATCAAAGTTATTACGATTATTATCAAACTATGCGAGCAGATGTGGCAAACAAAATGATGACTGAATACTGATGCAAAGTCGCTAATAAAAGTGTTGAATAAAAAATTATTATACAAATTTGATCTGCTTGATTTTTCAAGAAATCCTTAATTGCAGTGCAAGCGTAAATGACGTATTTTATTCTTGTTTAGTTCGATGAACAAGGATAAAACGATCCATCGTACACTTTACGGAATGCAGCTTCTGATAGAATCATTATGCCTGAAATTGCGTTTACCCCGTAATGTATTAATGCGTATCGGATACATTAATTACATAATTTCCGCCGTACTTTGTTGTTACACATTTTTAACTTTGCGTTTTGCTCCTCACATGATAATACGTTGTGCAAAACACGAGGTGTGAATTGCCAAGTTAATTGCTTAATCGATATAGTCGCATGTCGCATCAATATTATCGTCACACGTGTATTTTTTTTTCTTTCTGTTGCAGAACCGAGTCACCGGTGCCCAAAGTCAACAAGTGAGTAGAACGTGTATCGAGCGTGAGTACCTCTCGTTCGTGCATATTATAATTACAAACTCGCGGAGAGCAGTTTCGCAGTTAATGCTCGTTTCACGTGAGATTTATGCGTCTCTCGCGTTTGGCTCCGCACGCGTATACGCGGGCATGCATAAAATTGTGCGTGTGCGCGAGCGCGCACGTAACTCCGCCGACCAAGGTGATTCTTAATTAGATTCTAAATTACGCGGCAAAACGAGACGAAAACGCTTAAATCGTGCCTTGGGATAAAGCCTGCACTTTCGAGAGGCGTGTTTCCGCGGAAATGAATGCCGTTGCGCACGTTCTGGAACGATTGATTGATCGAGTCGCTCGTGACGAAGCCGCTGGGGAAAAGAAAGCGTTCCGTAATGCGGGGCTTCCGGTGATTTTTCTGCCGTAACGTATGCATGCGACGATTACGGATTTCGATAATAATTGGGACAAATAGGGAGACTTGATAAGTTGAAGTATATGCAAGAGGTATATCATGTTGAAATTACAAGCGAGAGATTACTAATCACGTATATGTATATATATATATAGGGTGTTACGCTCCCTTAATAGTCACGCAATCTCGTATGACGAAAAAGGCATGGACAAAGAAAAAAATGATAAAGAAGGAAGATTTAGAATGAGAGAGCAAATCTAGATTAATTCAAATTTATACATTATTTATCTGCTAATATTTCCAGTATGTATATTTTTCTTTTAGTAAATTGAATCTCTGACTAGGGCGATAATATGAAGCAAGTGTAAAAAGAGGATCAGTAATCGAAAAATTAATTCTCCGCCAGCAATGTTGGATTTTAAAGGCACAGTCGATTTTTTTATTGTAAATTCTGGTAAATTTAAATCTGTAAAAAATAATAAAATACAATACAATTTTTATGATAAAAACTTGTTGAAACTCTTACAAGTAGGTATGTAAGAATTTTTTATATGCATTCAAAATAATATAAAATTCAGATTGCAGTTGAAGAATGAAAAGGAGGATTAAAGAGTTTTTACTTCAGTCAAAAAAGGATCCATTTTTTTGCTCAAAAAGAAGTAAGAGAGTAAACAAAATATTTTTAATAGATTTTTATCTTCTGAATACGATAAATTTGGAAAATACACCATGTTGCATGTATCCAGGAAGTTAAAATCTACAATAAATGTTATTCCTTTCTTTTACTTACATCTTTTTGGCAGAAATTTGCTCCTTTTTATCAACCTTCTTTTACATTGCCAATGGAGGATTAAGCATATTTTTTAAATTATGCTATTGAAAATTATGCTACCATTGGAGTATAAACATAGAAAGCTCATGGTACTGTAGAATGTCGGACGGGAGTCGGTCGCATTCAAAGGGCCTGGCATAATTGAGAGATCACGCCAATTAGATGCGCCTTTAACGGTTTAACTGTCAGACGGAAGTCGATAGATCCTCGGGCTCTGTATTTGCATTCTGATTATAAACTTGCACAAAGCTAAAGCGTCATCATATCTCGTTACGTCCCTCGTAATTCCTCGTCACTTGCACCCGTATTACCGCTGTATAATAAGATAAAAAAACATAAATGAATTATAATCCACTTGAGAAATCGTCATCTCAATTTGCACGAGGCTTTTTACCGCTGTACGATTTCATTGATTTCAAACCTCGCCTTCTCGTTTATGCATCGATTTACATTTTTTAATTTCTATTTTAATTATAAACGAGTGCATGCAATGGTGCGCGCGATGTTGGTGTGTCCGAGGAAGAACAGAAGAAATATTTAAGACTTAATTGCTACATGTTCTCTTTCTTTCTTATTACGAGATATTTAACGCGACCTTGTTAATTCTAATAACACTTGAAGTAAAAAAAAAACAGTATTCAATAATCTGTGAGTATGTGTGTTTTAGTTTTAAGATATATTTTATACATATATATACATATATATATATATATATATATATATATATATATATACATATATAATATTTTATATCAATATTTCATATAAATATTTTATGCACATCTTGTTTTGTTCCCCGTAATTTCTCTCGTATCTTTGCATCAGTGATATTGTGTATGAGAAAAACATAAACGTATCAGAATCCACTTTAGAAGTCGTCGTCTTCAATTT
>Ga0157364_1007907_pt1 | contig 11019 bp, 6 predicted proteins | sample AttsexASBM2_FD_111476 | JGI IMG/M metagenome (GOLD analysis project Ga0157364, IMG submission 111476) | Fungus gardens microbial communities from leaf cutter ant in Ribeirão Preto, State of São Paulo, Brazil - Atta sexdens ASBM2 | ecosystem: Host-associated > Fungi > Mycelium > Unclassified ... | reverse complement strand
ACTTGTAGTTTGCTTACTTCAGCAAAGCTCTCAATAGGCTATCTAGTAGTGGGGATTTACAAGAGAACTTGACAAGGAGCCCTCACTGCATTCATCTACTATATATATACATGGCTCCTGGTCTGTGCTACAACAATATCTATCTGGCCCTTAAGTTCATGCCGCTACCTCATGTCCTATTACTCATCCACATGTGTTTTCCTTAAGGCCACCATACTTCCTACATGTGCCCTGACGTCATACTCTTAATCTCCACTATACATGTACACACCATGTGTACACCATGAGGAACCCTTGTCCCTTGATGTCATCCCTAACCCTAACTCTAATCTAGACTCCTCTCGATCCTTCTAGACCATTAGTCTTTTCAGACCACTCTAGACTCTATCATATGACTTCCAGGTCATGTGCTCTCTATTCATTGTAGACTAATAATGATACTATTTATCTATGTCCGGCTAACTCTAATCCTAGCCAAAGTCTGTCCACTCTCTCGTCTTATAACAGACTGGCTCTCTGACTGGAACCTGTTTGTTGATGAGCTACATTGATATTTTGGTCTCTTGGACCTTATAAGTAAAGTAGCTAACATGCTGGATAATCTTTGCATGAAGCCCAATGATAAAATTTCCACTTACAACATGGATTTCATGTGTTATACCTCCCAACTAAGTTGGGGTAATAGTGTGCTATGCCACTACTATTACCAGAGACTCCCAAATTGGATCCAGGATCCTATCTCTACCTGGAAACAAGGAAAACTCATCTTATTCTAGGATATATATGCTTTGGTAATGACTATCAATCACTGCTACTGGGAACAAGACTGCAAACACCACCATGCAAGGCAAGCAGAAAAAAAGGCTCTTGAATCTCACTCTCAGAAGCAAGGGAAAGCTTCTATCTTTGTTCCTGCCATAGTCTTCCAGAATAAGACAAACTCATTTCTGGCAGCCTCATCTACTAAGATATTCTCCTTCAAATTATCTCCATCCCCCACTCCCAAGAAACAATCCAATTCTCCATGGGTGAACCTCTCTTTCAAGCTAGTCAGCAACAGTAGGTTGACCAGTGACAAGCACAAGAAGCATCTTGAAAACAACCTGTGTCTTTACTGTGGTGTAGGAGACTACAAGTTGGACTCCTGTTCCAAGAAGCAGACCACAGTCATTTCCAAGGGCCATGATGCTTCAGCAACTGCTTCTGAGAAACCCTCAAAAAAATAGAGAGCAACCCCCAAGACTCTATACAGATTGAGGGCTGTGTTGAACTTTCCTATATAGCAATGAGTTCTATTTAACTCAATGCATCTGCTCTTTCCAATCCACATTCACTCTTTGTTTTCCTTACTTCTTCCTTGATCCTTGGTCAGGATCACCTTAATAAAATCCTGTTCTGAGCCCTTGTCAACTTTAGGTCTACTTATTGTTTTATAGACTTAAAATTTGTGGATACTCACCACTTGAAGATATCCGCAACTCATCTGGTTGCTCTCTGCTTGTTTGATGGTTCATAAAACAGCACCATCTCTGAAATTGCTAACTTACTCATAATTTTTTCCACTAGTGATTGTATGAATCTGGACTTCTATGTTACTCCACTAGATTCTTTCTGCTCTTTGGTCCTTGGATACAACTGGCTCACCCAACACAATCCACTAATTAACTGGGCAAATAAGTCAATAAACTTCTGTTCATCTTTGCAGGAAAATCTTGCTTCTCCTCACATCACGGCCAACACACTATTGGCATCTCTATTATTTCTTGACATCCTTCTGCAATTATCAGATTCTGCGGTTTCCACACCTGCATCTGAGACCTCTGTGTCTAACTCTGAGTAACCTAACATTGCTATTATTGGTACTGCAGCATTCTTACATGCATCAAAATGTCCAGGCTCTAACAATTTTAAACTCTGTCTTCACTCTTTAGACATTCAGGCTAATTCTGCAAAACTTGCAGAAGCTCCTGACCTTTCTAACATTCCTTCTGAGTATCACAAATTCACCAATGTTTTTAGCAAAGCTAAAGCTGAAGTTCTCACTTCTTATTGTCCTTATGACCTCAAAATCAATCTGGAAGAAGGTACTCAACCTCTGGTTGGCCCCATATACTTGCTTTCGGCATCTGAACAAGAGACTCTGAAGGAATTCATTAAGGAAAACCTCAATACAGGTTTCATCTGACCAATCTCATCTCTGCATAGTATACTGGTCTTATTCATTAAGAAGAAAGATGATTCCCTATGCCTCTGTGTTGACTTCTGTGGTCTTAACTGTATCTCCAAAAAGGATCATTATCTACTCCTGCTCACCTCCAATATACTGGACTCACCTTGTAAAGCTCAGGTTTATTCAAAGATAGATCTTCACCATGCTTACCACTTGGTTCACATCACTGATGGTGATGAATGGAAGACTGCCTTTAGGACATGCTACAGATTATTTGAATGGTCTGTAATGCCTTTTGGTCTTACCAATGCTCCCACAGCTTTTTAGTGATTCATAAATGATATTTTCTCCAATCTCTTGGATATCTGTGTCATGATCTATCTGGATGATATACTCATCTACTCTAATAATATGTTTGAACATCACTAGCATGTTAAAGAAGTATTCAAGCATCTCCACAAGACTGGCCTTTGCATTAAAGCAGAGAAATGTGAATTCCACTCTAAGTCAGTAGAGTATCTAGGATATATCCTTTCTTCTTCTGGCCTCACCATGTCCGACAACAAAGTTAAGATTATTCAAGACTGGCCAGAGCTTAAGAAAGTCAAGAATATTCAATCTTTCTTAGATTTTGTTAATTTCTATTGCTGATTTATCTTCAACTATTTGGACATTGTCATTCTATTGACATGTCTCACCCAAAAGGATATTTCTTGGAAATTTGACTCCTCTTGTCATGATGCTTTCAATTCTCTCAAGAAAGTATTCACTTCTGCTCTCATTCTCACTCATTGGATTCCTGATGCTCAACTTATTGTGGAAACTGATGCTTTGGACTATGCTCTTACTGCAATCCTTTCTATTGTTAATGAAGAAAATAAAGTTTATCCAGTTGCTTTTCACTCTCATACTTTCACTGTAGTGGAGTTGAACTACAATATACATGACAAGAAATTGCTTGCCATTTTTGAAGCTTTTAAGATTTGGTGATACTACTTAGAGGGTCTGGTCTATCCTATCAACATTGTTACAAATCATAAAAACCTTAAGTATTTTTCTACTACCAAAATATTGACCCAGAGACAAGCATGGTGGTCCAAGTACCTCTCCTAGTTCAATCTTGTCATCAGGTTCCATCCTAGTTGTCTTGACACCAAATCTGATGCTCTCACTAGATGATGGGACATCTATTCTAAAGAGGAGAATACTGGTTATGCTACAGTCAATCCTCACAACTTCAAACCCATCTTCACTCAACAATAATTAGCAGTCTTCATATAAGCTACTGTCCTGCTCTTCTTTTCTCTCCATACAGCTACAATAGTTAATTTGGACATCCTACATCAAGACATTCTTTCAGCCCTTCCTAGTGATCCAATTGCTACAAAACACATTTCTACAGATGGCTGGTGGTCTATAGATCTGAATAGTCTTCTTCTTCTTGACAATAGAATTTATGTATTATCTGCTAGTAATCTCTATACATGTGTCCTCCAGTATAATCATAATCACATCCTTGCTGGACATTATAGTCAAAACAAAACACTGGAACTAGTTCACCATGGATATTACTGGCCCAGCCTCTGTGCTGATGTACAACAATTCTGCAAGTCCTGTGTTATTTGTATATGATCTAAGCCACAATGTCACAAGCTCTATAGATCTCTTAAACAATTCCCTATCTCCAAACGATCATGGAATTCCATTTCTATAGACTTCATCAAAAAACTTCCATCATCCTCTGGGTTTGACACTATCTTGGTCATAGTTGACTGGCTCACCAAGAAGGTAATCTTTATCTCTGCCCATGACACCATCACGTCCACAGACTTAGCATATCTGTTTGTTCTTCATGTGTTCTCCAAACATAGCGTTCCTTCCCATGTTACCTCCAATAGAGGCTTGGAGTTTATGTCTAATTTTTTCTATTTCTTAGGTACTGCTCTAGACATATAGCTTCACTTTACTTCAGACTACCACTCCAAAGGTGATGAACAAACCAAACACATAAATCAGACTCTCAAGCAATACCTCCATGTATATTATAACTACTAGCAAGATAACTAGTCCAAACTCCTATCTCTTGTGGAGTTTGCCTATAATAATACTCTGAGTGCTACTACCAGTGTTTCCCCATCCTTTACTAATAAGAGATATCATCCAAACATCACTGTTCACCCTGAATGCAATATTACTTCCTCCCAAGCCCATGACTTTGCTGTAGATCTCAATGAGTTGCAGAGTACCCTCAAAGCTGAAATCTCTATGGCACAGCAGCATTATCAGAAATCTACTGATGCGTGATGCTCCCCCACTTCTGATTTCAAAGTAGGTGACAAAACCTTTGTCAAGGCTCAGTTCTTCTGAACTACTTGGCCTTCAAAGAAACTCTCTGAAAAATATCTCTGATCCTATGAAATCATCACTCAGCTTGGTATACTATCGTTCACCCTCCATCTTCCAAAGTCCATGCACTCTGTTCATCCAGTTTTCTATGTGTCCATACTTGAACCTGCTATGTCCAATTTCTTCTCTAAGAGAACACAACTGGCCCCTGCTCCAGTTATAATCAACAGGGAACCCAAATATGAAATTTCTCAGATAGTGGACTCTAAAATCAATTGCTAATGGGCATGCAAACTCCTGTACAAGGTAATCTGGCTAGGGTATGAAGACACTGAAGATGAATCTGAGTATATTTCTGTATTGGAACTTACTTATGCTTCCAACTTGGTATCTAATCTCCACATCATATATCCTACTAAGCCCAGTCCATTCCCTTTGTCCTGATCATGCTGTTGCACTTGTCCCCTGTCTCCATACACTTTCTAATAGAGATTCCTCCATTAATTTCTTAGTATATTCAGTCTGCTTATTCTTATTAAACCCCAGCTTCTGTATACTTTTTGAGGTTTCTTTTCAAACTTTCAGACTTTTATTTTCATTTCCTTTCTTGATTTTCTTACTCATACATTTAGATCACAGAAAATAAAAAAATTATCTAATAAATTAAACAAGACTACTATACTAACAAGAGACAGATAACAGAGTTCCCTTCTCCTGACTTTCCCCAAGGCTATCCTTGGACCTCTTCTTGTCATCTCCATCTTCTTCAATTTCACTCTCCTCTCTGTAACCCCACAGACCTCTCTTTGAACCCTATCTCTGTTTTATAGTGGCCCTAATCCTCTCCAACTGGGCCGTGCTCCTTTCTTGGCCCTCTACTAAGTTCCAGAGAGACTTTCTAACTTCTCAGTACTCCCCCACAAGTTCTTGAAGTATCTTTTCAATGGCACTTAGAATCCTGCCATAAGTGGAGATCATGGCTGGGGTATTGGTATTGGTATGGAGGATACACCACTGCTTGACAGCAATGTATCCAGTGCATGCAAGAGACCAGCTATAGAGGAGAATATTGGTAAAAAAATAAAACAAAAGAGTATTTTGTTACTCACCTTGAATTGTGTACTAGGCAGTCCTGCCTGGCATGCACACATCTCTCATAGGGATTAGTATCCCCTATCTTGACCCTGTTGTCTCTGTGGTACCTTGTTGGCTGTTTTCCTTTAGTCTTCTTGGAAGGTCAGCAGTCCCTATTATCTTCTGGAGGGACCTCCTTATGCTTGGATCCCACAATCTGAAATCCCTCAGCATCCTCTGCTAGCACCTCGTCCAGAGTTGTTGAAGATACTTTAATGTTTTCTTCTTTTTTTCCTCCTCTTCTACAATCCTCTTTCTCTCAGCTTCCTTTCTTGTCTTCTGAGCCACATGCTCAGCTTGACATGACTTCACCACTTCTTCCAATTGGATCAGGAGCCACTGCATTTCTTCCCGCTGTTTTTCAAGCACTTTGGCATTGTTTTGGAAGATGTCAGAGGGAATGGGGGAAGACATAGTGATATAGAAGAAAAGACAAAAACTTTTCTTTTCTGTTTATGTATTGTTGACCTAGGTACCATCACAGGATTTTCAGATAAATTTAATAGGACTTTGAAGGCCGAGTTCTAAAAGGAGAATACTGTCATATGCCAAGTCCACTCATCTGGCAAACACATCCCTGCAGTGATATCACTTTTCCAACTATACAAGCCCATCTTCTATGGCAGTCATCTTACTCACAACTGTCATATACCAAGTCCACTTATCCGGAAAACATATCTCCACAGTACATTTCTTGTCAACAAATAAAGCCTACCTTCCACAGTGGCCCCCTTACTCATAACACACTTCATAGCAGTGATGCCATTGTCTGGATATTCCATCTTCTATAACAGAGATACTCCTATATGACTTAACCTTCCATAGTGGAGTCAAACTCCTATCAGTGTCTTACCACTGAAACTGCTCAGGGTAATAGGGGCTACACTACTGAAACTCTGAACATCTCCTATAGTATGAACATGTATATAAGACTAGTAGTTACACTATAATTTGCTAGTCTGATAATCAACAAAGATAAAACTCTTATTGAAACTCAATCCCTGGTGTTCAATGGCAACACACCAAATCAGCACTCACTTCTATCTCAGACTTCTTCCTATTATCTGAAATTGTGATTGCATGGCAGACAGACAGTGCAGCACATAAGCTGAAGCCAAGGTTGTTCCACAAGTTCATACATCTCTGAGACCATCTCATAGACTTTCACCCCCAGTATGAACCACACCTAATAGTAATAGAGATTCTAAATTACAATATAAAGGCCTTTATGAAACTTGACTACTATGATGCATAGATTGGTGTAACTGGCTTCTAATATGAGGAATTAACACTCATTTAGGTAATTCTCTGCTATATAGCTTTTGTGGTAATACATTATCTCTGTAATCCTGGAGATTACTACTTAACATTCAGCTCTAGCCTTTTGGTATAATTTCATTGCCAGATAAAATTTTCTTTCTATTCTTGTCTGGTAATATTATTATTTATAATTACCTAAACAATTACAATTTCTTCTGTAATGCTTTCTTACTCATACATTAAGCATTATAGATAAGGACTTACCTTAGTATTATGTACTTACTCTTACATTAAGTATCACAGCCTTGAGCACTCAGTGTTTGGTGTTTGAGTCAAGTGAAGTTTGCCCAGACTTACAGTCTCTTTCAGTTTATTAACAGCTTTGGTAGCAGAGTTGATGGAGGAGAAGTGCTTCTAAAAAAGCTATTCAAGCATACTACTGCTTCTAAAGAAGGATAGAGCCTAGAGAATCTTGTTCTGATCAGAGGTAATATATTTAGTAAACAGGTAGATATACAAAGAGCTTAAAAAAGCTTTTCTGGTCTGCCAATCACTGCTGAAGTCTAGAGTAATAAAGGAGATTCTGAGATGTGAAGATGTTAGTGAGTGAAGAAGGTTTGGTTGCAGGTGAAGAGGGTATACTTGTAGTTGCAGAAGCAGAGTTAGATATGAGAGTGTACAGGTCTCAGAGTTGGTTTATGGAACTAGCTAAGATATTGTTGTTATTATGTTCTGAAGCTTACTAGTGTTCAGCTACTTCTCTTAGATGGTGTTGAAGAAGCTCCAAGACTTTGTTAGTGTTGGTGAAAGTCATAAGATAGTTGCTAGTAAGCATTAGTTAGGAGATGAGAAAAGATGAGAGAGGTCAAGATATGAGGATAGTGTTACAACTTAAAGACCTTAGAGTTAGTCTTGTAAGAGGAACCTTGTATTAGGGTTAATACAAGAGAACTTGATGGAGTTCTTAGTACAATATATCTACCTATATATACTAACTAGTGATGGTCTGTGCTCAACTATTTCTAGTCTGCCCTAAAGACCATGTGTCAGCCATGAGGTCAACATGTATTGTACATATTATATGACATCATTGTTCTTGAACCTTCTATCATGTTTCATGTGTCCCATGATCATGTGACCATTACTGTGACTGTGTCATCTAATGTGTGACAGTATGATCATGACATCACTCTAACCCTAATCCTAAGTTTAGAAAAAAAAAGAAAGACAAATCAAAATTAAAAAAAGAGGTTTTAAATGAAAAAATTCAAGTCCAAGCTTCATATTTTTGACAGATAGGCAGTCCTGGACTATTGATGTGTTGAGATTCCAGAGAGAAAGACTCTGTTCTGCTGTTAGAGTAACTAGTGAGTTCTACAGTATCTATACAAGCTTTGAGACTTTCAGGAAAATCTAAGAGAATAGAGTAAGGTTTTTGGAGGTAATAAACACTCTATATAGCTATGAAGTATATTCTAATCTTCTGAATTAGCTTACATGAGGAGAAATGATGAAGATAGTACAATTAGGAGTATTTCTGGTAAAAATATCTAGAATATCAGTCCAAGTATCACAAAATGAACTACTCACTTATTTGTGATATCTAAACCTTAGATGCACTCTTAGAGGTTTAGGAATGATTCAGAAGTTCAATAATGATGACAATGATGATGAAGATCAGTACAAATATCAATGATGAGAAGATGAAAACTGATAATAAATGATGTTGTTAAGTCTAAGGTCTAGTCCTCAGATACAGAGGTATATATACAAAAGAGTGATGGTCTGTATGCAAGCTGTTTCCATCACATGATCAAAACTTGTATCTGATGGGGGCTGTTATCTGTCATAGCAGATGTCAGGCTAATTTTAGAAAGTAACTAATTATGTCACTATATTGATATGCTTAGATCTTTATGAATACTTATCTCTATGAGATATACCATATATCATTGAAAATAATTTGATGAGCACTTTCCAACACAAGTTTAATTGTGCAAATCCATCTAGCCGTTCATGAGATATTAGCCAACAAACCTTTTATAGTTACTGATGGCCTAATATCTTGGTTATTTGTTGTTACTTTTGTACATCCCATATATGTGCAGATAGCCCTCATTTGGGGCTTTCCAGTACAACTTAGTTTGTGAAAATTGGTCTACTGGTTGTGGAGATACAAGCTGAATGAAGTTTATAATACCAAGAAGGAAGAGAAGTCACTCTGGTGGTGAATGGGAGATGGAGTAGTGCTTAAGTTTGAACATTGTGAGGAGCAGCAGAAAGTGTTGGGATTGTAGAAGTAAACACCATGGGCTTTAACAGTAGTGTTAGGATTGAAGAAGTAAGTTTCCTTACAACTACTATCTAAGATAATGGTATTAAGGAAAGAAGTGATTTGTATAGAAAGCTTAGTATAAGCAATATAAAAAAATAGATTAACTTGAAGACAGTATATGTTATAAGACGAGTGTGTGGACAGACTTTGGCTAGGGTTAGGGTTAGCTGGACATAGATAAGTAATTAATTATTAGTCTACAACAGAGGAAGAGCACATGATCTAGAAGTCATGTGATAGAAGCTGGAATAATCTAGAGCGGTCTGGAAGGACTGAAGGTCTAGAAGGATTGAGAGAAGTCTAGATAGTAGTTAGAGTTAGAAGTGATGTCAAGGGACAATGGTTCCTCATAGTGTACACATGGTACACACATGTACGACAGAGATTAAGAGTATGACATCAGGGCACATGTATATGGCATGGTATGTTACGACTTAAGCCCTTAGTACTAGGTAAAAGAAGAACCTTGTATAGGGTTTACACAAGAGAACTCGATAGAAAACTCTGTACAGGATTGTCTATCTTATATACAAATACCTAATGGTCCGTGTGAGCTATTTCTAGCATATCCTAAATGACCATGTGTATGCCTTAAGGTCAACATGTGTTTCACATGTTGTATAATGTCATCCTTCCAGAACCTTCTATATTCTTCCATGCGTCATATGACTTATGACCATGTCCTCTGATGTGACCCACTGTGTGACAGCGTGACCTTGTCACTCTAACCCTAACCCTAGTTCTAAAAATAGAATACAAGAAACTAAATCGAAAATAAAATAAAAATAAGAGAAGAAAATAGAAAATGTTAAGTCTACTTCTTTCGTTCTTAACATGGTAGCCTTATGGTGGATAAGTAATAGGACATGAGAATGATACATGAACATTAGGGCAGGTAGATATTGTTGTAGCATGGACCACATTGTATTTATATAAATAGAGGAGCAATCCAGCGAGGGCTCCTTGTTGAGTTCTCTTGTAATCCCCACTACTAGATAGCCTTCTGTGAGCTTTGCTGAAGTAAGCATACTACAAGTGCCATTCCAGTGAGTGGTTGCTACAACAGTATACTTACCAGGGTTTATATAATGTTTATGAGTAACTTACTATTATATACCAATCTATCCATATTCAGTCAACCCTATATATAACACTTCTTATCTTATCCACACTCCCAATTCTCATCTAGTACAGATCAACTCTATATTGATTACTTCTTGGATATTCTTGCTGGACATTCTGGCAACTCTATGAAGCTCTACTCCAATATCCAAGGACTACTTAGACCTAGAGTAATTGCTTACAGCCTCCATTCCCTAGATACTATCTTAGATAGAGTATCTTAGTATATAGTTATACTGTAAACCTTATTCTGAAAATCAACTAAAACCAGTACTCTCTTCCAATGTTGGTAGTGACACAAACCTCTCTAAGTACATTCTCTAAAAATATGCAACCAGTGTGATGAGTAGAGCATATAAGCTGAAGCTGAAGGTTATTTGTCATATATATCACAGATAGTAAATGCTCACCTATCTTCTAAGAGTCTGCTATGGATCTCAGTTACCAAGAGGTGTGAACTGCACCTAATACCTACTCTAAAGAACTACATGTGTAAGCAGCATGTAGGCTGTGCTAATATAAAGATATAAATAGATGACACTTGAGTGACTCATTGCAAGTTGCATTATCATGAGTCATGCTGTGCTGATCACAGTCATGAATATGAATAAGTGGAATATAAACCATCTATCAGGTGAAGCACTTTGCCTTT
>Ga0157364_1007906_pt1:0-10000 | contig 11019 bp, 8 predicted proteins | sample AttsexASBM2_FD_111476 | JGI IMG/M metagenome (GOLD analysis project Ga0157364, IMG submission 111476) | Fungus gardens microbial communities from leaf cutter ant in Ribeirão Preto, State of São Paulo, Brazil - Atta sexdens ASBM2 | ecosystem: Host-associated > Fungi > Mycelium >... | reverse complement strand
ATATTGTAAGAATATCTCTAGAACGTAAGAATTTCCGGTTGATAATGCTTGTAGTAGACGATCGACCGCCCTTTTTTGTGTTTTGCACTTTTTGAGGGAGAACAAAAATTTCCTTTGGGCTAAAGAGTGAGAGTGGGAAGAGGATAAAGCGAAGGATGAAAGAAGAGATTGAGAATATACGTGATAAAATATAATACAGGACGCGAAAAGTGTTACACGCATGCCATCCAGGTATTTAGAAAGTACAGCTTTATTTTTTTGACAAAGAAAGAGATAGAGAAGTATATTATTCTATTCGCGAGCAGGAAAAAGAAAATTTATAAGCGTCACGCATTCACGTTTCTCAAAATACGCGGACAGATAATTTATGTTGCGAAATGGGCGATTGAACATATTGACGGAAGCATCTAATGAAAATTTTAATCTTTAGAACGGCAAACCGCTTGATAAAATTCTCTTATCATATGTCTAGCGGTCCAGGTCTAGGACCTTCATATATTTTTTTATATCCAGTTTTAGAAATTGGATATTATACTAACATCAAAAGTTTTAATGAAAAATTTATTGGTGAATTTAAAATTCTCTGTTCATAATCGAATCTATTTGATATTATAAAAGAACAGTATTCGAAGATCGCGAGAATGAGGCAGCTAATCTATAAACCTATTTGTTTGTCGTTCTGGAATTAAATAAATGTGTACGACGGATTTTAATTATTTTAAAGACAGCTTTATTATATTTTTGATCGTACCATTTTTTAGGAAATCTGTTATTACGTTTAGTTTGAGGGCGAGAATGAATGACACTAAATAAATGAGAGATATAGAAAGAGATATAAGAGGTAAGAAAAGAAGTAAAAAAAAAAAGAAATAGCAAACACGATAAGATTCTATTCTAAAAATCTATACATGATAGATATATATTATATATATCGGAAAATGCAGATGTATTTACTAAGAGCTTTTGCGATGGCTGAGAAAGAATGTAAAGCGAGCCAATTAGTTCCTAAGTGATGGAAAAAGGTCCATTTTACTTCTAACAAATAAAGCTTTCAAATAAAACCTTAATGTAAGAGTATGGATTTTATACCGTCAGTGCAAATAACATAATTGTTTAAACAGGTTATATGGATTTGCTATCATGTTATATAAAAATTGTTGTCGTTGGATTTGCATCAATCAGGAATTATGTGGCTCGAATGGTACGAAATAATCGAAAAATTAGAAAAGCGAATTTCGTGGTCCTGCGATTGAGAATTGACGTTCTTCGGCGATCGGGTTCGGCATTTAGATATTAAGGCGTTATGTTAGACATCAAAAGAAATTTATTTAAGAAAATTATGAACAAGCATGTTTAAAACTCGCATAGACGCGCAATACTGGAAAGTGAGCCTGTAATAATTCGCCGTTTACAGAAAAAACATGGGGCGATAACTTTGCAGGTCTCTTTCATTGACAAAAAAAGAGCTTTCATTTTTATACATTTTTTTGCAATCTTTTATTAATAATATTTGTATTATTAGCCGCTGGTAGAATATCCCCGCACGCAGAAGAACGATTGAATCGTGAATTCGAAGATCGGATAAAAACAAGAATCACGTGTGCAAGTCGCTACTGCGATTTTATTCAATCTAGTCGAAATTAATAAATCAATTGTTGGCATGGCAAAATGGATGGTAAACAATTTAAGCATATTATTACATTGTAGAAATATGCACGTCCATATTGTCTTTAGATTAACTAAAAGTGTTAAAAATGCAATTAAAAAAAAATTTATCCGATCTTGGTGAGAAAATCACGAATATAAAATTGCATAATACTTCAATGATTTTTTAAATGATCTTTTTCGATCATTATTAATAACTCGTTTTCGCAGGGCAACCAATTCGCTGTAACGAACGTATGTATTATTGTATTAAGAAGAGAATAATGCGCTGCAATTAGATCGTTAATCAGCCGGAAGGTATATGTTGCATCTATGTAAGAAAAAAGAATGTCGTATGAATGAGGGAAACATGCAGGGGTGTAACAGTGATGGAAAGTGAACGAATGAGAAATGATTGTAATTATAGTTCGACCACTCATTGCAGAACCTCCTTTAAATGATTTTTTGACATTTCGCGAGAACATGAGAGAAAAGAAAGGAATGATCGCGGGAAAATAAGCGAATAACTAATAGGAAATGGCGAAGCAAGAGCAAATAGCGCGTACGAGGGAGAGAGTCGAGACAAGTAGATTTTGAACCGAGAGAGCCTTGTGTTAAGTGCCTTCAAAAGTACGACTTAGATTTTAGGCTATAGAAAAAACGAAATAAAAGAGGCGCTGGGCGCATCCAGCTGTGAACGGATTTTTACGGTATTATTCGGCCGGGTGTCGTCAATTTTTGTGCAAGATTCCGGCACATGATAAAGCTACTTGATGTATATCTTATAAAAAAAAGCGATATAAGATTTCCATTCCTTTTTTAGTTATATCAGTCATTATCACGAGCATTCATATTATCAATAAAAAATGCTTAAAGATGATATTTTTCTTAAATTCACGTAATTACTGGACTATTTTCTATCATTCAATTTTTTTATAATAGCGGAGATCTAAAAATTCATTCAAAGAATGATATTTTTTAAAAGAAAAAATATAAGAGCTGAAAATTGTTTTGCGACAAGTAGCTTCATTAGCCGAAATCTCCGGCGATGTTCCACATACATCTCGAAACCAGTGATATCTTTTTAGAAATTATTTATTTATGCTGAAGGAGCGGAATTTAAATCTCAATCACTCGCCTTTATACTGCCAATAATCCGCTAGGATGTACTCAACCTTTGTTCCATTTTTATATGATTAATCATACTCTCCGCGTGTTATTTTTTTCTCCGACTTTCGCGACAACCGCAATATATGTGTGTGATTCTTTGTGTTTTAATTTACTTAGGAATTTAATCAGTTCTGTATTTATTCTTACATAGGTCATGTTTTTTATGCACCTTTATTATTCTTGTAATGTTATTTTTCACTAGACACGAGTATGTACACTTTTCTCGAGTTCCTTTACACTTCGACTTTTTTTTCGTTCATCTTTAATTGACAGTACAATTATCTGTAATAAATATAGTGAGGTCTAAATCGCGTCACGAGCGCGCGATTTGAGCACCGAGTACGGAACGTCTGCCTCGATCTGCGTCCGAAACTGTCTCATTTCCGCTTTGATTTGATCGAAGACAATCGTCTCGATCGATACCCGCAATATATCGACTTATTTCATGTGCAACATACCAGATCATTCACAGATAGTATCATAAATATCTTTATTTTTTAAGAGGACCATGGACGGACGTTTCGCACTCAAATTAAAGTACGATACTCTTTAGTACAAGCACAGTACTCGACTGTACAGAAATAGGTAGAATGAAAGAGCGAAAAAAGAGAGGAAGAGAGTGAGAGAAAGATAGAGCGAATGAGCAAGAGTGTGAGCGAGTGAGAAAGAGAGTGAAAGAACACATAAAAGTAAACACAATTACAACTTCCGCTCAGCGCCTCAAACGCAAAACATACTACTTGTAATCGTAACTTCTTTGTCGCCATGTATTTGCCAACGAACGAATGATTTATTAATTATTATTTTTCCTTTTGCCTTCATTTTATATTAATATTATTTAGAGAGCAACAATTATTAACGACTACGCTATGATAATGATAATCTTTCTAGATACTTTTTTGCTTGTTCTCTTGCGACGAATTCACAGCGACACACAGAGGCATATATACACATACGCACGTACATCACGTGCACATATATACAACCGATATGTGAACACCTATAAAACACATATACGAAGATCACTCCATTTACTGGTAAGATAACGTGATTTTAGCGGAGTGCGAAACTTCATCGTCGCGTCGCCGTTTATTGGCGTTCGTTTGTATCACGTAAGAAGAGTCGCTTGCTTAAGGAACGCTGGGTCAGTCTCGAATTCGCATTGGAATTCACTCACCTCTTGTTCGCATGAATTGTAAAGAAATTGGGAGAAATCCGTATTGTTAAGAGGAAGTTGCGAGATCCCGCGTTTATCGCGACAGACCGAACGTTCAAATCCTGTTTCAATTTCTATAACAGTGCTTCCTTTCTATTTTTTTTTTTTTGTATACACATATCATCTTTTGGACCTTTTGAACATTCCAAAACCTGTTTCCTTCTTTTTTTTTGTCAATTTGTAGAGCGCCTTGTATTCAATTTAGAGCAAAATAAAGTCTAGAAAGGCAATATCCCAACCACGTTTTCTACATTCCCCGTATTCTCATATCTCAAGAAATTTTCAAAAATTTTGAATGATTCCTAATGATTTCGTGTACAAGCAGAAATTTTATATCGGTGATATTGGATGTTCGAATATTTATTACTAGTAATTCGTCCAATTTTATAAAGAAACAGTCTTATAAATAATTAAAAATTTCATGGATTATGTCTGTGATTTAGCATATCTACTTTAAAAGAAAAAAAAGAAATTTGTCATTCGTAATTAAAAAATCTCTAATTCTGAACATAAATTTTCTTATCTGTTAATTGATAAATACATTACAGAGTATGAACGTATATAACGGACCTTTTCAAAATCTCTATATTCTACTTTAAAATATAAAACAAAAATGCCTTTATAAGATATTTCAAAGTGGCACAGAAGATATAATTCAAAGTCTTCTTTAAGGACAACCATTGAATTTGTTCGGAATCGTTTAATTACCGTTCTATATACTGACTAGTTCAATTTTTTGCAGGTGGTGCAATCGATGACGTAAATGGGTGCGAATTCTTGGCTAAGAAGATTCACAAAATTCCGAAAATGTGAAATTAACAGGATAAGCAGTATCATAGAACACTTCGAAGAAATGTAATTAAAAATAAAGAGCTATAAGAAAATTAATAGATATTAATGCCCTGATCCTAATATTGTTTACTAAAATAATATAATAATATAATATTACATTTTAAAGCAAAGAAAATTATTTATGATTTTCAGAAAGCAAGTATGATGTTGAAGGAAACCGGCACAAGACAAGAGTACAAAGAAAGTTCTAAGATTTATCATCAATCTAGAATTTCTCGGTGTGATAAGACAGTAGTAGCAGAATTTTAATTTTAAATCTTTTAATAAGAATAAATATTTTAGAGTTATGTAGCGTTAAAGAAAATGATTCAATATTTGGTGATACTAAAATCTTTCATTCTGACGTAAAGTTATTGTACTACTCAATAAGTTAATTTTAAACAGAAACATATAAGACTTGTAATTTGTTCTCATATGATTTATAAGAACTTACACTTATAAGTGCTTATAACTTCTTTCTGCTTAAAATTGACTCGCTAGTCTAATTTTATTTTATGATACATAAAATTTCGGCAGATTTCATAAAAATTCGCAATATATCGATTTACACTTCATACACGTTCAACCAGGGACTTTCTCAATTAGATCTGCGAGAAAGTTCCCTGATGAGTAGATAAGCATTATCACCGTCGAAAATCGTTTCTACTCCTTGATCCCGCTCCTGACGCCACATGCTCGTTGTTGCTAAAGCTTGAGATCTTGAATGTCTTTTTTTTGTTGGCATGGCCCGCGCCGTTGTAAAGAGTACAGTAACCACGCGTGGCCCCCGTCTGAACGGGGGGCATGTACAGCCAACAGATCGCAATACTAATCGTACCATCGACACGTCTGCTTGCGTCTTTTACAGGTTTCTTTGCCGGCCTCGGTTGGACCGGTGACGGCTCGCGGCGCGTCTCGAGGAGCGCGAACTCCGCGACGACGACGTCGTCGTCGACGGCTGCGAGTGACGTGCCGGCACCGTTGACGCCACAGCGTCGTCCCCGGCTGCACTGTCCGTCGCGACATGCAACCAGTCGCAACAACAATCATCCCAGCAGCGGCAGCGGCCTAGTGCATCACGATCGCCGACACAACTGCTCGAGGTGTGGTAAGAGCTACAAAAACGCGTACATCCTGAAGCGGCACTTGCTGTACGAGTGCGGCAAGGCGCCGTCTTTCAGCTGCCCGCATTGCGCTTTTAGCTCCAAGTATGAGCGCAATCTTAAAGCGCATATCAATCATCGGCACGTCGATTTACAACCATCGCTGCCCGGTATTGTCGTCGGCCAGCATGAAACACGTCATCAACACGGCAGAGAGTGACTCGTCAGAGTCTGCAAAGTCGCGATGTAAAACGAGAATGTTTTTCAAATCTTTTTTGAAATCAATTACGATTGCAATTCGCGTTTGGTGGGGCTGAGAATATATGCCAAATCCGAGTGACTAGAGAAGTTTGTGATATTTAGAGACGAACACGAAAAATGACAAATTTCTCGTATGAATATCTAGACGATATTTTTTTTTTTGAACATTAAGTCCCTATAATAGATTTAGAAATATCAATTTTTTTTATTGTTATTTTTTGAAAGCGTGCTGATAGAAAATAATTTGGAAATGTGTTTTGTTTATGCAACTTGAAAAGAATATTTGCAAGAAATGTAGGAGATATTATATTTTTTTTATTTAAACTTTTTTATTTATTTTCTTCTATTATTTGTAATCGACAAAAAACTATAGTAATATTGTTCTTCTATTATTGCTAATCAGTCGCATAGTCGTGCAAATGGACTGAATTTCTGTAAGTATGGTGATTAAGTTCTTATTAGACTAACTAATGTATTTGCGTTTTTACCAAGCCAAAGTGAGTGCCAAAATAAAAAAATATTTTATTTAAATTTTTTAATTTATGCTCTCTTTATGCTTTTTATTTTTCATATTATTTATTTTATCATATTTTATTTTATTTATCTTATTGCTTGTAATGAAGATTTTACTCTGCGTAATATCATGACAAATAATTTAAAATAAGACAGACATTTGAGAAATCTATATCAAGGATGCGTTTTTGTCTAGCACTGAAATATTAGCGATGTGCATTACATAAGACAATATGTATTTCAACCGCTAAATACTAGAATTTTAAAGGTTCTTGTTCAATGTTTATTTTTCAGAATAAAATTTCGGCGAATTATTTGCCGTCTGTACGATATTATAAAATGAAAGGATAAGAAAAGGCGTTTTAAGAAAATAATAAAATAAATGTTAAAAAAAACATTAGTGATCCGCCACCGCGGTGTGAAGCTAGTACTTGTTGGTTCCCGTTTAACGATATATAAATGGATAAAAAATCAAATAAGAACATTGTTGAATATTGCAGATTTATATAGAAGTGTGCCAAAAAAGTGTGAGAAAATTGCAGCATCCTTTTATCTATCATTGTGTTACTTTTCAATTAATTTATTCCAGAAATTTATTCTATTCTACTATCGTAAATCATATGAATATCTGCTGATAAACATTGCGAGATCTTCATTCTTCGAGTTTTTTACACTCTCTATTTTTTTCAAACCAATCTGAAAACATGGTTATTAAAAATAATTTATTAAAAAGAAAGACACTTTTTTGGGACATCTTCCAGTCTTCTGCAGATTGCTAAATTACCCAATTATTTTTATACTAATTATAAGTGATACGAGAGTCGCTAGTAAAATCGGAATGCAAGGTGGTCTCACCTTAATCGCGTCAGTTAAACAGAGCAAAATTCTTGACGCAACGAAATACCCCAGACACACATAAATTATATTATCGATCCTAGCTATCTATTTTAGCCTAGCTTAAGAATTGTTAATCAAATCTAGTCAGACCAGTTTTTTTTCTCTTTATCTTCGGGCGATTATTTACAAACGATAAAGAGAAATCTTGGTAGTGTGTATGTGTACATACGTATGCATACACATATTTGATGAGTGAATAATTTGATTTTTCCCTCTTCGACTGATATAAAATTATTAGCAGTACTAATAAACTATACTGAGAAAAATGTTTGGTTGAAAATATATGAACCAGAAAATTCTGATTTGTTCATTTTCAACCAGAACTCTAATTCATCCAACCAGACATATTTCTCTGTGTATGCAGCGCGCGCGGTTAATAATTATTAAATCACAAAATCCTTAAAAATACTTGCAATAATTACGCAGTAAAAAATAGGTAAAATTATAAGTGGTACAATTTACATCTGCAGTAGATAAAATTTAACTTTCCATCTTCTTCACATGGATTATGCCAAGATTTCTAATATTTACATACTGAAAGTACATTCATCGTCACTGCTCGAAACAAGTTAAATAATCCTTGTCTATCATAAAACTGTATGTAGATTGCAAATTAATAAATACATAAAAAAGGTTTCCCCTAATAGCCTAAAAATATAAGTTGGCGATTCGACGTTTGACAACGTAAATACGAAATCGGAAGTTCTATTATTATAATACGTGAGAAAGTTCATTAATCGTGTTTGCTCGCATCTTTCTATCTGAATTAGAATCGTCTAATCTAAAAAACGGCCTAAACAGGTCGCATACACAAAACCTATTCTACATTACTCTACTACTACATTCAAAATAGAATATATTTAAATCAAAAAGATACATACCTCCATCGTATGTATTATATATATCATATATATACATATTATACGTATGACATAATACTGATAATTTGCAATATATTACGATATAAATTGTAAGCCATATTTACTCTGCAATTAAAGCAAGAGTGTTTTTTCTTGGTCGGGACAAATAATCATAAAACTCTTTCTGATCCATTTCATTGGAAGATTTAAGATTTAGATTTCATAAATAGCATGTTAGAATTAAGTACAATCGAGTGATTTTTAACAATTTATTTAATGAAAATTACTTGATGTTTATATATGACTTGTGTAATAATGGAACTTGTTTTCTATAAATTAAATCAAAATAAAGGGTTACAACATAATATTTTCTCAGACGTATAGGAAGACGTATAGTTTGATGAATGCAAAGCCTTATATAAGACGAAAATTTATGTCCTTTTTTTCTTTCGTTAAAACAGATGTAATTTCTATTCTGTCGTGAATAGTTAACGATACTAACTGTTGTATTGATTTCTATATATTAATCTAATAATTAATAATTAATAATGAAAATATCGATCGATTATAATCGATATAAATACCGATACAACGAGGCGACGCAAAGCGTCGTTTCAGAAATTGTCAGAAATCAAGAAACGTTTGCGAGAATTTTGATAAAATAATCCGCTCTTGAGCCTAACATATGAGCTTTCTTCGAGATCCAACGAATTCGAGAAGATGTAAGACCAAGGACCAAAGGATCGACAAAGAACTCTCTTTATTGTCAAATCTTGTCCCGATCAAAAACACTATAGAACAATTTTAGAAATATTGAAGATTTCGTATTTATTCTATAGATTAGAAGATCTATTTATTCTATAGATCTTTGAATGTTACTCTTTCTCTCTTCTTCCACCTTGCTCTATTCTCATATTTATCTCCTCGTTAGAAGAAACTTATCTATTTCTTCTCTTTATGCTAGGAATTCGTAATCTCGAGTTAAGCTCTTTCCTACTCTTGAAGAAGTCTTGAATAATCTCAATTTAAATATAGATGTTATATCGACGATCTATATCTGTGCAGTCGCATTGCTCTATTTCTGAACTAAACTTACTCGATTGTCCGATATTTCACAATCATCTGATCGATATTTCTGAAATCAAGATATCATTTTTCGATCATCAATTTATGACGTAGCACGATAAAAGATTTAATGGTACCTTGGTTTTTTCGCGAAATATCGATTGGGATTGTTCGTAAAAAAAATATGCGCGACTTCGGACCTCTCAGCTTTCGCGTGCTCCTTGTTGACTTCGAAAATTTCGAAAAGATCTTACATGTCCGAGCGATCTTACGTTTCTGCTGACTCGTGTTGTCTTGTATTTTTTCCTTTCCTCATCTTTCTTATAAAGACCGAATTACTGATAAGGGGATTTTCGTGTGTCGTCCAAATCGATTTCATGTGCCTAAAAATGTGATCAAAACACACTGTTGTAAAATGCAATGCTCGTGCGTATTTAACG
>Ga0157364_1007905_pt1 | contig 11020 bp, 1 predicted proteins | sample AttsexASBM2_FD_111476 | JGI IMG/M metagenome (GOLD analysis project Ga0157364, IMG submission 111476) | Fungus gardens microbial communities from leaf cutter ant in Ribeirão Preto, State of São Paulo, Brazil - Atta sexdens ASBM2 | ecosystem: Host-associated > Fungi > Mycelium > Unclassified ... | reverse complement strand
ATATCTTCTACACTGAGAGACAAGTTTTTGATAAACAGCTATAATTTTATAGTAGTCACTTTAAACAGGAGAGTTAGAAACTAATAGAAATATTATTGATTAAAATATTATTACACTGAAAAAAAGTTTTTGATATTTGTGACTATAATTGTGACAGAGTAAAATATTATGATTATATAGAGCTCCATTTTTACAATTATAATTATAATGTTAGTAATAATAATTACATTATAGTCCTGTATTATATACTACATAGATCTGTAATTATTAATAACATTACATCAGTAATAATTATAAAAATCGAGTTCTTAATCATAATATTTTACCACACAATATTTTAATAGTCAAATACCAAAAATTTTTCTCTCGACATTAATTTTTTAATTACTTACTAATATTTCAATTAGTTTCTAATTCTGTTGTTGTTTGGCAAAATACTTATTTAATAACCCAAAAATATATGGATTTCAAAATCTATTTTTTTGTTACGCAACAAAAGTTTGTTTATTACAAAAGATTAAATAAAAATTGTTTTAAATTGCTAATTTGAATATTGTATAAGCGGGAAAACTGGGTCGAATCACGTGAAATAGGGGCACTCTTCTAAAGTGGATTTTTTATTAGTACTACTTAACCAAATGAAGCGGGTCGAAAGTTTCGGGTCCACTCGACGCTCCTTCGTCACAATTCTCACTTTGAACCAGCCGCTCTCGCTCCCGATTCTGCACTCGTGCTCTGTCATTCACACGCTAATTCATGACTCAGTCGAACAATTAATCAAGTTCATTCGCATCGTCCGTGGTTTCATTCGGTTGATCGCAGTTTGACCTCTGTGACTGTGTCCTAACCATGAATTTGTAATATTAACCTAACAGAGTATCCTACAATATTCATGGTCAAGAGTTAACCGAATAATGTACGCGATTGAAATTAACGTGCAGATACGGTAAACATATATAAAATCGAGAAATTTTCTGCATAATAATAACTTTCATCATATGTTCTTTATTCTTTATAAAAATATCTCGTGTTAATATCAGTTATTGAGCTAACAAATATTGCTCATGTGGACGCAATGAACGATACAATTAATATTTAATGTTTAATGTAATTAATAATTAATATTTAATAAAAATTTATTGCCATATACGAGTATAGTAGTAATTGAAGCAGCAACGAATTATATTAATTATTGCAACAGATTGTTGTATCACTATTATATCATAAGCACTCGCGACTTTCATCGGTAATTCTAATACAGTTCATGTTACGTACGATACAGTGTGAGCAATGCAAGCTAACCGCATCGCATGCGAAAGACGAGAATGAACTCCCGACGTCAGTAAGATTGTTTTAGGGATCCCCAGGCATCAGCTGCTGTTTGTTAAACATCGCTCAAGCTGTCATCGTAGCTGCAATGGGTGCTGCTCGAGCACGCATATCTGTACCACGCATCCAAGAACTTGTGCTAAAACTTGTATGTTTCCGACATCAAAGCTTGCTCCCTGCATAATAAATGTAATTGCCTAAATCTTATTTTGTTTTAACATCGAATGCAATTCCCATACGCGAATCATACATCATACACGAATTGATCGATGCTCTTTTCACTCATGAATTCCCTGCAGATAGCAATCTTTTTTTCTGCTGTACGAAAAGAACGGTTTAATTGAAGTATCTAAAAATTTAGCTGGATACAGATCTGAAAATAATTTTATTGAACTATTAAAATAGTTAGGTATGTAGGATGCTCAAACTGGGGTTATCAAAACTTTTCGTAGCTCATCAAGCTTGAGTTTTTTACATAATGAGATATAATTCAACGAAATTATTTTAAATCTGTATGTACTTAAATTTTTAAATACTTCAGTAAAACCGTTATTTTCATGTAGCAACCAAAAAGCGGATAGTTTTAAATAAGATTAAATATATAAGATTAAATAAAGAAGATTAAATAAATTAAAGATAAGAAATGAACTATTAATAGTAATTTTTTTTGTTTATTTTTACTTGTATATTAAAACAGAATTTTATTCACCTAAAATTAACTTAAGAATGTTGAAAAAATAAACACTTCTTTCTTAAAGAATTAATATAAAATGAATTGATTAATCCAGAAATAAACGAAACTGCCCTAATCTTGTATTAAATTTATATATTTAATTGATTAGATGAAGATCGATTGATAGAAGCTTCATTAAAATTTACGAAGTACTCTTTATTTCTGGAACGTCTCTCTTCTTTTGTTCATTCCGTTCGATGCAAACCTCTTAATCTACGATTAAATTCCCGACAAGGACTTATCGGCGCTAATGAGGCGGTAACGAGAAAAATCTCGAACTCGAGATTATCGCGATCGCCAACCGTATAATGTTATGGATTGTTACTAACGGCACACTCTTTTTCATCGAGTCGATTTTTTTTTTATTAAGAACCCGTCGCAAGCGGGAATTACTTTTGTCTCCGTAATTGGTGCGCGAACGGATCGTAAGTTTTATGTTATCGACAGTTACTAATGATCCCTACCACTTCTATTCACTTGCCTTTTTACATTGTCATTGCAAATATATATTTTTCCAGAGAGTACGATCTGAGACATAATTAAATTGCGATTGTGATCTTACAAAGATTACAAGAAAAAGACGCTTTTAATCTTTTTGCTGTCTTTGTCAATTGCATACAAAAACGATTTTGCTGAAAAATCTAAAAATTCATTATACAGATCTGAAAATAATTTTGTTAGACCATAAAAATTTTTAGATAAGATACTTAAACTGATTACTAAAATTTTTCGCTTATTATAAATGGAACTTTTTTATGATTTATTATAATTCCGCATAAATAAGAACACAGTAAATGTATTGTGCTTTTTAGCTTGTAAACGCGTTATGTTCACCACAATTTATCGATACCTCCTTATCGATATCTACTTTCAGCAAAAGCCACAAGTAGATTATGTTAATTTATCTATGATCGCAAATTCATGGACGTAGGATATTCTCATCGCGTCCCCATATACAATCTCCTTAGAAATTCTACAGAATATTGAAATATAAATCGTACTCCTCAAATATTGATTTAATCGCGATGTAAGCTCTCATTTTGTTATTTCTTTTTTGTCGGAGGAATTGTTGAATACTTCGAAAACGATCCTCATCATTGGTCTCTGAAGTGACTGGGTAAATCCATTAATATAGTTGTGATCTTAATCGCTGTCCTTCGTATCGTTCGGTCGGTTTAACTATCTCGTTCATCGCGTTCGTTCACGCCGTCGACGTTGAAACGATGAATCGATGGCATCTCCTGTGGGATCGTGAAATTTAATCGGTCGAAAAGTTCTTAACGGCCTTTCGAGACTTTAACTGTCGGAGGCTGTCGTGATAGATCTGATCGGATGAAACGCCAATAAAGTGAACGAGGAAAGAGAAGCTCCGGTAAGTCAATTGCGTCTTCGCTCTTTAACACCTCGAAGATTGGACGCAAAAATTATTTCGTCTTACCACTTATCTCTTTGTAGATGATAACATTTTCTATCTTGTAAATTGATCTCTTCATGAGTAACAGTATTGATTAATCGAAAATATTTAAAATTACAGGAAGAAGGACAAAATGTAACAATTAAGAATTTAAATAACGGATATTATTAAATTCAAGAACCGGAGCTTTCTAACAAAATAATTTATAGAAGATTTTGTTTTCTAAGGATTTTTTGAAGTTGTTAAATTCGATTTTCTGACCTGAGAATTTTTAAATTTGAATTAAAAAAAATAATCTTTTTTTGTGAAATTTGATATTAAGAGATTCTTGATATCACTGAATTTGAATATAACCTGAAAATATTGAATTTCAGAAGGGTAGTAACCTGCAATGAAGCAGGATCTAGTGTCACAGGGCTTAAAATTCGAGTTTGAAAATCAGCCTATTAACTGTTTGCATGGCATTGATGAGCTTCAAATAAAATAAAACGAAACCAAAAACTTGATATTATATACTTTGTAATTAAAAATTTCTTAAAATTGAGTTTTATGATAATCAGATTTTTTTTTAATTTTGTCCGTCGTATTAGATCTATCATTTTTTATTTTTGACTTCAGATTTAAATAAAGCATTATTAAAACATACTAATCCTAACATGTCAACTTTCATAAAAATAGAGCGAGCAGTTTACTACAAAATAAAAGGGATAAACTCAAACGGATCCACAAAAGAAAAATATTTATTTTTGCAAAAGTACTCCGATGTATGCGACACCAATTACCCTCTTTGCAGGTGACAGAGATCCTAACTGTCCTATTAAGTGACAATGTTAACTTGGACATTTCGTAATAAAATACGTGTAAACCGCCCCTCCCACCTTCGAGTTGGCAACACAAATGTCGCACGCGGAATCTGCGATGTGTATGTAACTAAAGTTAGGCTCGACCGCATCTGTCGACATTATTTTACAAATATTTATACACGCGTAGCCTGATATATTTAGTCGTCGACATAGTCGGTGCTGTAGAATCGCGGAATGACGGCGGGCAATAATTTCCCCGCGACGCGGTGGTATTTTTAGCAGGGATCCGGACTTTTTCCCAGTATCTCTCTTCGTCTGTCGACGCCACTTACTGGCTTCTCGTTTTTCGCCGCCTGGTGCTCATACGCGCGTTCGTCTGTCTGACATCGCGCGTCGACTAAATAATTATGATAATTACGCCAGCCGCCGCGTCGCGATAGTTGAGATTTTATCTCGATATGTCTGATTCCGCGCGTTATCTGTATAATTACAAGTGTTCTCCGCGTCGTGTGAGATTTTGCGAGCGAGGATTGCGAATTAGTAATCGATTATTAATTGTCACCGAGATGGTAGACGCAATCAAATAACAAAATATATCTATCACTTTACGATAGAATTGAGAGAGAGAAGCGAACTAATTGCGAATATAATCAAACAATTTTTAAAAAGATATTGAATGTGAGCAATAAGTGAAAAATAAAACTCTGAAGATCTTTTCCAGGAATAAAAACACATTTTTGTAAGAATCATTTATAGTAATAAAAATTTTAACAAGATGCCTTCCAACTTGAAGAGTTACAGGATATTATAGTATATTTTTAAAAAAATTTCTGAAGATATTCATTATAAATGAATTCATTTTTGTTTGAAAATGTTACTTGGAAAAGTTTTGTTGAAGTATTTAAAAATTTAGCAAGATACAAATCTGAAAATAATTTTATTGGATTCTCTATTATAATATATCTACTTTTTTTAAAAGATATCTGAGAAGATATTACTAAAAATAAATTCAGTGTTTTTGTTTTATGAAAATGCCATAGGTATATATATCATAGAATGATTTTGTTAAAGTGTTTGAAAACTTAGCAAGATACAGATCCGAAAATAATTTTATTGGACTATAAAAATAATAATATAAGTCATGATTTTTTCAATGGTCCAACAAAATTATTTTCGGATCTGTATCTAAATATTTAAATACTTCAGCAAAATTGTTCATTTCAAGTAAGTATTAATAATTCTAACGAGAAGCTTGCGATATGAAATAAAAATCAGAAAAGTAGCGATCGGCGAGATGAGTTTTATTTAAATGATGAAATTGACTATCCTAATTGACTATCCTAGCGTATTAATAGATTTCCGGGTATCTTAAGAAATTCTATTTTTTTCTAAGATTTTTTTCTAAGTCCGTTGATAATGCTGTACTTACAATACTCTAATTGAAGTACTCTCCCCGAGAAATTGCAAGCGCCCTAAATTATTTTACATACGTGCGACTGAATCGTGTGGCAGCCGAAGCGGCGTCACGCTGCGTGCATAGGAAAGACATGAGCTATACAGTCGTGTCTAACTGCACTCGCCGCCTCTGGCCATCGCTTTCATCGTAGGCGTGTATACTCATTAATAATTTATGTCTCCCAGTAACCGTTACGTGTACCGGACGTGCCATGTCCTAGTCTTACCTTCGCGAATGCCTCGGCGCGCATTGGTGTACACGAATTTCAGATAAGTATTTAAGCCAAGCTCGTAATTCTTTACCTACGACCATAGAAGAACGAACACGGACGTTTGATTTACCATTCCTTTTTTTCGTTTTCTTTTTCCCTTCGCAAGAATGATATTCTGCTACTCGCTTAAAGTAGCAGATTGAAATTTGCATAATGCTTGTAAACTGGCTGTCATCATTTGTCGAATTAAGTTGACGAATATCGTCCTGGGTGTAAATAAAATTTATCGAAATAAAATTTTTTTAATCCTAGGTCGCCTTGGAAAATTTATGAAATGTTTTCAACATAATTACAATACTTGATTTTAACAGCAAATATTTTTTAATTAACTCAAAGTCGACTGTCTTCTACTAAAATACACAAAATAAAGTCAAATAAAGTTCTCAAAATTCAGAATTATTTCATAAGAAGAAATCATGTAATTTTTGTTATAAGTTTTAATTAATTGAATTAATTAATATATTTCTTTTAACTTCGCATATCTAAATGTAAGAAAAATGGAAATTATATAATTAATTTTAAATCGTGATCAACAAAAGATAGAATTGTAGAGAACAAATTTTAGTGAAGAATGTGTACGTTTATACGTCATCTTTACTGTGAGATGCAACATATTCTTCTACATTAACATCGAGGATAAATTTAAGGGGCTTCTACGCTCGTGTACATAGTTTTGCACCCTTCGTATGCACACGCGTACTTGGCGCGACGCGCATCTACTTTAACAACTCACACCCTCGACCCTCACGCACAAACGGCTCTTCGCACCTACCCCTTCGAGATTGTTCGAGATCCTCTTAGCTCTCGAATAACGATCGCACGTGAGTGGAAGCCATGCGTGCGCCCGATAGTCGTGGCGAGCTTCGCGAAGTCTCGAGAATCACTTTATGCCGCTTAAGTCCTTTTATCGCATCTTTGTCGCACACTCTGCTTTTCTTTCTCCATTCAAATTTGTCTACGCTATTTCTCATTAAGTTAAAATTATAATTTGAAACAATTTAGACACGTTTGAACATACAAAAATAATCTATTTTTTTGCGTTATTTAAATTCATGTTATTTTTCTCCCTTTTATAAAAATGTTAATTTGAGAAATTTGATAATTGTTCTTGATTGCAGTATTAAATTATTTAATTATTTAATTATTAAAACAAGTAAAAATATACATAGACGGGTAGATAGAAATTTTATTTTAATCGAAATCTTATTTTACTTACTGAAGATAATGGAAAAAATGGTTTTGTTAAAATATCTAAAAATTTAGTTATAGATATAAATCTGAAAACAATTTTCAAAATAAATATGTAGAACGCTTAAATTGGTTGTTGAAATGTTAAAACTTTTTGTAATATTAAACTTTTTGTATTATTACATTTAAACGTTCTATATAATTATTTTGATGGTCCAATTAAATTATTTTCAGATCTATTATTATAGATATATCTAAAGATACTTTAGCAAAACTATCCTTTTCATGTAAGTATTAATATGTATATATAAAAATAGGATATATATTTTTGTATGGTATATTGTTAGAGAATGCTAGGATGAAAATATGTTCCTGATTTTTACGTCTTTAATATCGAGGTCATGAATCGATATCGTTTTTCGATCAACGCGAACGTTTCTTTAGTTGAAACCGGAATATCACCGGCAGCTGACATCTTCCTCGCTCCGCGAAAGTTCGTAGCATAAGAACCCAAGAACGGGGATGGGACTTCTCTTTACAGAAAAAGACTTGCGCTGAGTTCTATCTTAAGACTTCAGGAAAAACGCGGGAAACTCATTGGAAGCCTGAAATTTTAATACCTCTTGGAAATTTTTCCGAGCTCCTAAGGTAGACTGTTCCAATCCTGCGAGTGTCAAATCAAAACTTGCAACTCGTTCGTTTGAATCTTTCGTGTACGTCGCACATTCTTTATGTATATTAAACTTTCATGCTGCGTAGAATGCATTTTCCGAATCGTAATATGATAAAGATTACAAAAAAAACTTGAGGAAAAAAATCTATCATATGATATTTAGTGCAAGTATTTTCGACAAAATTTATATAATATTATTACGATCACTTTTTTTTTGAAAAATTTTTTAACATTATAAATTCTTATTCTTATGGACACAAATGTGAGTCCTATTAATGATTTAATAAAAATACATGAAAATTGAGATTTTTTGCGCTGCGGTCGCTCGATTGATCGAAAGGATCCTGCAAAGTTTTTCGCAGTTTCGAATAAAGTTGGCACGGATGGCGAAGCCGGCGGGGAATACTCTTTGTTCGAATTTAATCCCTGCTTTGCAACGCGGGAGAGAGAAACCTTCGAAGACTTTAAATTTCGACTTTACTGAAGCGCGGTGGGTTGAGTCGAGAGCACGAACTTTCGCACTTTTCGAATGTTTTAATCTTACAAGAATAATTATAGCAATCCCTGTGCATAATCGTATTCATCAGTATTATGTATATATATATATATTAATTTAATTAGATACAGAAAATAATTTTATTAAATTATATAAAATAATCTATTGGATGATCAAAATAAGTATATAGAGAACTCAAGGATGACAATGATGTAAAAAATTTTTACATTCTAGTAATCAGTTTGAGTGTCCTACATAATTATTTTGATATTTTGATCCATCAAAATTATTTTGTAATCTGTATCTAGTTAAATTTTTACACTGATATTGAATGAAAAATATTTATGACTAAAATAACTGCTGTGATGTTAGTAGTAATAATCATCTATAATTTTCTCAAACATGAAAAAATTGTACTGTAAATTATAATTAATAATTTTAAATATTAATATACGTAGAAAATATCAAGTTAAATAAAATAAATATTTTTATTTAGTAAATGCAATTGCAATTACTATAAACGTAATTATTATATAATAATTTGCTTAAATTTATTTACTATTTATGTGATAATAATAACTGAAAAATATGAAAAAAATCAAAGATTTTCAAGCAATGTGTGTAATTATTATTAAAACAATTATAAATATATAGTTGTCCCAAAAATGACTATATTCATAAATTATAATTAAATTTCATGATAATTACAATTTTTCTTATAGTGTAAATTTTAGCAAAACCTCATTTTTTGTGTATTTATTATGGGAAAGCAGATTCTAAACCTATTAAAGAATGTGATCGAATTGAAGCGATGTGCATCGTCGAATGAAATGAAAAATTTTGTATTTAGCCAAAGTTCACCTGAACGCGTAAGTTTTCAATTAATCAGGTAAACGTTTGGATTCCCGAAAGAAAGGAACAATATACGTTGTAGCGGCGAAAATGTTCATTACGGTTTTCGTCGCACAAATGCGATCGTATCGCTCGGGACCGTTTTCACGTTGTACTATCAAAGTCTCTTCTGCCAAACTCGTTCCTCTCCTCACAAAATCGAACGGAGTAATTAATATAAAAACATAGGCGTCGGGAAAATATTCGATGGGTCGGTTAACGCAGCTGCGCCATGTTCCTTCGCTGCAAGAACTGATTTACGGAGTCGCGCGCATCTGCGAATACGCGCACTCTTTTATTTATATCATTCGCTCCCTCAACCCTTCTCTCTCTCATTCTGAGAGTTCTCGAATCCTCCCTCTCTATCTATCTCGATAAATATCTCTAATGACTCCGTTTTTCGAACTGGCGCGAACATATTGCTCGCGTCGAGCGTAGTAGAACAACCATTTGTCTATTTTCCGGAAAAATGGAAGAATTGTTTCGCAGATTTCAGATATTCGAGAAATCGACTCCGTCGATCGATCGATTCCGTAAACAATTCAATTATCATTCTTGTGCGATGTACCAGACCGATTAGCGAAATCGCGAACGCGAATTATCCGCAAAGGGGAGGAAGTGGGGAATTGATGTGTCGCTGCATTCCCGCTATCAACGCGCAATCAATCTAATGCACGGATGGCGAATATCGTCATCGTTATGCCGATGACAATGACCGGCCGCGTACAGAGCGACGTGAACTCGTGCATGTCGCGTTTATACTCGGCCGTGACCACCGCGTCAGGATCCGCTTTATGAAAGCAATTCCACGTGCGTACCTGTCCAATCAAGATATCGGGGAGCGATTTCGCTCGGTGATCATACTGCGCCGACCATATTTTGTCTCCCGTGCGACGTAATTGATTATCGTATCGGCTGAAAACGCCCAGTGCCTCGTTTTAATTGTCTCGATTGCCACGGGGAAAACGATTTTCATCTTTCGTATTGCGTTGCAGACTAAAAATTACAATCGAATATAACATTTCGAATTCATTACTGTTTCGATGGGGCGCGTGAATAGCAATCGTTTGGCGTTTCAATAAATTACAACGAATCCGACTGTTCAGCGTTTACGAATTTAATGATACCATTAACTTGCCATATAAATATTTTATTAATAATTATATCGTGGAATCTCTATGCTGAGAAAAACTTTTGATTGAAAATGAACGAACCAGTAGAACCAGATTCTAATTATATATCAATCAGAATTCTAGTTGAGATAACCAGATGTCCAATTATGATGACAAAAATTCTGATTGAAGATCTAATTCAATCATTTTTAATCAGAAAGGTTTTCTCAGTTTATTTGTTTAGTATAATTAAGTACAAATTTTCAGTCTTTTATCGACAATCGGCGCATAATTAGTTTGAATTGTATAAATTCAAAAGAAATAAGTATAATTACATACGAACAACCATCTTGACCAAAAAAAAGCTTTTTTCACTTATACAAAGAAAAACAATTTTGTTAAAGAATCTAAAAATTTAGCTAGATACAGATCTGAAAATTTTACTGGACCATCAAAATAATTAAGTAGGACGACAAAATTGATTTCTAGAATATTTTGCAGCATTGCTCATCTTATGATTCCTATAAAATTATTTTGATCCAATAAAATTTTTTTTGAGATCTGTATCTAGCTAAATTTTTATTCTTCAGCAAAATTGTTCTTTCCGTGTATGCGTATATTATTTTTTAATTTACGAATATTAAGTAGCTTTAT
>Ga0157364_1007904_pt1 | contig 11020 bp, 5 predicted proteins | sample AttsexASBM2_FD_111476 | JGI IMG/M metagenome (GOLD analysis project Ga0157364, IMG submission 111476) | Fungus gardens microbial communities from leaf cutter ant in Ribeirão Preto, State of São Paulo, Brazil - Atta sexdens ASBM2 | ecosystem: Host-associated > Fungi > Mycelium > Unclassified ... | reverse complement strand
TTTTTTTTATCCTTATTTAATTTTATAAAAGCTTAAAATATTGTTTGTTGAAGGTATATTTTTGAAAATTGAGATTTTTGTTTATTTAACTGAAAGATGTATTTAAAAATTTACATGCAATTATTATTAGACACCAAGAATTGGTGCTTTTTACTTATTTATATTAAATTTTTGTTTCTTTGATCAAAAAGTCTTAAAAAATGATACTCTAATAGAGTATTTAAGTAATATATTTTTTAATTCTATTTTAATATACTTACTTATTATACTATAATGAATAAAGTATTATAAATAATACTTATGATGTTATATTGCTCTCAACAATCTTTATTTTAGGCGAGTACTTTATTTTAAGCGAGCACATCTTGTTGATTGGATATTAAAATTGAAGCGGTTCTTAAAGCTCAAGATTATCAAAGAATTCCTGAAGGAAATAATTGTTTAATTATTATGGACGCTTCATTGAATAAAAAAATATTACTTTCTCTTGCTTTTCTCTTTAAAATATAATTATTAGCATGCATTTCTTTATCGTATCGTTTGTATGACTGAAGGTAAGAATTAACTTCATTTCAATGTGAATAAACTTGATACGCAAAAATAATTTTAATGATACACCAGGAGATTAATCAAAGAGTTCCATCGAAAGGTCGTAATATCTTCAACATTGCTTCTAGCAAACGAAATGTCAGGAAAACTGATGATGCAATTCCATTCTCATCATCGATTCGCTTTTCATTATTATAAACCCTAATCTTCTATCATTTTTCATTATTTTTCATTATTGTCAAATCACATGTCAACCAGATGAAGCATTACATTTTATTACAAACAGTATAAAAATTTTTGTTTCATAATTTCACTAGTTTATTAAGAAACTAATAAAAGATTGAAGCAGAAGTTTGTCTTTCTCGGTTCGCATTATATAAATCTCTGCCGCAAAAAATTTAACTCTTATATTATACAGAACATCTTACTTATTTATAGGTATATCAATTATTGTAAGATATAGAAATGAAAATTAAATTATGGAAAAGCTGAAATTATTGTTATATTAAAAAATTTTAATCATTATAAATTCTATTTTTCGAAATTAAATGTAATTATTATAAAATTATGATTAATATTTTCAAACAATTTATTTTTTAAATTAGTATTACAATTATGGTTTTAGCAACTTGTACATTAAATCGGTTTAAGATATATAATTTTTGTATTCATTTTTATATTATTTTATTAATTATAACAATTAATATTTTACTGAAAAGCTTCGACAAGAATTGCAGATTAAATCAATTTTGAGGATCATCTAATATACCTGATGAGCAATATGAAGAAAAAGACTCACTCTTCAGGTCGTCGTCGGTGGAGCTTTACCGGGTACAGACTATAGATTCTCTTTACTCCGAGGCACACGGCTTCTCTTTCTTTCTTTCTTTCTCTCTCACCATACCTTCCATTCCTGCAGTGGAGGCCGCATACCTCCTTAGGATGCAGTATAGACCTGTCCATTGGCTGGCAGACACCGGTTGGTTCTCTTTTCGGTCCGGAACGACGCCGTCGTTCAATGATACCGAGAGGGTAGATGAAACATTCTCTTACGTTCGTTCGTACTTTTAGTTACGTCTTTGTGAGTGCGTCATGCGGACAATTCGATTTCACGAATATGTTTAAATGATTATAGAATGGTGCGCGGGAATACAGCACGTGTGATTTCGTGACACGATGAGGTGATAAACCGTGTTGTGCAGCACGGTATCTTGGAGCGTCTTTGGAAGGTAAATCCTATGAGCTCACGAAAAAGTTTGAGATAATCTTTTTGAATTTATGGAATGTACTGTAATTGTTCAAAACGTCAACTTGGGTATTATTTGCAACGCGAAGAGATTAAATAATAAAGAACTTTCTATGGAGTTGATCGGTTAATTTCAACTTCCGCAAATATTATAGTTAGGAGCTTTATTTTTATACTCATTACTGCTACAACGTTAATAATAATAATTATATTTATTTAATTATGCAATATATTCTTATATATATTCTTATATATATATTTTTAGATATATTCTTTTTAGATATATTCTTTTTAATATAAAGACACTATAAACATATAATTATTGCTATTGATGTTGTAGTAGTAATATTTTACAATGCAATTAGAATATCAAAAACTTTTCTCTTAGTGAGTCTTTAAACTTGGCAGATGTTGAAGTTGAAGAATATTTAATGCCAATATTGAAGATTTGTGCATCTTAAAATAATAAAATGTGCTAAATTAGATCGATGCTAATTGAATTCTTGTTTCAATTGTTGATTTTTATTGTCTTCATTATTAGAAGAATATAAGTCACTAAGATTACTTCATCTTACATCAGCACACAACCTAAAATGAATTTCTTGAATTTGTTTTTAATTATTTGTAAATAATCCTAGAAATAAAGCAAATAAACTATTCACTTAATTCTTTGTATATATAATATTTGTGTATATAATAAGAATTGTGTATGCGGTTTATAATTTATTCAGAAGTATGAAGCTTGTTCCTTTCAAACTGGAATCGAGTGACTTGTGATTTTGTGTTTCCATTCTATTCTTTGTGTTCATCACGCTTTGCGTAATTATTATTCAGTTGAATAAACTGAAGAACATCTTTCACAATTTCTAAATTTATTGCATATTGAAGAAAATGATTTATCAGAAGAGGAGAGCCGAAAATTTAACTCTGGTTCTGATTGCAAAATCAACGCTCATGCAAATCGAGGAATTGAGGTCGGAGATTGAGGATGTCGTCTCGACGATTTCTTGGCAACGGTATAATCATGTTCTTTCTTTTGTTCGGTACACGCAGAACGGTGATATCACGATGGTACTAAAACCTGTATTAGTTATCTAATTCTAAGCATATTTACACGTTACGTTAAAATTAATAAAAGACTATATTATAATGTCGGAGAAAAAAAAAGAATTCGGATGAAATATATAAAGATTTATATATGTTTAAGTATTGTGATGTATAACATTTTTATAATTACAATATATTGAAACTTACTAATATTATGTACTACATATTAAATTAATTTCCATTATGTGTTTGAATTTTCGGGATTTGATGAACGTATAATAAAAAATTTCAACGTATTGTTACGAATAATTGACTAGTCTGGTGAAATCACGTAAATCTTCGATTGATCCTTATTGTTTTTTTTTTCATCATTAATTACGAAAAAAAACCAGTTCCGACAATGAGTTTGCGGTCTGGCGAAGTTCTGGTTTCACGGAACCAGTGTCAAGTTCGAAGAACAGGAAAAGCTGTGGGTGCAAATTTTTTCGACGCGCGTGACTTCCGTCGATTAAGAGAACAAACGATTCTGAGGATTGTCAGAATTTCCAGTAATCTGAAAGGAGCGAGTAGGTCTCATACTATTATATGACAAATCATGAATCGTATATGAATGTGATATTCTTATATTACATGTTACGAAGAGAAATAAAAATAAATAAATGAATTATTAGCTTTGTATCTAAGATCATTTATGAGTTTAATAAATTCGAAAAATTTCTTGTGTCCTTTACGAAGTGTGCTGATGAAAGTGAAGATCTACAGGAAGATATGCGCACACCAGAATATTCCTTTTCTTCGTCATTCATCCTGGCATCACTTGGTCACGCAGTGTCAGGATTCCAACCGCGTAACGTAACGGAGACCAGAGGAAGAGGGGTGTAACGGTTTTTTTCTTTCTCTCTTACTCTTTCCTGGCTTCTGGTTTCCTCTTTCGCTCGTTCCTGCTACTTGTCCTACTTGTGCTCTTCTTTCTTCGTTTCTCTTTTCTTATGATGTAGCTATATGTTCAGAATTATTTTAGAGTAGGTCCGATAATCTTGAATCTCATCACCTGCATAATTTTGATTAATTCCTTTTATTGTTTACCTCCAACGAAATAAGGAAATAAATAAGTTTCGCTACAAATTAAATTAAACTCACTTCCATGATTTGCAGAAAACTGTACAGACTAACTAAGTAATGAATTAAAATATTTAATAATGTCAAATATTCCTATTATATTAATCCGAAAATAATGATCTGCAGTGTTTTTATACCCTAGAAACGAAAAAATGTAATTTTTTTAAAAATAATTTTTTATTTTTCTTTATGCAATTCCATTGAAAACTTGCAGTAAAAAATTGTTTTATTAAATATCTTTTTTATATTTAGAAATACTGTCATAATAATTTACTTAACTTAATTTATTTTATTTGTAATATTTTGTTATTTTTTTACTTTTTTCAGAAAATTATGAGTAAATTCATATCCGTAATATTCTCAAATATTAATGTAATACTAGTGATTTTTACTATTCCCGGATTAATGTCTATTGTTTTATAAAGGCTAACTTATCTATGTTTTTTTATCTTCTAAGAAAATGTTACTTGGATTTTGTAAAAAAAATTTTGCAGTTAAGAAGATATAATGCATGTTCTATAAAAGAGTTAAATTTTGATAGATTTGCAAAAGTTATTCCAGAAATTAATGATTAATACACACCCGTTCTTAGAAACCAGTGCTTATTAAATGTCAAAGAAATTTCTTTGCTCTGAGTAATCAACTTACAAGATATAAGATATTCGATTAAATTTGAAATTTATTTATGCTGCTTTATCACGATAAAAAAATTCTATTAAGGTAAAAGATAAGAATAGTTATATTGCAAAGGAATTATTTTACATTATTTATAATTTACAATTTATCTTATCTGTTTGATGCATATATTTAAATTTCAGGAACACGCAAATATGTGAGAATTTTTGTAAAATCATTTTTGTAACAAACTCGCTTATTATATAAATGGTTAAATATGATGCAATAGCTACATAACCGTAATAACTAAACATTGAGCAGCGACGAGTCTGTGGCAGTCTTTCGCAAACGTTAATTTCCAAACGATTCGTTGGATGGGAGTTGCACTTGGTTCCTTTCTCGCACAGCTGTGACCGCAGTCATCATTCAATCTCTCGGTATCATTTTATACTTGGCTGGCAGTAACGGTGACTTCTGTTCTCCGTACGTGTCGTAATTCACTCAGCAAAGCGTCGATACGCATGCGGTTATCATCGTCACGGTTTTCGCATCTCACAGTTTTCCGCATTACTCCAAGTACACAAAGTTAGAGAAACCAAGTTCGTTTCGAGATAATGCGTTCTCATTAACGTGTGCATCAATCACTATTCATATTAAATAAGAATTGCGAAATCATAATTGAGCCTTTCAATTACGGATCAGTTACGTGAGGAATCTTACTTATATTCTATAAATATTTTCATACTGCCATACTGAGAAAAATTTTTGATGAAAAATGAACGAATCAGAAAAGTCTGAGCACATCAGTTAGACTTCTGATTATCTTAATTAGAATTGTAATAGATTCAACTAGAAAATTCTGTTTTGTTCTCCATTTTTTACCAGAATATTTTCCCTTAATATAACGATTGTGTTTCTAGTGTAATAAATAAATTCCACAAATTTAACATGTATACTCATACTATACTCATACTCCAATTTAGGACTGTCTTAATTTTTTTTTTACTTTCAAGACCGACAAATAAACTGTGCGTAGTGTATGAATTAAAAATTATAAAAATTTATGCAAAAATATTATTAGGCACTAAAATCTGTTTTGATCGGCTCTCTTCCTCATTTATATATTATTCAATATCTATTATTAAATATATCTTTCTTTCTTTTTTTTCATATTTAGTACACAAGTATATTTATTTCATTTGAAATATTCAGAATGTAAAACCAAGCGTCAATTCTTTAAGTCACAGATTTTGTAATTTCCTTTTAGTGAATAAACTTGCTTCATTGTCCGCAAAAATCTGCATTGACTCACGTTCAACAATTAAAAAAATAATTCTACGTAGTGAAATCTCGCTTTCAGCGTATGGTAATTGTAGGTCTCAACTTTCATTGTGCATTCACAGTTGAGTGCTATTATCTGGTTCTCAATTCTGTTTGTTCAAGACAAAAGAAAGACAAGATTAAGAAAATAGTTTTCTATCTAATCACGATATGTAAAAATAATAATAACATTTTATGTATGTACAGTACTAAAAACTAAACAAGTCTAAAGATTTATTTATTATTATTTTATTTATGATTATTTTTATTTAAAAAAATTTTTTATTATTTTTAAAATAAATCTTCAAAATATGTTAATCAAAGCTTAAAACTTTGTATTTCTAAAAAAAAATTACTATATAGATGAGAAGTTTTTTTGTTTCCTCAAAATTTAACTCTTTAGAGTTACTTGGATTTTACAAAAAACTTTTTAGATATTACATAAAATTTAAGAGTTTTTTAAAAAATCAGGTAAGTCTAAAATTTAAATTATTGTATAAAATTTAAATTCATATTAAAATACTAGCAAATCCACAAACTCCGCGAACAGATGTATACACGTATTACTCTTACATCCATCAGTCTTCATATATTTAGAGAGCACTGCTTCTCATCTTATTACCTCGCTCGTGTGTGTTCTTGCGCGTGTCGTATCCTTCGCTGCAGGAGAATGCATCTTGCAATGCGCGTAACACGCGTTTCCTCCTAGGCCATCGTGGATAGGTAAATAAGGGCTCGCAATCGAGAACTGTTCTTAAGATGCACGAAAAGGAAGAGGCGGATCCGCAAGTACGCCAACCATAAATTTCCTTCCTCCGACCGATTGATAATTACATCTTCCGGAGACGCGATTCCTGATGGTCGTGGTCGGTAGAACGCGGAAGTCGAGGTTGCTCTCTACACGCACGAAGGCGTCGAGGAAATGCAGGGCCATTACCCCACGCTGTATGTCACTGTTGCTCCTGCGTCATTTCTTCTCTAATGCTTAGTAATACTGTAACGCGTCTGCCCACGTGATGTCAAAGATAGAAGGCGGCTCGTTAATTCCGTTTCGAACGTGAGAGTTGCAATTAAGAAAGCGAGTACTTTTTTTTATGACAGTCAACACTAATGTACTAATATAGATTCTAAATTTGCAAATCAACGTTTTCATTATTTATAGATACACTTATTAATAATCTTTATATGACATATTCTACTTTCTCAAAGTTGAATATCCTCCTTCTTGTAAGATATAAAAAGATTTCTGAGTAAAAAACAAATTTCTCCCTGTAACTTCTCTCTGTAATTTCTCTGTAACATAAATTTTCTTGGAAGGTGAATTACGATGCCATTTTTCCCCTATAAATAACGTGCTATAAAAGTGGCTTTCTTCGAACTCGTACGACAGATTTCTTCGAGTACAATACACGCACTGCGAGATGAAAAATGTCACGCATTTCTGCTGTTCGATACAATCTCGCGATTCGATTTGGTCACGTTGTGCCATTTTCATCACATATATATCGGCTTCTGTGAACTCCTGAAATGAAATCTGATTTCTAACGGCGTTTCACTCGGCGGAAAATGCATTTCGATGATGTACCGGCCGGCTGCGATTGCAGAGGTTGCCGGTAATACCGGTCGCGGTTCGCCTGTACACCATATTCCTTTCTTTTGTAGAACGACTAAAAAGAATGTAGCAGTAGACGGCAGATAGTCGCATTTGAGTGGAGACTAAACGCCTTTGGATCTTGTATCCTGCTCACGCGATTGCCGTTTCCTATCTGCACGCTCGTTTGCATGCGCCGATTGTAACTTTTCGTGTAATGGTTCGATGAACTTCGACACGATTCTATTATATACGATTCTGATATTTCTCGATCAATAGTAGAAATTTTTTTACTCGTACTTTAATACTATTCTAATTCTTTTCTAGAGAATTTTGATTTATTTGTGTTGCCTATAATAAAAATTATTATTATGGGGCACTGATTTTATTTATTGCCATTAAAACAATAAAATTCATTATCTGATTTATCATCTTAATATTTAGATATAAATAATAATCTGTTGTTTTTTATTAATTGTGTTTAATTTTCAATTGATTTTTTAATTTTATTTTATTTGTCTTATTGTTTTACTTTTTGTTGCTCTATGACTTTTAGATAAAGTATGAGTCGATTACAGGTGACGATGTGGGCGATTTTATTGCTGTTGGTCTCCACGTGGTCTTCGTCATGGGGTCAAGTAATAAACAGGGCGCCCCACTTTATCCAAGGTGGAGACATGGCCAGATTGGCTGTATCAGAAGGTACACCGCCTGATGTTCCTGTTTATACTCTCCGTGGAGAGGATCCTGAAGAATCTAAATTGCATTACTCTATCAGCGGCGAATACTTCACCGTGAACAGAGAGACCGGAGTGGTAATTCTGAGAAAAGCCTTAGATAGAGAAATACAAGATCTCATAGAAGTCATTATTAGCATAACAGGTAAAATCATGTATATTTACTAATGTGTAACTTCGATTTATCTTTACGAAATAAAAAATAAAAAAATTTACTGCATATTTTCTAATTTATACAGATATCTTCAATGTTTATATATTATTTTATATCATTTCAAAGAATTATTTTTAAAATTGAAAATTATTGATTAATTAAAAAATATCGACAAATAAATATTTTTAACAAATTAAATGTCATTTTTGTCCTTTTTATTTAACAATCTTAAAGAAAACCCTCTTTAAGTCATAAAAAACATTTTGACGATTTTTTTAAAAATTAAGTTGGTTCATTTTTGATGATTGATAGGGTTTACCTAACTATTTATGACTGAAAATAATATTTTTTAGTTGTATCACTTGAAGTAAAAGACCGATATGTATAATTGAATATTCGTATTGATGTATATTGACTGAAGTAAAATTAAATAAAATATTTTGTCAAATCATAATGAGAGAAAAATTGATTCAGTTTACTGAATAAATTTGCCTGTTCCAGATGAAGGTATCGCTGGATCGGAACCTAACACGGTGTCTCTTCGTCGCGAAATAGCGGTGCTTGATGAAAACGATAATCCACCGGTTTATCACAATCGACCGTACGCAGCCAGGGTATCGGAAAATGCGCAAGTGGGTAGTTTGTTACCTCCTTCGGGCACGATTATTATCACGGATCGCGACGGTGGCGTGAACGCCGACGTTCACGTACAATGCGTCTCAGCGTCGCGCGACGACGATGTCTGCGAAGTCTTCGACATCTCCACGGAGAAGGTAATAAACTTTAGTATAATTATTAAAAAAAATTAAAGTAATCCATATAATATAGAATATTTGCAGTGTTACTTTGCAGTGTTATTGCAATATTCCTGATCTGTGCTGTATGAGAAATAATTAAATTATGAAATTAAATTGTTTAAATTAAATTAAAAGTAAAAATATAAATACTTCTGAACATATTATTTTTTAGTTGATGTAATAACTGTATCTCTTTTATCTTAGAGCCATCTTATAGAAATGAATGAGAACTAATTTATTGAGATAATCGTGATGACTTGTTTTAGATCGCTGAAGGAGAATATGATGTGCTGATCACGTTAGCGAAACCGTTAGATTACGAGAGGAGAAATTCTTATTTGATTAATTTACTGGCTGTCGACGGAGCCAGCGATCCGTCAAAGAGGTTGCAGGCCAGAGCAACCGTTGCTGTTGACGTCCTCGACGTTCAGGTAAGTAGGTCATTATTGAAATAATCATGTATAAAACCGACAATAATCCTATATTGGATAATAACGTCATTTACGATAAAATTAGCAGAGAATCATCAACCTGTTATTCAATCTCTGCCTGTGCGCGAGCGTTATCAAGAAAGATTCATCTTCATCATGCATAGGATTTAATCGTTGAACGAGTGTATTAGTCTTATTTTTATCACACAGTCTTTGCTACATATTCTTTACTAAATATTGTGTAAATTCCACACCTTTAGATATTATTTTTAATTTCATTTTTTATTTAATATTTTTTATTATGCATATAACTCTATTTATTATAACTTATTATAATTTTATTATATACACACTTTTACTTTTTATTATAATAATAGTACAAAATAAAATAATTTAAACTCGTTATTTCAGTAAGTGAGATTAGTGAGTAATTACGATTTAATTTATGCAAACGCGCGATTTACTTTTTAATAGAAATAGTCATTTATAAATCAGCGAAATGTAGAAATAAAAGATTTGTAAAAACAAAAAGAAATAAGGCAATTTCTAAATAATTCATTAAAGATTTATATCGTAAACTTTTGCACACATTTTTTTGCAGGATCAACCACCTGTTTTCCTGAATGCGCCTTATAGTGCGGCACTTCCGGAGAACACTGTAGCTAGTCACACGGTTTTGATGGTGAGAGCACGTGACGGTGACACCGGTGAATCGAGAAATCTATTATTGACGCTGGAAGACGATGATGCGGGGCACTTCGATCTTGAGATGTCTCGCGATGGTGATGTTACAGTTGGCAGGTTGGTCACAACCAATGTGTCCCTCGACCGCGAGGATCCCAGGATTCTGCAAAATGGAGGCATTTACACCTTCCAAGTTAAAGCCACTGAACTGATCAACAATGAAATACCAGCCGACACTGCGACATCAATCGTGACAATCGTCATCACAGACGTGGATGATCTCAAGCCCGTTTTCAACGAAGATTACTTCAGTATCAAGATTTCAGAGGACATCGGAAAGAATACTCCTCTACCAGGTCATTAAGCTTATTGAAAATCGTGTTTACTTTATAAATTAAATATTGAGGGACAAAAGTTTGTAGCGCTACTTCATTTGTATTATATCTATATGATTTTTTAAAAAATTTGGCAATTATATCATTCGATAGAGCAAAATTTCAGCTTTAAAAATTTATTCTTCGAAGTGCGATACAATAATTTTTAACGGAATTATAAGCAATTAAAATCTTAATGCTCTTTTTATTTTATGTTTCCGTTTTTTTTCTGTAAGCAATTATAAAATGATAATTTTTTAGTTATGTTGCTATAAGTGAGAGATATAGTCTAATTATTATTAATTATTTATTAATTATTTATGGAACAAGAAAACTGATAGAAATAAAATTAAGTA
>Ga0157364_1007903_pt1 | contig 11020 bp, 8 predicted proteins | sample AttsexASBM2_FD_111476 | JGI IMG/M metagenome (GOLD analysis project Ga0157364, IMG submission 111476) | Fungus gardens microbial communities from leaf cutter ant in Ribeirão Preto, State of São Paulo, Brazil - Atta sexdens ASBM2 | ecosystem: Host-associated > Fungi > Mycelium > Unclassified ... | reverse complement strand
CACACACACACACACACACACACACACACACACACACACACACACACACACACACACACGCACACACACACACACACGCACGCACACACACACACACACACACACACACACACACACACACACACACCCCTATCGCACCCTTTCTTTCAATTCTTCAACGTCACTGCCGCACTGGCCGATAAACATTCGGGTTCGGTTCTCCAATCGCATCGGGCGTAAGAAATGGAAAGTCATAAGTCTGTGGACGATCGATCGCCGCGTTTCCGCCACGGCGCGGCCGTTAAGTCGCTGTCACGGCTAGAGCTCGTTTCAGGGAACGATCGTGCTTAACTCACCGGACAAATCGTTGACATTTTTCAAGATTTACTGCTTCGTATTCGCGCTCTGAGCAACGCATCCGCATGTATCAGAGGAGAAAGGGTTTTACGAGGAATGTGTTTATACGAGACTATTACGGCTAACGTTCTGACGAAATGTATGTTATAAGATATGGTCATTATAGCGAGAGTTACATCACATTGCGATAGGTCATGTAGCTTCACTACGAAATCATATGTTGCGTCGTTCTGTTGTACGTAATATGTCTGTAACGTAATCTAACCCTTCATATCCCATTTGAAGACACAGAAATAATTGATAGGATAAGTTTTTTTTGTAGCATTAATGTAGATAAGAGAGATATGTTTTCATTTGTTAGTTAGAACCGCACTTGATTGTGTTATTTTCATATATTATTCGTTGTTTTTTCATTAATCAAGTCTGTCTTCGCTAATTGATTCATAACGATTGCATTACTCGTCGGCGTATTTAGAGTATGAATGAAGCAGTTAATTATTATTTTGGTATAAGAATAATTGATTGAAAAATACAAGAAATTTCTGTACTATTATTAATTCTATTATTTAATTTAGAAAACAAATTATTCTTAAGTAATTTTATTGGTCAAAATTGTACTGTATCTCTTTCTCTTTCTTATGTTACGTACAGAGCGAACAGAGTAATTGTTCATAAAAGAAAATGAAATCTGCAGAATATAGGCCGATAGGAAAAAATAGCTCTTCACAAAACTGTATCCAATAAATTGTTTTTATAAATGTATCAATATTGTTACGTCGCACACTCACGAAAAGTTGCTTTTGTTTTATGTCTTCATACTTTTGAAACGGTATCGGAGGCTACCACTACTACGGAATCGATCGTCGCGTGTATGCTTACATTGTTATAAATTGCATCCCGTTCCATTCATTTTTGTCCGATAGGAAACCCGTATATCTTTTCGCAAAATTTCTCTGTCCAGCGAGGGCGAGGTGATCCTTCATAGGAACGACATTGAAGATAGATAGATCTCCGGACAGATACAAATGTTTCTTACATTTGTATTTTAGAAATATCCTTTTTATAATCTGAATGTATAATGTTGCATTGTTATATTAACGCTAATGACATATTTACAATTTTAATGTACATTTTCATTAACGTGGCACTTTTCTTAAAAGTATAAGCTAAACATTTTGGAATATCAATACGACGTAATATAATAAATATATTCAAAATATAGATTCTTGCAAGATTCTCGAAACTCTTGGCCTCATACGTATTTTCAAAATGAGTTTACGTTATTGTAATACTGCTCTTCATTCTAATAAATCCTCATCTTTATTTTTTCTTCGTTTTTTATTATAAATTTTGAAACAAAACTTCTTTATTTTCCAAAATTATTAATACTCTACATAAATATTTAAATACAATAATTATTAGAAAATGATAATATGCGTATCTACCAGTGATTCCGCCGCGAAATCTATTATTCGAGAATTAAAACGCCGAGAATCATTTCGGAGTGCGGCCATTGTGAGCGAGACCACAGATTTTTACCTTTCAGTCCTTACGAAGCTGCTTGTTCTCATCAGCAAACGTGAATGGCTCGTCCCTTTTTCTCCCGATGCTACCGCGGTCGCTGGCCCCTGCCATTGTGCGAATGTAGAATCGATGAAATCGCGTGTGTACCCAGCATTATCTACCTGCCGATCGCAGGAGATCTGGCGCCGAGCAGACCGGCCATCTTTGCTCTCGTAATGCAGGTGATCGATCGCTCGACGAAATCCGCGTCTTATCGTATTCTTATGGAGAAATATTACTGTCGCAATTGCCTCACGTAAAGAGACCTAAAGCGATTACCGGAGATTGAATTTTAACAGCTTAACAATTACGAGACTTTCGATCGTAATGGTAACTGGGAACGTTGAATTTCTATGAATTATAACAGTATGATAATAACGATTATTCTGAACTCACCAAAAACTTGCTATATATTTTATTCAATTGATTGTAACTTCTGTAGATAATATGTGCACACATACAAATGCACATACACATACACATGGTCTTTTCTACCTTTATATTTTACTTGAGCTGATAAAAGACTGAAAGCTTTTTTTCCCTTCAGAGGAACCACATTAATTGGATGATGATTAATCAGCTATCTACCCAGCGAATTATGTGCGCTTTTAAGCGCAAGGACAGCATTTTCGCCAAGAATAATCAAGGTACTTATGCCTCATCGAATACGTGTTTTTCTTTGGGGAAAGTTAAATGATAGTCGGCTCTTTAAGGAAGCAGACGTTAAGCACGGATTAAATGGAAGAGTTAAATGTATTCAAATCGCAAAAATGGACTTTTTCTCAGTCGGTTTCGACCGATTGTTAGTATGAACAAACACTTTGAAAGTTTTTCGCCTGTTCCACTTCGTCATCCACTTCCATAAGTCCTGACGACGCGAACAGACGCGATCACCCCAATGTGTCGAAAAATTTCTGCATTCATGAACAGAACAAATAAAACTTTAGACGAAAGTTGAAAAGAAGACTCTTCTTGGATCTTCATTTACAGATGTGAAAGATTTTAAAATGAAAAATGTGCACATTTAGCAAGGATGGCGAAAATTTCCAAAACTAATAGCTGCAAAAACTGAATTTGAATTTATGATTAAGTTTGTAAAAAAATTTGTAAAAAATTTAATGAAGAATATTTTATAATAAGTAGACAAAATTAACTATTTTTTGCTGAATATTGAACATTTTAATATAATATCTGATAATAATCAAACATTAATAAAGTATTGATCGGTGAAATTACATCAATTTTGTGAATACTATATATTTTAGGAGAGTAATGATATATCGTCTAATTTACAGCATGAATAAGCTAATGCTAATAATAGTAGCTAATAAAATTGTTCATTTATCATAGAATTAGTGAGTTTCAATGAAAAATATTTTATTATAATTTTCTCGCTGAATTCAGCCACACATTCTATCCCGTCGTTTTCACTGCTTTCACAGTATTGATAGTTTTAGCGTATTTCATGCTCGACTTTTTTTGCGAACAGGCTAATAAAATCGAATTCATGCCTCGATATCAACCTCCGGTATTTACTCGCATATGTAGATATTTATGTGCCTTTCTCGGCCAACAGTATATTTCGTTTGTTGCGCTGTTGTGCGTATATTTTGAAGCAATTTTGTTATACGCGTTCTATCAATCGGCCGGCTGCGACTATCTCTCTTGCTCTCTGCCTCTCACTGGCTCTGTTTTCTCGTTCATTCTCGCAAATTTCATTGTCGTTGATGTAGCACGCGTCAGACCGCTTCGGGAATGGCGGCGAGCTTACTTATTCGCTCGCGGGGGTGGATCATCAGTTTCTCTACCGCGCGCCGTCGGAATATCCATTAGTTACAGCACCGCTGTTGACGAAGCATGTTATTTCCCTTGTGTACGACGTCTGGTCCCCCTCTGCCCTCTGACTCCTCAGTGTATACACTGCCATCTTCTTCTCATTCTCGCCTTCGCATTCATGCGATTTTCGTTGATCTGACAGATGAGGTATTCCACTAACTATCATTCGCGTTTGATGGGCATAGGAATAATTATAGATTTAAAGTATTACTTCTGATCAAAAGAATGAGGTTACATGGTACTGAGTCTGATAAGATGATATGTAATATATTATTTTGATATCTACATATATTCTGATGAAAAAGAGTATTACAATATATCATTACTTTTGTGTTATAATTTAAAATATATTAATTAGATAAGTTTGACATTAATACTTAGCAACATTAAATAGGAAAAAAATTTTTTGAATGACACATTTCAAGTTCACATTTAAAGTTGAAACTTAAAAGTTAAATATAGATATTTAGATCATGTCTTTCCTAATAAGAATTTTCATCGTGATTTTTGAATCGAAAATCATTTTTATAATCATATTATGCATTGATATCCTTTTGCTTTAAACTTTATCACACAATTATCAGTAATGATTTATCATATTAGTGATAATTGTTAAAACCTTTATTCGATAATTAAATATGCAACTGTAAATTGATTTTGTGTAGATATATATATATATATATATATATATATATATATATAAATGATATTGTAGTACTTTAATATCGTAATACAATTATAAATATAATTATTGCAATGTGATTATTTTTAATTATAGTTTTATAAAACACCGATGAATATACCAATGCAATATTGAATACAGAATACTATTACTACATAGTACATCTGTGATTTGAAATCAGAATGAGAGCCACGTGGCAATCGGATTCGTTCTCGATTAGATTTCGTAACGAACCACCGCGAACGAGGTACCTTATGTTGACTTTTCGGGCAAACTAATTTCGAAACATCGTAGTCTCGTGAAATCTCATTTTCACGCCAGGCCTTCGAAATTCTGGTTCACCAAGCGAATTCTCTGCAAGGCACCACTCTCTCTCTCTCTCTCTCTCTCTCTCTCTCTCTCTCTCTCTCTCTTCACTATATTTCTCTCATTGACTCTGTAGTTACTTCGCAATACACCGTGCATCCTCCAACTTTCTTCTGTCGGCAAATTCTCCAGTGACACAATAAAGCCAACAACGAAAGAAATATTTGCACGCAACTGTTTTCTTTTACGTGAAATCTATACATCTCGTAACGCAGCAAATATAAAAAAAAAGAAGAAAAAAACAGGTAGAATTTGAGTATATTATCTCATTAGAAATTATTTATTATATAGCTTTTAACATCAATTTTATTATATTTTTTGTTATCCAAAGTTTCTGTAATTTCTTTGGTAATTATAGCTTCATTATGTGCAACCAAATATGCTTTGAAAAGATTCTATAAGGGTTTACATATTCATTATCGTTCGTTATACAAATAGCGTCGAGGTGTGTAGTTAAATTGCAGAAAACGTCATAATTATACTCTGTAATGGCTATGTAGCTTCGTGATTTTCTCATCTTATCACGCTCACGTTGCACAACGAGTTTGCACACGAGTTTCCTGGCGTGCGGCATCTTATCGACGTGCGCGTGAAATTATTTAGCACGACTAACCGGTTTAGTTGATTCATCGAATTCGCCCTTGCGAAAGTTTGCGTGTTGTCTCGGGACTTCGCGGAACATATCGTGTCTCGAAGTGATTGCCGTTCTTTCTGATTAATGCTCTACTGAGAGCTTTTACGCGCTTTTACGCGAAAACTGACGTTATTTCACATCCTTTGCAAGTTGCGAATAAAATGTATAAACAAAATAAGTCGTATATTGTGGAATATATATATATTCGAAACTATTGTTGTGACAAATAATCTCAATAATCTTTTGACGAATAGTGTTATAGTGTGATTAATCAGAATAAAAGACTAATTAAATAATATAGAGAATTTCTTAAAATTCTGAAATGTTATATTTTTTTTCAAAATAAATTATATAAATTAATCTTTAAGTAGCAAGATAATCATAACACTCTACGTATTATCTAAAAAAATCTTGTTCTGAAAAAGAAAAATAAATATTGCCTAGAAGTTTTAAATTACAAAAGTCTTATTTTTATCTTATAAGGAATAAAAATAACGTAAATTTAATTCTGTACATTATTAAAAAATATTATTAAAAACATTATTAAAAAATATTATTAAAAAATATAACTGTAAAAATAAAATTTGTTTGGAGTGTTCTGAGCATTTCACTCAGTCACCCAGATTAACATTTATAATTATCATTTGGTCCTAAATTAGAATTGCGATATCGAAAAAACAAGAAATCGATAATCGTTTGAATAAAAATAGAACAATTAAATACGAATAGAACAATTGATGAGAAAAAAAATATTAGAGAGAAAAACAGAAATAATCCAGAAATACTATCGAAAGTAAAAACGTGAATTTCTTTTTGTTGAAATTATGTCGGCTTCTACCTTTCAACATATACATATTAAATTTATCGCTTTTCGTTGTAATTTGCCGTATACCATTCGACACTTGTCAGCCTCTTCCGGAGGCTGAATAAACAATGCAGTCCCACTAGGGGAGTACACAAGGACCAGGAGTAAACAGGAACGAGATGATTGGATCGGCAGTTGGGAATTCGTCGATGACCTGCGGCAGATCATCGACAACATAATACATGAAATTTCATTTTTAATCAATTAATTCTTGAAATAATAAAAAATGATTATTTTTATAATTATTATTCGTATTTTTGGAATAGCTTGAGGAATAGCTTGTTTCACGGATAATAAATTTGTGGCACATATTTTTAATAATACATTATGCCAACAAAGAAATGAAAAATGATAGCGATGCATTTTTCACTTTGAGTGATGTATTACATTGTACATTTTTAACAAATTTCGTATATTATTCAAGTTATTTTCTATTCTGTTTAGCATATTGTATCGATATTACTGCAATAACTGTTTGTATCTAATTCAATAATTTCGATAACATTCGATAAATACGTATTAGTCGAATGCAAACATATCCCTTCGCATCGCTGAATGTTGCTGAAATCAACAACTTATTCTCATGATAATGATGTCTGTAGTACGCGTGATACAACAATTTCCACATGATATCCACAGTTTAGATTACGCTTGCGTATGTTCTGCAGCGATGCAGAAATAACCGAAATCAATCAGAAAATAATCATATCACTGCAAGAAAATAAGAGATTAATTTGACGAGCAGCTATGGCGTGCTCAGCAGCCATTACGATGTTATTCCGAACGCGAGTGTATCAGAGCAACGTATCCAACGAAAATCCCGACAGTGTTAATTTTCCAGTGGACGGTTTTCAACGACGGAGGATTCCCGGGTGCAGGTCCGCGGGGAACAAAGAGAAAACGCAACTCGGTCGTTGGCGGCCGCGCGGAGCTCGCTCTCGGCTGTCCCCTGATCCGCGAACCCCTACGCGATGTGTGCAGAATTATTGTTGATTAAAGGCATTGTTGAGCGACTCGTTGGAAGGTCCTGCCGCAGACCGACGACGCAGTCGATGGAATTGCGTTTGGCGATTTAGATCGCGAAGAGAGTTTCGATGACGCCGAAGAGTAAATTGCGCTCCACTGTTGTGTGAATTGTGTCGCGGTCATCTGAAACTCTCTATCACGTTCCGGTGGATCCACTGATAGAATGAAATCAGACCTTATCGTCGCACATCTTACGCGAATAGCCGAATTTCAATTTCACGGGTGGTGATTTGCCATTTCACGGAAAGAGCCTATTTTTGTGAAAAGTTATGTGAAGCAATAGCATTGTTATAAAACAGCCGTGCTGATGTAAGAATTATTTATGTCGCTTAGTTTTTATTAGCTTGTATTGTAATTCGGATGAACGTTTTAATTGAATAGGGTCACGAAAGAAGAGAGAAAAATATATGATCATCTTTCCACTAACATCTTTTAATTATTGCTGCCTTTTTTTAGTATTTTTAACATTTTTTTAATCTCTTAATTTAAAATATTTTAAGAAACTTTATATATAAAGACCTGATAAAAAAAATCTGAAGATATGACGCAAAGTTTGCTTAGTGGAAAATTTCTTATTGTTTCTTATGATTCGTAAATATATATAGCACAAATATAGTGTGCCGATATAAACATTGTGTGTGCATTACGTGAAATGTGGACATAAACCTGGCTATGAATTCTCTAGTCCAGCAGAAACAAGAAAGTTCACGTACACACAGTTCGTAAAGCGCTCCCTTTCCGAGAAAGAGTCTCCCCATGGTTACCTGCGTAAAGCTATGACTCACCGTTTGAAGGTCGTTCTATCTCCCCTAGTTTGAGTAAGTCTGTTATCAGCAGAAACAGCCACTGGGAGACCAAAGCGATTGTTAACGCAACAGCAGGGAAGCAAGTTATTATTTGCTGAATTCTCGGGGACTCATATCTCAAAAGAAATGCACTTTGCGGGTGATACATTTTCTTCCCTTTTGATATTTTCCTCTCTTCTAAGTTTTATCTCTAATCGTATACCAATGTTAAGCTTGCTCTCTGCTTATGGTGATGAGTTTGAATGTTCAATTTCCTCGAAATTTAAATTTTCAAGACTGTGCAAATATACCAAGGTTTTAACATTGTGCAAATATACTGAAGTCCTTGAATGCAAGGTACTTCTAAAAAATAAAGTAAACCTTTTAGCATCATACTTTTAGCTCGCGTAATTAATATTTAATTAATAGCAAGAAGACCTGAAGACTAGTAATGAACATACTTTTAACTCTTCTGGGGCCCAAGTTAAGTTCACCACGACGTTACCCCGTACCTATGACGAAGTTAATCTCGTGCACACAGGAGGTGCAGCGAATGGATATTTTATTTCGGACTCTAGGCGATCATAAATCGCGTTAATGGGGCGACTCTTTAGGATCGGTGTAGGGCAACCTAGACGACCGCGCCCACGAGTGCTGGATGAGTTTGGACGAAGGAGAATAGATGGAGAGGTAGGTATGCAAGGAGTCGACTTATGAAGCCGCAACCCCCGTTACACCCCCATGACGATGTGGTATAGCCGCGTTCTCGAGCCGGAGGGGAAGGCGAACTCGAGCCAGGGCCAAGACGTTTGTATATATATCTCCATAACGACGTCGTTACGACGTCGTTCGTTACCGACAGACACCAGAAACGCCGCGGCGCAGATGGCTATCCTCGTCTTCGGCGACCTCGACCTCAGTGCATTCCCGACGGACACGTGCTAGCAAGAGAGCTTTTTTTAGGCGACGCCATGCGCTTGAAATTCACTGCAACGGTACTGTTCAGTTATCATGCGCCGAGAATTCAACGATATCATCTTTATCGATATGTGAATCTTGATAATGAATTATCTTTAAATGAGCGTCGCTATCATATAATTACATTATAACTCTGTCATCTTTTTATAAATCGAGACGTCTGGCTAAATAAGATTAAGCAATCGATATGTTATTGATGGTAGTTTATTTTCGAATCAAGCATGTATATAATCTTTATTAATCGTTTTTAAACATCTAAATGCATATACGCGATGAAAAAGTTATAAAAAATTCCATATAAATATTGAAATATTACGTCTTATTTTAAACTATAAATTTTTATTACAAAATTAAACAATTTTGCTCATCTTGATATTTTAATTATGACATATGTATGCAGTTAATTTAATTTTTCATCTCAGTAACAATTCGAATTTATTCGGTAAATGACTCACAATATTTATATGATGAAAGAAGATTGTGAGAATATACTTTTGTTAGCGAGTAATTCCCTCGTGTCTCCTTAAGAGTGGCTTTTGCATCAGACGTACATTCGTAAAGAGAGCGAGAGAGAGAGAGAGAGAGAGAGAGGGGACGTTTCTATTTAAAGATACCATCCGAGAGTCATTATCTTGAACATCCCCAAGAGACACTATGCTGATAGTCAGCGTGAAAGCCAAGAGACTTCATTAGCTAGACACCAAGAACAACGACCTAACCGCGAGCGCACAACGGCTGAAGAAATTAGGGAATCGTTGCCTGATATCGATCGATCAAAACTCGTGTCTTCCTCGATTTCCATCCGCGAATCTTCGTAATATAGCTATTGCCTTATTCACCATATATTACTATAAAAATATATGTTTTCAAGAATATGAATAAATACTTTGTATATATAGTAGTAAATATATTACAAGGGATGTTCTCTTTTATTCTCATAATTATGATTTATTTTAATGATTATTTTAGAAATTTTAAAAGTTAAATTAAATTAATAAATTACAAAATAAATATAAATGTTATTAATTCTATTAAAAAGTCTAATTTGAAAAAATAATTCTAGTTATATGTGCGGGACATTAATTTTCACTCTCCATATATTATACATCGACGTTTCTTGACATACTCGCATTTGTCGCACTAGTGACCGAACAACTTGGAAAATATATTTTTTTAAATGCCCATTCCGTCCATTCGCAAAATACAAATGTCGAAATACTTGAAAAACACATCGCGTCGGTACACCATTATTTGGATTGCAACGCGATGACTCACACACACGCATATACTGCAATTTCTCTAATTGCAGGCCTTTATATCCCGCTCCAGTACTTTCCGATCATATGGCGTTGGATATTGAAGGGTACTTGATTTCTGTCAATCGCTTTTATCGCCACTGGAAATATTGAAAACATTTTCGTTTACTGCGGGACTTCGAACGCGTCGTTTTTCAAGTGGATATTAAATTGCAACGTTTCGGTGTTATTTTTCAAAACGTGCCGACTGACCGATACACACCGACCGCCACCTCCATCGTTATCGTATTTTTCAATATTTTGCGGAAATTAATCCATCTTTTTCTTAATTGAGATATTATATATTTTTTTTACCTTTTGATATTGTTTGTAAATTTTCTTGAATGAACTAGGTCCGTAAATTCTATTGTTACATGTATGTAATAATAATAAGTCAACATACAAAAATCATTTTTTCAGAACAAAGAAAAATTAACAAATATTTATCTAGCGAAAAACTGAAAAATACATTTTTTTTAACCTGATATTTTGTTTAAGTTATATACATATATTCCAGAAAAATCATAAAATATTATTCTTTTTAATGGAAATTACATGTCCAAATCTCCAAATCTTCAATTATCAATTTCTCAATTTTTATTACAAAACGCGATTGCAGTATTGACATCGTTCCTCAATGTCGGACTATTCGAT
>Ga0157364_1007902_pt1 | contig 11020 bp, 5 predicted proteins | sample AttsexASBM2_FD_111476 | JGI IMG/M metagenome (GOLD analysis project Ga0157364, IMG submission 111476) | Fungus gardens microbial communities from leaf cutter ant in Ribeirão Preto, State of São Paulo, Brazil - Atta sexdens ASBM2 | ecosystem: Host-associated > Fungi > Mycelium > Unclassified ... | reverse complement strand
CATTATAAATTTAACAGTGCATGCACAATATATTCAATAATAAGAAGGTATCCAGAATTAAGTTTATCCTAATCTGTTCTAACTTATCCATTTTAAGACATCGGATGTATGGAATGCTATACATATATTTATCCGTATATTTTTATTAAATTAATGCATATATGCATTTATAGATACATAATATATTAATAAAATTACCACACATCCGTTATCTCAATCAAAACATTAATTCGTCACTCACCAACCCGACGCGCAACAGCGGAGTTATATCTGCAACATCGCTACGATGATTCTGTAACAAAAAGATATAAAATTCAAATTATAACAAACTAGAGAAGAACACAAACAATATTTAAAAAAACGCAAAGTTCTCTTAAAATAATTTTTAAAATATATATAATTTTTATAAGTATCAAATTTTTAATTCATCATTGAATTAGATATTTGTAAAAAGAATCATATATTTTTAAAAACAAATTTTAAAAATTCATATATATGAAATTTCAAAATAATTAAAATAATCCTTTTTTAATTATCGTTTTTAAATCATTGTAAAATAAACTGATTCAAGAATAAATAGAAGAAAAATTGATTTTACATAAGCAAAAAATATTTACCGCAAGGTTGCTCCGCCGATACCCGATGCCTCTCCCAGACCCCTCCTCCTCTCAGAATATGGTTGACATCCTCTCGCACAGGACACTCGCGTAAAACACTCGCGAATAATGCACTATAATCGCGCGCGGACTATAACTTGAGTCCGATAACTTGAACGACACTCCCGAAACGCGCGACGCGACGAACCGGCTGCGGTTCGTTCATTTTCAATTAAATCGGCGGACGAGGGTACGTTAGCTTCCCCATCGTTGAATTTTTACACGAAGAGAATAATTTTATTTAATATCTAAAAATTTATCTAGATATATCATTCAGATAAATTCGAAAATTTTTAGATATTTGAGAAAAACCGTTCTTTTCATGTATATCCTTCGGGTACTGAGCCCTCTCACCACGTCAAGGTGTACCCGTGAGAGGGAAGATGACATCTGAAAAATATAATATACAACTTTAATATATATATTACTATGCAATTATCGATTAACTTTTAGAAATAAAACAATCAAATATCAATTGGTCATCATTGCGAAATAAATTCAGAGTAGATAAAAAGGAACTCTTATTACGATGTCTACAAGATATAATTAGAATCAATGAAATAAGTTGGATTATTAATAAAAATGAGAAATATTTCTTTTATTATCGACGAAATATTTCCAAAATTATGCTTAATTAATAAATAAAATAATATTATTAATTAATTAATTTTTATACGTATTGTATAACGAAAAGTGCAATAAAAAATTAATTAAATTATTAATTACATAAATTATATTAATTGTAAAAGCAGGAATTGCGTTAGTTGCTTGAGAGTATTTATTAACATTTTTTTTTTATGACTCGTATGATACCGTTCGAAGAATAATCGAGAGTTATATTCAAGCGAGAGAAAAATTTTATGTTAAATAAAAATAATTGTCGTCTGTAATTATCGCGAAATAGTAATAAGTTCTGTTTTTCCATCGCATTTTGATTCCAAATGATTTAACTGTACGAAATATCTATTCCGATTGTCTGATTATCTCGATCCTTTTATAGATAATTAAAATTTAACGTGCCAATTAATAATAGTATTCTGAATAATCGTATTCACAAAATACAATGTTTCGTATTATATTTGGCATTCTTCTGATAAAATTAAAAAAAAAATTTGAAGAAAAGCGATACAACTACTGCCTATACGAGCCTTGTTAAAGGAATGATTGCGGTAACTACGCATAAACATGACGCGCTGTCTGCCCGTCCGTTCGCCCTTCCGCGACAAAACAAACCTCAAGGTTGCACGCCGATCATTTAACTGTCGAAATATTAACGTATATTTCAAAACGAATAAAATAATCTATTCGTTACATTTTTAATATTTTTCAATAAATAGGCTTTATTTCACGATTCATTGCACACATACAGCTCATGAATACCTTAGATATTTCATGTGTTTTCATGTATGTATAAAAATGAGATTCTTATTATTAGATATTTCATATTATGGCTTTTTGTTACTTTGAATTGTATAATTCTGCCATTTTCTTATTCCGTTTTATTTCGTTTTATTTCTTAATACAGGGAAAAGTAAATTGTATTTAAATTACATATCTCTAAATATATGTGCTATTTATGTATTATTTTATTTAATAGAAATTGTTTCTTAATTTAAAATAAATTTTGGCATCTATCTTCATTTAAAGAATGTACGGCATATTATTAATCTTTATTTAATTGTAAATCATCAAAGAGAGCAATAAAAATTGAGATATAATGTTAAATTGAGATGTTAAAAACTCTTCAAGAGTTATTTAAAATTTATTATTTTAAATAACTTCTTACTTATTTCTTTATATTATAGTATACACTTTAGTTTTGGACAATCTTATGTCTCGATGGACAGAAAACAGAATTTATTACTATTTCGCAATAATTACAGACGACAATTATTTTTGTTTAATGTAAAATTTTTCTCTTACTTGAGTATAACTCTCGATTATTCTTCGAATGATCACTATACGAGTCGTAAAAAACAATGTTAATAGATACTTTCATTCAAATAACAGAATTTATACGATTCCTACATTTACAATTAATATAGTTTGCGTAATTAATAATTTAATTAATTTTTCGTCTTCGTACATCTTTCGATATAATAAAAAAAAATTGAGTAACTTTGAAATTATTTATCGGTAATAAAAGAAATATTTCTCTTTTTCTATTAATCTCTAGCTCATTCCATTGACTCTAATCGTATCTTACAGAGATCGTAATAAGAGATGCAACCCTTTTATCTACAGCTTTGAATTTATTTTACAATGATGGCGAATTGATATTCTTTTGATATACATTTCTAAAAATTACATAGGTAATTCGCATTCGAAGAATAATGCGACACACGGAGCGACTCGTATCACTACCATTCCCTTCGAAGGTCGTCGAGCGAATGCCAAAGTGCTGACGTAATCAATCACCGCGCCGCACGGCACGTTTCCCCCTTCCTCTCGCTTTTCGCCGCGCGTCCCCACTCCTCACCGTTCAAATATCTAATGAAAAATATTCACGATTTAGTCAATTATTCGTATTTAATTTTGACAAATATTGTCGTATATTTCACGCTTTGCTTTGTGGCATCTCTAACATTTGTTCAATCCTATATTATTTGCACGGTTTTTGTAAACGTAATTAGTAATTGTTCGGAATTGGAATATTTTGGATATTTCAACATTATGTCTCAATTTTTATTATTCTTTTAAATGATTCATACTTAAATAAAGGTTGATAATTATATTCTATACATTCTTTATATAAAATACATGCAAATTTTCTTAACATTGTGAAACAATTTACTCTCAATACAGTTTTGGTTAAAAGTATTAAATGTCTTATTAGTCATTATTTAATTTTTTAGCTAAAAAATTAATTTATGACACCACTATTGCTGTAAATTATTCTGTGTTACAAAAATTCTTTAAACTTACGTATATATGCCGATCATGACTCGATAAAATAACCGTTATGATTTATTTAAAATAAAAAATGTAAAATAGAATCGGGAAACTTATTTAAAACACTAAATAAGAAATAAGTCAGAAGTGTAGTTATTTAAAATAATAAATACTAAATAACTCTTTTATATTTTTTATTTAAAATATATACTTTAAAAACATTTATTTACCCTTAGTACACAAAGAGAAAAACCTGAGAAGGGACATGACCTGTAACCGCAAAATTCTGCCGCGCACTACTGCCCTCTGACAAAGTGAATGAAAATTACATAGCAACGTCTATTTTGTTTAGGGTACATCGTCCATTTTTCAAGACTGGAGATAATAAATCGATATTTGGTTCATATAATGTAAGACTATGTTCATAGAGATAAAAATGTGCATAGAGAAAATTATCCATCACATTTTACGTGCGATTTTATAAGAGAAATGCGATTGGATAATTTTCTTTATTTATCTACGACATATATATTTTTATACGACAATGCAAGTTGTGTTGATATGCCCTGACCATGCATTTGTTTCTTTTTTCAAAATACTGAGGAATCTAACAAGTTACGAAAGAAAACAAGATATCCGGTGATTAGATAACACTATCATAAACCGAAATATATATTACGCAAATATATATTACGCACAATTTTCAGCAACATCATTTCTAGTTGTTCTTTCGTTGTGTGCTAATATATTTAGTTTTAAGATGAATCGAAACGTGGAACCTCTGGATTCATCCAAAATAAATATCAAATCAAGAACATTACATCAACCACCTCTCGATGAATTAATGAATGGTAATATTAAAGCGTTCTGAATTTGCAATAAAAAATCACAGCTGACAACAATTATATAATATTTTTGTTATAATCATAGTCCTAGCAGGAGGATTGACTGCAAATTTTGCAGAGGCTACTGTTGAGATGGTTGATTGTCCTAATTTTAATGGATGGCCTTACAATTTTTATCAAGAAGGTATAAGAAAAACAACAAACAGATATAAGATATACTTGGTGTTTCTCCAATTTCATATTTTTTTATTATTCCTACTCCTTCAGGTTTGTGTGGTAATCCAATTCTTTTGGAAGTTGGTGGTCCAGCATATCTTTTACCAACTGTCCAAACAGACAAATTCTATGATGTTAAATCATTGTTGCGACAGATAAATTACAATTATGATACTCTTGTCATTGGCGCAGGAGCTGGACCTTGGCCACATACAGGTTGCAATTGTGAGGTGTGTATTAGTAATTAAATTATCTTGATGGAATGAATAATCTAATTTAAAAGAAAAAGAAAGTAAATATTTATACAATATTTATTTCAGCTTATTATGAAATTGAACATAGTAAATGACAAAGTCTCGCCAGGATATAGACTTGGCATGGGAGTAGCGAATGGAACGCATTATGCATTTGTAAATAAATCTAATGGAGAATGCATACTTGAACGGATAGTTGCTAATGAAGATGAAACAACTTTTGCATTGTTGGCTAATCTGTATGTGTGCGAAGGCAAACCAGGGAAAGTTATAAAGGTGCACGCTAAAAAACGTACGGGCAATCTAGACTTCATATCGTGTATGCAGAAAGCATTAGCAAAACATTATGAGGATAAGCTCGTAGGTAAGTCTATCACGAACTATCATATAATAATAATCATATATTACGTACAGTTTTTAGCAACATTCCTAGCTATTCTTTCGTTGTATGCTAATATACTGATTTTCAAGATGAAAATCTACTATCATATAATATAATATAATAAAATTAAACAATTCACTACTCGACTGATTCGAATATCTGTAAACTTAGGTTTAGGTGGCATGTTCGAAGTAAGGAATGGAAAAGTAAAGCAGCATATTATGCCAGCCTTTTCGGATACTCCATTGACTAGCGAGACCCAGCTTAATAATTGGTTACATTTCTACGATATGAAGACTCCTCTGATAGCTGTTGGCACATTTGTTAGCGCTGAAACAGTAAGCTTTAGAGACATTCAATACATATGATAAGAAAAAATTATCTTCAAACTATGAAAGCAACAGTCCATAAATTTATGTTAAACCATTATTCATTTCTGTTTTATTGTGAATTAAAATACTCGTTGCTTCTGTCTTTTAGGATTTAGATCTCAGAGTCCAGCATTTTCATAGTGCTTTTGATGAGAACAGATTAGGTGGACATTATCATATTGATACAACGCCGGATACGATCGAGTATGAAGGTTACTTCAATATGGCAGCTACACTTTATCGTGTCGATCAACCGCCCAATAAATTACAGTTTGGGAAAGATTAATGTTATATATATTATTACATGTATATGTATATTGTTACAAGTTGGATTTTATGAAATAACTTTTATACTATTGAAATTGTCGCGAACGGTAAAAGAAAATATGTTGATAATATATTTTGTTAGAATTTATACAAATGTATATTTTAACATTCCTCTTTATGATTAAGAAATAAACATAAAATAAATATGATTTTGATAAATAAATATGCAGTTAATCCTATTTCCTTGTAAAATTGATTCGTAACTCATGAATAAATTATTTACGGATAAACAATAAAGAATATAATGAAATTGTCTTCTTTCAATTTTGATAAGTTTTGAGAATTTTAATTTATATTTTAATTTATATTTCATAATATAACAGATGTAAAATGACATTCTAATCTGTGTAATGAATTGATTTTAATAACAAATAAAATAAATGTTCATAGAAAATAAGACAAAATTCATGTCGATTCCTTAGCAGATCAATCTTTTTAGCAGATTGCAATTGAATAAAATTCGACGAAGCTCTATCGTATTAATCCCGTACCTGTATTTCATGAAATGGTAAATTTTACTTGTTTAAGAAATCATTAACAAGAGCATCAACAGTTAATGACGTTAGACCATTTGCTTTATCATGTTTTAAAAAGTTTTAATATCAATGAAAGTAGAGCCCGGATTAAAATTCTGAGAATCACTGACGTGGCTTCGGGCGAAATGACAGAGAGTAGAATCGTGAGGACATTACGGTCGATTCGAATCGATACAACAGATAATCCGGGCTCTAATGATGAGTTTTCTAGGAGCAATTATCCTGTATATATGACATTGCTGTAGTTATGACATTTTTACTATAATTTTATCATTTTTAAATTTCTCTTTTTTTATATCTTAGATTATATTTCTCGTATTTCTCATGTTTTTTTTTCAAGCTTAAGCAATTTTTATTTTTATTGATTTCCCAGCAAACGAGAATGGATTGAAATGAATTGAAATGGATTCAGATTTTCAGAAATATTGATTCACGAATGTTAAAATGAATGCTTTTCAATTCTGAATGCATTTTTATTCATTTAGAAAGATTTTTTTTCATTCACATAGAAATTGCATGGAGCATATCTCTATGTCTTTCAATCTAAAAATAATATTAACTTTTTCTGTGCACACAAACAGAATTATGAATACTGTTCCAATTCAAAATTTTGAATAGGAAATGCAGTTTTTCAATCCAATTGCATCCAATTGAATCTAATTGAATCCAATTGAATCCAATTAAATCCAAAAAAAAATGTGCTATTTAAAATGCGCATTCGGATAGAAAAAAATTTCAATCCATTTTATTCTATTCTCATTTGCTGGGTCATCTCTATTATAATTAATCTACATTTATACATGAAAATAAAAGATGTAAGATGTTTATTTAAATAAATCATTTTTTTAATTTTTTATTTAGAATTTTCTTATATTTCTCTAATAGAGAAATATATTATCTTCATCTAAAAATGAAAATATAGACAGATAGAATTTGTAACATCTATTAGATATATATATATATACTAGATATATTTAAGCTACCTATTGATCTCCCTACTTATGTTCTATAAGCTCGCAAATTTTTTTTTAAATAATTTTTTTATAAAATCATTAATATGATTAATAGGCTCTCCAGCATTTCATTCTATTACATTATTCTACAAAAAAATGCACAAGAATGAAGATGAGAATAAAGATCGATTTCCCAGTTTCTTCGGTGCTGAATGTATTTCCGTTTATCAAATTGTTCTATAACGTCACAATTAAAAAAAAATTTTGTTTTATTATTTTTTAATATTTAAATTTAATTATTCTTTAAAAGATATTATTTACATATTTCTAACATGTCTATTACAAAATATCTTAAAAATATCTTCTATGATGATTATTAATATCTTTTAGAATTATTTTGAAGATATAATGTACAACTTCACAACAAAATATTTCTGAACATTTTCTGGATATTTTTCGGATATGTGTCTTTTAGAAGAGCCTTGAAGATCTTTTAAAAACTCTTTAAAACCTCAATATTTTTCTCTATCATGATTAATTTATATCTTTACACTAATAAAAGACAAAAATTTAATTATTATTTATGAAATAAACTGATTTTAATCATAAATAAAATAAATGTTAATCAGCAACAAAACACATTTATCAATAACATATCTAAAAAATTCGTGTTTAATTTGATTAATTTGGAAAATTGCAATCGAATAAAGATGACTTCCAATCAACATATATCTATGTATCTCATTCTCAATTAGATGATCACGTTCGCAACTCTCTTCTGTATGTCCCAAAAAGCAATTTCTTTATTCTTTTATCAGCGTGTATTCTTTTATCGACAAGTCTCTCATCTTCACAGTCATCGCTCCACTCATCCGAATCTTCCTAACGTCATTAATCCGCAATAATCCGTTGGTCGTTTAAGTTATGCTAATTGCGGACAGAGTCGCAGATGTGTCAACGGGTGGACGATGACAGTAATGCTTAAACTACGTAGTGCCAGTCATCTTCGTGTATTCTCGCTTCAGTAGTTTTAGTATACATATCGCGATGAAGTTCAGCATAGAGTCCACAGCTTCCTACAACAGCATCCACCCAGCCTATCACTACACTGAGCAATTTGCCAACAATGGCGAAACTCGGGACGGCACCAAGTGGTACGGGGTGTTCCTGGCGTTTATATCAGGCACTTTCTTTACCATCAGTTCCGCCTTAGTCAAAGCGATTCGTCACGTGGATCCCATGATTTTGTTGGTCATTCGTGCCTTGATGCAGATCCTAGCAATGGCTGTCGTGGTTTGCAAATCGTCCAGCAATCTTTTCGGCCCTTCCGGCCAAAGAATACTCATACATTTTCAGGTAAAGTTTGCTCGTCTGAACATGATGTATCGATCATCTGCAAAGACAAGAAAATAGTTTCTAGATTTATTAAGATGTTTGGATCTGCCAAAGTTTTTAATTTTGTAACATAATTGGTATTTTTCGCCAATCTATTTTCATGAGAGAAATATCGGTCATTACAAAACTAGTCACTCTCTTCTTATCTGATTACGCATGTAAATGATCATGAGCTTATCTGCAGGCATCCACAGCTTTTCTACACCATCATACCATATTAATTACATTAAGTCGGAAAGTCGGCAACGGAATATTATTCATTTACAATATCTGTGTTCACGTTAGCGAAGTTAAACCCTTCAGAAAAATTATGGGATAATAAAACAAAACTCATTAACAATATTCTTTAATATATATATATAAACTCTTTTTATGTACTACTATCATCAATACATTGTAATAATTTAAAGAGAAGCATTTTTTAGAACGAAAAATTCTGTTTTTTATGCGATCGCTAAGCCACTATACTGATTTACATTTTTTTTCTTTTTTCCAGGGCCTAGTAGGTGGCATGACCCTGTCGTTGCTGTATTATAGCTTTCGAGAATTACCTTTAGGTGATGCTACCACGATCATTTTCAGCTCACCAGTGATCGTCATCGCGCTATCTTTCCTCTTCCTAAAAGAACCCTGCGGTGTTCTGCGTATACTGGTAGTCTGCACGCTCCTGACAGGCGTTGTCCTCGTTGCCAGACCACCTTTTTTATTTCAGGTAATCTAATTTTTATTACTGAATACAAAATTAATTTGCCAAGGACGAACTCAACAGATAAAGCTGAGTAAATTTCATTCACTGTGTAAAAACAATATTAATAATTGACAATTAGTAATATCTAATCTGAAATGTTCAGATTACAAAGAATTCGTACAAAGGGCAAACAAAATTATACAAATATACAAATTCTTTGTTTTTATATTAAAGAAATGAATTCTTGTTCTTATTATTAAATTCAAATTAAATTAAAAAAGTAATGATTTCAAAAAAACGCTCATCATAGTCTTCAAGAATGATTCCTCGAGAATAATTTTTCTCTTCTAGATGCATCGTGCCGAGAGCTATAATCTTATGGGATATCTGTGTGCCATTCTGGCTACTCTCTTCACAGCGCTCAACATCGTCGTCATGAGAAAGTGCTCGGAGATACATTACTCCATTCTGGTGTTAAACCTATCGTGTTGGTCGTTCGTCTCTGCTGTGTTTTTTTACTTCACAGTGTCCAGACACGGTATTGATTATGAACTCTACAAGTTTCGATTACCTCATGATTGGTTCACCTGGGGCCAGATCCTGCTGGTGGCGTTGACTGGCCTTACCGGTCAGGTGTTGGTCACAAAGGCGCTTAAGATTGAGAGCGCGGGTAAGGTATCGGTCACCAGATCGCTGGATATCATCCTGGCCTATCTGATCCAGGTTTACCTGTTCGGTGAGAAGCCCACGTCGACTAGTCTAACCGGTGCGATCCTCATCATCTCCTCCGTTGTCTGCATGGGTTTCGAGAAGGAGATCTATGCGATCTGCGATTTCATTCCTTAGCCAATGAAACAATCATTTGAGCGATCGAATTTCGCAATAAGCGCAAGCGAGAACTGCTAAAAGCTAATTTAATTTGTACTTTAAAAAAAATCAAAAATTAGTAAAAATATCAAGACGCTCAATAAATTTTCAATAATAATATTAAGATCAATGAACATTTAACTGTTCGATTTCTTATTAAAATAAGTTTCTAGTATCACACATTGAAAAGGAGCCGATTAATGAGTAGCATTCGATTATAAATGATTTTTTTTGTTCTTTTGTGTCTCTTCTTAATATTCCTTAAAATTACACTTACAATGAACATCAATCATCTAAATTATTTAAAATCTTGATGTGGATAATAAAAATAAATATATAAGTCATAATATATAAGTCATAATAACAGTAACGATGATACCAATAATAAAGATATATAATTAATTTCACGAATTTATGCGTGCAAATATATACATAAGTGATAATTGGATAGCAAGAGAAAAGCACGTGTATAACTCGTGTATACATGTATATATAATATCTATCGATGATTTATTCAATGAGAAAAAAAGATACAACTACATTAACAGAGTAAATTGCTATATCTCATATATATATACATATATATATACATATATATGTATGTATATATATATATATATATATATATATATATATCT
>Ga0157364_1007901_pt1 | contig 11021 bp, 1 predicted proteins | sample AttsexASBM2_FD_111476 | JGI IMG/M metagenome (GOLD analysis project Ga0157364, IMG submission 111476) | Fungus gardens microbial communities from leaf cutter ant in Ribeirão Preto, State of São Paulo, Brazil - Atta sexdens ASBM2 | ecosystem: Host-associated > Fungi > Mycelium > Unclassified ... | reverse complement strand
CTATGATATATAAATATGAACTTTTAAACAAATTTGGCTTTAACTTATATATTACATCTTCTACTAGTTATATGGTTACAATTTTAGAGAAAGATTTAAGAAGGTTGGAATAGAAGTTATAAGGAAAGAAGTAAGTGTGTCATCATTAACATATCACATTCTAATCTAGCTACATTCATTCTAATCCATGAATAATACCTACTAACATATTCATACTTCCAAACCTCTTCTGGTATAGATCAACTCTCTCCATTCTACATTAATCACTTCTTAGATATCCTTGCTGGACTTTCTAACAATTCTATGAATCTTCATCTCTACATCTAAGAACTATTCAGACTATAAGAGAACTTGCTTTTATACAAGTTTCTTCATCTCTAACCCCATCTATTAGAAGTTGTGAATGAGAGACAGGACTCTATTATATTTTTCTTTTAGTTTTATTTTTTTTTCTCATTCTCCTTTATTTTATTTTGAGTTTTCTTTTCTTTTTCTTATTTTGGACTTAGGTAGAAGAAGTGGTGTAACAGACACATGACACCTGTAATAGTCATAGCCACACCATCATGTGACATAGAGAAGGTTGTTATAACTTAGATATTTGAGTAAAGACAAAAGACTACTTTTGTTATGATCTAAAACCCTTAGAGTCAGATAATAAAACAACTCTTGTATTGAGTAACACAAGAGAACTCGATAGAGAACTCTTCTACAAACTAGTCTACCTCTTATAGTCCTACAGATGGTCCATGCTAACTACTGTGCATCCTACCCTAAACAACCATGTGTAGTTCATGAGGCCAACATGTGGTGTCCATGTTGTATGACATTATCTGTTCTCGAGTCTTCTACTAAATTCTCCCAAGTCCTGTGATCTGTCTTGTGACTATGCCATCAGATTGTGACTGATGTGACAGTGTGACCGATCAACCCTAACCCTAGTTGTTCTAAAAATAAAAAATAGAAAAACAAATCGAAAAGAAAATGAAAATAAAAGTAAAATAAAGAAAAACTAAGTCCACTGTTTGTGAACTTGACAACTTTTGTATTAAGTAACACAAAAAAACTTGATAAAGTTCTAAGTATAAACTAGTCTATCTTATATACCACAGACTCCATACTGTTTTTGCTCTATTAGCTAGTACTCTACTTTTACAAGACTCCATAGTCTTTCTCAAGTAATCCCACCAAACCCTATTAAATTCTGCAAGCTTATCATTGATTTCTATTCTCAAACTTCTTAGGTATATCTGCTATAAATTCTCTTTTTTTCTCTTCTAACAGAGTTTAAATATTTCCATTAGAGTTTTTAACCATCATTATTTTTCCAATATCAGTATTGTTTTACTAGATTGAAATGAACTCTATTAGTATTTAAGATAATTGTATTATGACTTAAGTCTCAAAGTGTTAAAACAAAAGAAAAATCTTATATCAAGGTTAACACAAGAGAATTTGATAGAGTTCTAAGTACAAAGTGTTTATCTTATATAAACTAGGCTAATAGTTCATGCTATACTTATCAAGAACAAAAAGTGTGGACTTAGTTTTTTCTTATTTTCTTTCTGACACTGTCACACATCAGTCACATCAGATGACATGGTCACAGTAACAGTCACAAGTCATGAGATACATAGAAGGGCATAAAAGATTCTAGAAGGATAACATCATACAACATGTGCAACACATGGCTGTTTAGGGTAGGCTAGAAGTAGTTAGCATGTACCATGAGGTTTTAGTATATAAGGTAGACTATCCTGTACAGAGTTTTCTATTGAGTTCTCTTGTGTAAACCCTATACAAGGTTCTTTCTTTTCACCAACTCTAAGATGTTAAGTTTGTAACAATACTAAACCTAGCCTACTCTAAAGAACATGTGGTGAACATATTATATAATATTATCATTTTGAAGCCTTTTATATCCTTCTGTGTGATATATGATTATATAACTATGGCATCATTCTAACCCTAAGTTCAAAATAAGAAAAAAAATGAAAAAAGAGAAATGAAAAAAATAGAGCCTACTGTCTTCAATTCTGACAAGTTGCTATCCTCAAAAGTTCCTACTCTGTTCTCTAAAGACTTCTTAGAGGTATATGCTGCTTATCATTATTCATCATACCAATATACTTAGAACTTTTTGGAGATACATGCTACTTGTATTTACTCATTATACCAATATACTTAGGGCTTTCTGAAGGTTGTTAAGTCTGCAAAACCTTATAAATCCTACTAGTCACTCTAACAGTAGAACAGAATCTCTTCTCAAAAACTTCAATACATCATAAGTTTGGTAGTCTCAGATTGTTCACTTTATATCTTGATCTCTTTCTCTCTCTTTTGCTTTTTCTACAATATCTGCCCTGAGTGATCACCCTATGAACCCTGTTTCTACTAACAAAGTCTTGAATATCCTCCAATATCATTTAAAAAAAGTTGCTAAGTACTAGTACACCTCAGAAGTATCTATTAACAATGTTCTTGTTAGTCTTGTAATTCAGCTTAGAAACCTGTGAACTTCTATATCAAACTCTGTTCTTGCATCCACAGGTATATCCCCTTCTCCTACCACAAGATCTTCTTCTCTAACAGACATTTCTATATCCAGAAACACTTCCTATTACTCTCAACCTCATGTTCTTCCTTCTCTGAACTTGCAGTAGTAATTAACAAATAGAACAAGTTTTTCTTAGCTCTTATTCCTTGTACATCCAGTTATCTGTGAACCAGTTTATCTACAACCAAGACAAGATTCTTTGGGCCTTTTTCTCTTTTAGAAGCAGTCATGCTTTGAAATAGTCTAAAGAAATCTTTCATGAAAAATCAACCACTAGTATTGTTGTGGCAACCACTAGACCAATGTCCAATAGTGTCACTACAAGTAAATCTCACAGGGGGGATATCTAGTGGGGAACACAAGTTGTATATTCACAAGAGAACTTGACAGGGAACTACAACAGTATTCTACCAACTTATTTATATAAAGTCCTCATGGTCCATGCTGAGACTTCTCTATGCCTACCCTAATGTCTATGCCCTGTCCTCATGTCCATTACTCATCTACCATGCATCTACCTCAAGGTCAGCATGCTATATATATGTGCCCTGACATCATACCCTAAACCCTACTCTGTCATCCATGCATGCACTATGTGTACACCATGAGGAACCCATACTATTAACATGTTCCTTGACATCACTCCATCTTTAGACTTTTTCCAATCCTTCTAGACCCTAGATCCTTCCAGACTGCTTTAGACTACTCCAGACTATTCTAGACCTTATGACATAATGTCATGTGACTTCCCAGTCACATGCCCTTCTCTCTCTTGTTGTAAACTAATAATACTACTATTATATCTTATCTAATCCTAACCCTAAAAGTCTGTTCACACACATGTCTTATAACAAGTATCTTCTCTATCATCACTTAGCCCAAGTTTAAACAGCTCTTTCAGAAGTACTTCTTTCCAGTCAATACTGCTACAGAAACTGTCAACAAACTTGAGAGGACTATTATGACTTAAGTTCAAGTAATAGAACTCTTATATTAAGTAATACAAGAGAACTCAATTGTCAAGATCGTTGACGGTGGACTTTATGTTATTTTATTTTCTCCTTTTTACTTTTCTTTTCTTTTTCTTTTTCTTTTAATTTTCTATTTTTAGAACAACTTGGGTTAGGGTTCATCAGTCACGCTGTCACATCAGTCACAAATTGATGGCGTAGTCACAAGACTGATCACGAGACGGGGGAGAAGGAAGTAGAAGGTTCTAGAACAAAGTGACGTCATACAGCATGGACAACATATGCTGGCCTCGTGTTATACTCATGGTGGTTTAGGGTAGGGTGCACAGTAGCTAGCACGGACCATGAGAAATAGTATATAAGGTAGACTACTTGTATTAGGAACTCTATCGAGTTCTCTTGTGTCACTCAATACAAGAGTTAGTTCTTTGCTTAACACTTTGGGCATTGAATCATAACATCAATAGAATTTCTAGTACAAGTTAGTCTATCTTATATACTTTAGATTATGGTCTATGCACACACTATAACTAACCTATCCTAATATCTATATGCTTTTTATAAGGCCAACATATTGCTGTTATATTATATAATATTACCCATTTCAGAACTTTTTACATTCTTCTCTTCTGTTATATGATTGTGACCTGTGACTGTGATCTGTGTGACATCACATCACACCTTCTGCCTAAGTCCAAAGTAAAAAAGAAAAGAAATACAAAAATAAAATTAAGTGAAAATAAGAAAATAAAATAAAAGAAAAAGAAAAAGAAAAGGAAATCAAGTTTATTATTCACAATTCTGATAGGGATAGCATATTATCAAGGAATACATCTAGTAAGAGATTATATAGATAAGTTCCAAATACTAATTTCCAAAGCTAGTTACACTGATTCTCATACTATAGTTGTTAAGTTCCATCACAGCCTTAAAACTATGATCCAAAACCAGATTATAACCCTACCAGTGAGAATACCAGAGGATATGGACTCTCCAGCCTAGTTTAATGCTGCAAGACAAATAGACTAAGTCTTCCAGTCAACCTAGTGTGGTATCTCAGTACCTATCTTTAACTTCTAAATACTATGAAGTTCTTCAGTCATTTATATTTCCAAATAACAGCTATCTACTGCATTACCACCTCTATACCAGCAGTGGCTGCAGCCACTACTGGTACTCTTTTCTGGTATTTTCATAGATATAAATACAGTCTAAAAACTCTGTATTACCCCTATTAAAGAATGTTACTACTATGTGAATCTAAACTATATGGTCCATAAGTACCTAATAAGATTGGATATTTAGCAGTTAACTACTAAGCAATAAGAGAAACTTATAGAGAACTTGAATGTATTAAAGAACATGAAAAATTGTAGATATTTGGAATCTGCAGACTTAGATGGTAATTGTTACAATTCTAAGATCTTAGAGTAGATCAAGTAAAAAAACCTTATATTAGGTTAACATAAGAGAACTCAATAGAAAACTCTGTACAGGATTGTCTATTTTATATACCCTAGACTAATGGTCTGTGCTACACTACTTTTAGCCTATCCTAAATGACTATGTATCTACATTAAGGTTAACATGTGTATACTATACTGTATGACATCATTCCTTCCAGAACCTTCTACTATTTTCTATCATGATATGGGATTGTGGGATAGTGTGACTATAACAGTATTATATGACTGTGCTAAACCCTAACTCTAGATCTCAAAATAGAAAATAAATAGAAAATAAAATAAAAATAAGAAAGAAATTGAAAATAGTTAAAGTCCTTCATCTTCAATTCTGATAGTAATTAATAGTGATGAAAATGAACAGAATTTTGTATAAAGTGGTGAGCAAATTGTGTACTTTGACTACTTTTAATAAGTTTACTGTACTTGACATAGAAGAATATACTGAGAATGATAGTGAACCCTTTAATACACCTGTTTGTTTTATCTCCATAAGTTTTACAACCTCTGCTAAATACTCTAGAAGAAACTTATTTTTTATTCTATGATCAGTACTCTTAATACCTGTGAAACTTTTCTATATCTTTCTATTTCTTTGAAAACCACTAATACTATAGAGACTGTTTCTATATAAGTATTAGTCAACTCTAGTATCACTGAGATCTTCATCAATCATAGTTTTATAAAAAAGCACTATCTGAATACTTGCAAGCTTTCAAGGCTCATACTTATATACATTGTTGATGGCATCTCTAGAAAAGATGGCCAGATATCCAAGGTAGTGGATGTAGTGTTGGAGTATCAGTTGCACTCCAAATAGGTCTTACTTGTTATCTCTAGTCTGAGAAAGCAAAACCTCCTTCTTGGCTTTACTTAGTTAAAGATGCATAACTACAAGATTAACTGGCAGAAAGGAGAGGTTGTAATAATGAGATGCCTGGTGTACTGTTTATATTGCTAAGATATCTGGAAGGCTGAGAATATCAGATATAAGCTTTGGAAATCTGTTATTCTAGTCCTTTTTCTAAATTGGTAGAAGACTCTGAAGATGCAGAAAATACTCTACAAACTCTAGAGTAGTATGAAAAAGAGCTAGATAATTGTTATCATCTGATCTAGCTGCTTTTCAAGCTCTCTATATTACAAATCAAGGACCTTAGAGTTGGTCAATGAAAAGAATCTTGTATTGGGTTAACACAAGAGAACTCAATAGAGAACTTTGTACAAGATTGTCTACCTTATATACTAATACCTAATAGTCTGTGTGAGCTATTTCTAGCCTACCATAAATGACCATATGTATGTCTCAAGGTTAACATGTGTACCATACATTATATGACCTCATCTCTTCCAGAACATTCTACATCCTTCTATGCATCATATGACTTGTGATTGTGTCATCTGATGTGACCTGCTGTGTGACAGCATGATCTTGTCACTCTAACCTTAACCCTAGTTCTAAAAATAGAATAAAGGAAAATAAATTGAAAAGAAAATAGAAATGAGAAAAGAAATAAAAAAGTTTAAGTCTACTTCTTGTATTTTTGACACTTCCAGTCCTATTTTCTAGCCCATCTTATCTTCCATCTTATCTTTTATACTACTTCTAGATAACCCTAGTGAGTATGAATTACTCTTAACAAAAGTCTCTTATAACTGTACTAGTGGTTTTTATCAAGAAAAAGAATAGATTTCTTTGTCTGGTGTAGGATTACCAAAATATCAGAATCAAAGATAGTGAATATATTTCTTTTTATTTCTCTTCTCTTATTTAAGACATTCTTATTTTTTATGATCTCTTTTCTTTTCTTTTCTTACTCTTAGACTTAGTAAAAGGAGGAAGGGTATGATGTCACAGTCACAGTCACAATACCTTGTGATGTATTAGAAAGATAATGTCATACATTATAAAGAGATAATAACTTTATCTATATAATTCATAGTATTTAAAATAGACTAGATGTAAGTATATATAGATTACACATTAGAGGTATATAAAGTAGACACATCTGTACCAGGAACTCTACTGAGTTCTCTTATGCTAAACAATACAAGTTTCTGCTTTTGACTAAACACTCAGTCTTAAGTTGTAACACAAAATCTCAATATGCTTATAATCAAAAACAAATACCTGTTCTCCCTAATCTCTGAACTTATTATGAAACTCTAAGATATGTAGTACTTCACTAAGCTAGATGTACATGGGAGCTTCAACAATATCCACATCAAGCCTAGTAATAAGTAGAAGGCTACTTTTTGTACTAGTTACAGACTTTTTGAACTACTTGTGATATTCTTTAGTATGATGAATAGCCCTGCTATATTCCAAACTATAATGAATAACATCTTTTGGGACTTCATAGCTAAAGAAATCATGACCATATATCTAGATGACATTCTAATCTTTACCAGGATATTAGAAGAATACTATAAGATAGTTTGCAGAGTTTTAGAGATCTTAGCAGAGTACAAGTTGTTTCTGTATCCTGAGAAGTGCAAATTCAACAAACTGTGTATTAAGTACTTAGGTCTGGTTATCTCAGAGAATCAAGTCAAAGTAAATCTTATAAAGGTAGCTAGTGCTTAAAACTGGTCCACTCTGACTGCTCATATAAAACTACAGGTATTTCTTAGATTTACCAACTTCTACTGAAGATTCATCTGCAGCTTTTCTAATATTGCTCATCTTCTTTTTGATATTACTAATAGTAACAGTACATAGATTTGGAATTTTGCATAGCAAGTAGTCTTCAAGACACTAAAGAATACTATTACTATGGCCCTAGTGCTAATTTTTTTAAACACTTTTGCTCCCTTCTGTATTAAAGCTAACAACTCTGATTTTGCAATAGAAGCTATTCTCTCCTAGACTTCAAAAGAAGATAGTAAGTAGCATCTGGTTGTATTTCTCAGTAAGTTACTGTCTCTAGTAGAGTATGACTATGAAATATATGATAAGAAGATGTTTGCACTTCTTAAAAGGAGCTCTGACTTCTATTGAGATTTGGACAGACCACAAGAATCTTAAGTACTTTATAATTACTAAGAAGCTCAACTGAAGACAAGTCTAGTAGTTCTTATACTTGGCATAATTCGATTTCATGCTGCACCACTACTCTAGAAGGTCAATGAGGAAGTCTAATATACTTTTGCAGGAAACTGATCATAGTATAAAATTTCAGAATAAAGAATAGGTCTTGAGCCACATTAACAAGAGTTATATTAAAAATGCAAAAATTAGACTCTATTTGATTTTACTTTACTTTACTTTTCTATTTTTAGAACTAGGGTTAAGGGTCCATGGGATGTCACAGGTTACTATCACACCAATCACATGCCATGATGGAAAATGGTAAAAGGTTCAGAAAGAAATGACATTATACTATGTGGCCTTAAGATAGACACATGGCCATTTAGGACAGGCTAAAGTAGTAGTTCACAAACCAGAGGTCTAAGGTATATAAGGTAGATGATCCTGTACAGAGTTCTCTATTGAGTTTTCTTGTATAAACCCTATACAAGATCCCTTTTCTTGACCCACTTTAAGGTCTTGAAATTATAACAAGTTAAGGCTGGAAAATATTGTGAAGTTTACTACAATTGCTGATAGACCTTAGCTCTAATCTTTAAGTCTGATGACAAAATGTATATTGATTCTATAGATATTCAGACTATACACCTTTCTGCCAATTTTTCTGCTGATATCTTAGATCTCATATGGTTAAATAAGTAAGACCTATAGCTTATTATCTAAAGCTTCTGCTTGTAATGATAAGGTTGTACCTAGTATTCAATATTGTCAAGCTCACTATTACATCCAAAGACCTGATTCTTAGTAAATATTTAATATCCCACCTGATTCTATTCTCATAGATGAACAAGAAGAATGGGAGGTTGAGAAAGCTCTGAATGGCCAATGGCATTAATAGAAATATTAGTATCTAATCAAATAAAAAGGCTTTGGTCTGGAGAAAAACTTTTGAAAGAGTATCTTGGAGGTATTTGTACTAGATAGAGTTGTTATGATATGTGTCAGAACTAATCTTTTTCTTTTTCTTTTATCTATTTTTCTTGATTTTATATTTCTTTTCTTTTAAATTTCTTTTTCTTTTTCTTTTTATTGATGATGAAGAGGCACGTAACTGTGGGTCACATGACATATCACATGATGTGAGGTCATAGGCCTAGAGTGGACTAGATGGATGACATCAAGGAGCATATCAATAGCATGTTAACCTCATAGTGTATATATAAATAAGATAGCAATACAGCAGGAACTCCTTGTTGAGTTCTCTTATGATTCCCACAATGATATCCACCCTTGAGATTTATTGTTTGTGCTTCTATTAGTTTTGTGACTAGTGGTTGCCATAACAAGAGTTGTAGTATCACAAAATAAACTACTTACTTGTTTGTGATATCTAAACCTTGGGTGCACTCTCAGAGATTTAGAAGTGATTTAGAAGTTCAATAATAGTGATAATGTGTCATATCCCAAACTTCAAAACATGTCCGAGACATGTTTAACTTCAATACGACATCAAATCCCCATGGATATTTGGTCTTATTTGTGTCCAAAACTCCGTCAGTAGTTTGGTACTTTATAATAGACTTAATTCCACCAAAAGTCCACGGTTATTTCGCTTTATTTGAGTCAAAATCTGTGGTCATATTCATCTGTATCCATTGCCTAATTATCTCCTTCAAACTCTGCAAATTTATTCGGAATTTACGTGGAGTTTTCCCCTCTTCAAATCTAAACTCCTATATAGTGTTTCACTAATGAAACACTCACTTGGAGATCTGTTTTAGTTACTCCTTTTGTTATTTTATGTATTTAAGGCTAGTGACCCTTTTGTAGTAGCTAGCCTGATAATTGACTAAAAGTTGACACTAAATCTCCAGTGTCAATGGTGATACGCTTTACTCCCCTCCTTATAACTCCTTACAAGACCAATCTCTGAAATTGCGACCACGCGGCTTGTAGGAGGCACAACACATAAGTTGAGGCCAAGGTCGTTCTGGCAAGTCCACATTACCAAGCTCATTGTAGGAGTTTCTACACTCTGTGTATGTCTGAGCCAACTCCACGGACTTTCATCCTCAAGTGCGAGCCACACCTAACATAATGATGATAAAGATCAATATAGATATCAATAATAATGAGAGATAAAGATTGATGAAAACTGATGATAAATGATGCTGTTAAGTCTGAGATCTAATCTTCAGATACAAAAGTATTTATACAAAATAGTAATAGTCTGGGTACAAGCTGTTTTCATCATATGATCAAAACTCATATCTAGTGGGGCTGATAGCAGATGTCAGGATAATTTTAGAAGGTAACTAATTATATCACTATATTGATATACTTGCATCTCTATGAATACTGATCTTCATATAATATATAATATATCATTAGAAACTGTTTGATAAGTGCTTCCCAATACAAGTTCAATCATGTAAGTCTGTCTAGCCATTCATGAGATAATAGCCAATAAAACTTTTACAATTACTAATGGCCTGATATCTCACTTGTTTGTTGTTGGTTTTGTATATCCCACATATGTGTGAACACTTGAATATTTGATTATCAAACTAGTGAATTATAGTATAACTACTAGTCTAATATATAAGAAGGAATTGATCTCTATCAGTGTCTCATCACTAAAACTTCTACTTGGAGCTATACTCTGAAACTTCTGAGCATCTTTTATTATATAGCACTAGCCAGATGTTAAAGTTCAGTATGACATTGTGTACTTTTAGCATAACTGATTTAGTGGTTAGTCTGTTTATGACATATCTCTGCCATAGAAAACTGACTATTTAAAAAAATTATAAGGTTTTTAAGTATTTAAGACCTCTTTGAAAACATTAATAAGAAGACTTTATTGTTATAGTACAAGAGTGTGGACAGACTTTGGACTAGGGTTAGGGTTAGGACCTTAGATAATTATTAGTCTACAACGGACAAAGGGTTAGGAGATAGGCACGTGACCTGGAAGTCATGTGGTAGAGTCTAGAGCG
>Ga0157364_1007900_pt1 | contig 11022 bp, 6 predicted proteins | sample AttsexASBM2_FD_111476 | JGI IMG/M metagenome (GOLD analysis project Ga0157364, IMG submission 111476) | Fungus gardens microbial communities from leaf cutter ant in Ribeirão Preto, State of São Paulo, Brazil - Atta sexdens ASBM2 | ecosystem: Host-associated > Fungi > Mycelium > Unclassified ... | reverse complement strand
TCGTTTTTTTTACAAAAATTTGTAGTGCACGTTTATAATGGCTGTACAAATAAATATATCTTGCGATATGATACGAGAATAATCGTTCGAGTCTCTTTTCCACTTTCCACGGCAACTCATTGTTAGTCTACTTCAAGCTCTAACATAGGTATGGAAAACATAGACTATTCCAACGTATTATTATACATTATTCTTCTTTCGTATTAATATAATTTTAAATAAAATGTTTTATGAATTATTCTTTTAAATAATAATTAATCATTTAAATAATAATTTAATATATTTTATCTTTTCAAAAAAAAATTCATTTACGGCTAGTCAATGGCTCCCCAAATTTCTGGCTCCACCAATGATAGATATATGATCGCGTAAATTCTCATTAATGCTTCATATTTAGTTTTCTGAACATATAATATCTATTTACTGCAACGATTAATGTTAATCGAATTTAATTGGAATATACAAATCCTAATGGTCTGGAGATTTTTCCTAATTTTTAAATAGTAATGATTTGGAATAATTTTATGTTTCATAATCTTATTTTTTACCAAACTTGGAAAATAAAAAAAAAATAAAACAAAAACTAATAATAAAAACTTTAATGGATTAACGAACTATATTCTTTTAAAATAAAAAAATATGTTCCTATTACTACGAGATTACCGTTCTTATAGCATTACAAAAATTATTTTTTCATGTTTTGAATCTAGACTTGTTCATTTTGCATCGTTTATCTTTTCTTTTTTTCTTCTCTAACGTGGAGAAGAAAAGAGACAAAATAAAGACAGCATGCAAGAAGCTCAGCTGAGAAGAACGGATCTCATAAATTCTTGCGGATAGATAAATGATATCCTTTATCTCGCATAAATCAACTATTCTTGGTTTCTACACAGTAATCCCTGATTGAATATCGATTCATATTCAACGATAAGATCACGTTTACAATTGTAGCATTTATCAGTTTAATGCATTTGCACTGACGCGACGTATTATCATATTATGAAACTAAACTATCCCGCGCGTTTATATTAGCATCTCTCAAATTTAAATATTTACCTAATGACGCTTCGCTTAATAACGCTCATATCCAACGGCTTAGAGTTACGGTTATAATCCGCGCTTCATGGCGACGCGTCATTCTTGCGCGATGGCTCACAATGAGTAAGCCCACACAAACGATTTTGTACCGATGTCGCGTGCTCGTGACACAACGACCGGTCATTCGACGCGCGTTTTACACGAACGATCGTCCTCGTGTACTGGCTAAATAAAAACTCGAACTTGATACTCGCTTTGACAATCTCGCGTTACGATCACGCTCCGCGCACAGAGCTCGTCCGGCTCGCTAATCATGCTAGGGGGTAGTCAGATTGACCCGATTGTGTCCAGGAATCGATACGTGCAAGATTCATACGACTAACGAAGGCTCATCGAAGCCCCGAAACGTCCGGTTATTTCAGCGACAGATATCTCCGAGCTATTTCTCGTATCTCTGTATCGGTGGCAGACAAATAGAATTTAGCTTCGTTCGCGTAAAGCGCAAATTCGGATTATTGCGAAGTTCACGTACGGCTGATAATTGTATTGGTTAATTGTGAACTTTGTACATTATTTAAATGAAAATCGACCGAGAAATATTTAAATAGAATAAGAGAAGAATATGATTTTCAGCGTATCTTGATGCTCATAATAATATTCATATAATCATACGTGAATATACGTATAAATTATAAATATAATTAGTTCTATAATGCGCCAATTTTTGATGCTGGATTTGAAACATAATCATGGATTGAAATATAAATATAATAATGTTATAATTGAATTAATTGATCGATTTAATAATAATGTTACTAGCATTTTAAAAATCTGTAAAAAATATAACTGATTATTATCAGTCGGGGGATTCAAACCTGTAGATCTTAAAATTCAATCAAGTTTTATTAATTCGACTATATTATAGTACAAAAAAAATACATACTGTATAATAATTATTTGTTTCAAGAATTTCAAATATTCGCAAATCATAAATTCATCACACAAGCATCACATTTATTTAAAATATATTCTGAATTCTAGTAAATTTAATACTTTAATTGAGATTATTAAATTAAAACAAATCTAATTTACTTATTATTTACTTATTATAAAGTCGCTTTTTTATCTTATAATTTATCAATCTTATAATATTCTTCAAAAGAAAATAAATACTTTTTTTATTGAGTATTTATTGATAATATTGAATCCTTCTAAAATGAGTATATTTTAAGATGATTATTAAGAAAAATTCTTTATTAAAGATTACCGTTACTTAAAAGGAAGAAAATTAATTGACTTAGCATTAATTTCGTTTGCATTGCACTTAGCGACAGGATAATACTTTTCTATATGTCGAGGCATCTGTGCGCATCACAGAAAAAATAAATTAAATTCCTTAAATAAATTTTTCACAGATATCCATATCTAAAAAGTGGTTGCATAGTAAACTCAGTCAGTATTTTCTCTTCTAGTATTACGCAAACTGTTCCCTCTTGTCTCATGCTTGAAAAAAAAAAATGAAAACTTCAGTGAAGCGTGATATTCGCTCCGACAGCGTTTCACGATTCTATGGTCCATATTGTAGTTTACTATCGTTCGCGGTTAGTCGGATTAACACACCACACGATCGGTATCGAATATCAATAGGAAAAGTGCGATTAGTTCGCGACATTGATATAAAAAAAGTTTCTCCTTGAAGACTACCGTTATATCGTCGATACGCCAACACTCTTTCTTTAAGTACGGATATTCGATAGCAAGAAACGTGTTGATTGAATAATTTTTCCAAATTTTTTATAAAGTCATATCTTACAAATTATATTTCTGCTTTTTTTCAGTCTAAATTTTTTATTTCCTGTTAAAAAAATATTTTTCCACAAACAATTACATCTTTTTTCTATTGAAATATAATTGCTTCATATAATTTTTATTCATTTATTATATGAATAAGAAACGTGTATCGCGTTGAAATTTTTTAAATGATATTTATTCGGGCATGGCTAATTTTAATTTTAAAGTGCACGAGAAATATGATCGTCACTGTGTAAAAAAACTGAAGATCATGACTCGTGGTGCTCCTTTCTAATAAGAGTCCATTAGTCTCCAACACCGCCTGACCACTTTGGAAAATTAATATCAGCCCAGTCCTGAGAGTTCCTCGATTAATATGCGCACGCCTCTAGAAGACCTGTGCACTTAGAAAAAGAAAAATATGCAAACGATAGCCTCTATATCTTGCGTCTCTTTGAATCCTTTAGAACTTTAAATTAACGCTTAATATCTTTATCAGTAGTCTCCTTTTTTCACGATGGTTCCTTTTACGCTTTATAATTCTCGCGGGTGAAACACAAAAAAAAAGAAGCCGTGCATTATCGTTCTCGGATTTATGAAGAGAAGCTGAGAATGCATTAAAATATTAAGCAATTTATGGTGAAGCGATTGCTGCGAGGTATTTTTTCCGAGATTCAAGGAGATTCAAGGAGATAGCTCCGATGGTTGTCCATTTAGAAAACGTCGTCGTGTCGGTACCAGATAGAATTCTACGAACGATCTTCGTCGGCATTATTTTTCCTCAAACCTTAACAAGCCCCGAACGCGACGTTACTATCGTAAAGCTCTTTCATTCGTGAACGTTCAGATGAACTGGTATAATCTATTGCTCGAGAAAAATCCCTTCCGCTTCTCGTCGCGACAACGTTATCCGTAGAGGATTTCCTCTTTTTTTTTCTTCTTCTTTTTTCTTTTTTACTCCTTCGTTAGGATTTTCCGTAAGCAGAGGCAGTGCATTTATCAATCTTGCGTGTTTTTAACTTAAATCACGTTCGCGTTGAACGAAAACATATGCCATCGCTTGATAATATTCGTGTTTTTTTGCGAGCGAACGTGTCAGCAATCAGAGAAATTCCATTTTCGTGCGGAGTAAAAATACTGTTGTAAACTTAAGACGGGTGATTCGTCCAAAATGCATTGTCTTTGACAACGTGTAACGCGTGTCATGCACATGTCGGACAGATGGCGTCCAGACTTTTCACTCAGATTTAGAGAATAGTACGCTCAGAATTCGGCGGGCTATCGACAGCGCTGATTTGGCAGCTGTCGAGCGCGTTCGGCACTCGTCCAGCTGCCACGGTTAATTTCTCACCACCCTCCCCCTTCCCGTCTCTCTTCCCCTCACCCACCCCCTCTCCCTCTCCCCCTTCCGTTAGAACTGCAATTACTCCTGACTCGAGGTCGGTCTAATCGGTATACAATCTGTGATGCAAATTTACTGCAATCTCAATACAGCGCGTCTTCCATTGCAGCCTCGGTAGGATGGCATGATTATTGATTTTTATAATTGATATCATTAAATCAAAAATAGATCACGTTCCTAGAGAGTCGTGAACAGTGGTTTCCGGTTCTTTTTAAATGTGAAAAAAAAAGTATACGAACGGAGAAGAAATTCTGTTTATAACATCCACGTTCGATCGATAATGTGATAAATTTCAAAAGCGAATGATGACTTTTAACACCTCGTGTTAACATTTTTTGGGTGCGTTGGATTAAATTGCGAAGAAACATGCGTCTGTCGAAAGAAGAGAGAGAAAAAGAAAATGACTCGTTTGATCCGCGTGTAACAATGTGCACCTTGTCAACTTCACAATCACCGTAATCATACACGGACAACCTTTCCGGCGTGCTTCTGAGTCTCGTGGGAATGCATTTATCGTGCAAGGATTTCGTTCTGCTAACCAAGAGGATTACTCGATATTCCGCACGCGAAGGAAGACGTCCTTCCCTCTCAAATCGACTGGCTGCTGTTGGAGGCACCCTTTTCCACCCCGATTCCCTCTTGTCCTCCAGACCCGGTCTGTCGTCCGCGAAGTCCCGCAAGCCTGACTCGAATTTTTTATTAAATCCTCGCCTCTTGCCGATAATGGCGGATTCTCTCGCCGTGTGTATCGAGATAAAATGCGATTTTTTTGCCGCTCATGCACGCCACGGATGAACCCTTCGCACCCATTGAGGTTTATTTATCTTCACTCCGCTCCACCTCATTCTCCTCCCTTCCTCTTCCAACCCGTTTCATATCCCTTTACATGCCTTCCAATTGGATGCTCATTGCTCGCCCCGTTTGGCAGCCCTTCGTTGCGCACATCGTTGTGCAAATCAGAAATGAAATTCTTTCGCCGCTCTCGTGCGGCTTCCGTGTGCACAGGTGTCCCGTTTATCTACTGTTTAAGGGCGACCGCATATATACGCGCACATTTCTGTTATTGTACGTGTATCATCACACAGAAATGTTGCAGAGTAAATGTGTAATAATCCTTTGTGTTTGGGAAAATATCGTACGAGCAGCATTTGAAATATTCTTTAATAAACTATAACAAATGAACGCTAAATGAACTTTATAAATTTAACGCCATTGCGCTGCAATATATCAGTTATTGAGACATTTATCTTTCATATATTATTTAACTTGTATTTGTAGCTTACAGTTAGAGATATATTTATAGATATATTTGCTAGATTTACAAATTAGATTTATGTTTATTGCTAAATAGTTTAATATCAAAAGCTAGAAGTGCATGACAGATAACTCAACAATGGAGATCGTTTAAACCTTCATCAATAGAATGTCGATTTCAAATCGATCAAAATTCTGCATGTTTCTAACGCACTCTATATGCACTCTATAACGTACGCAACTTCTCGTGATATGCGGAATTTCTTCTTTGATTCAATCACCCTTCGATTGCTGCATAATGTTAGCGGAGGGTCAAGTTCGCTCTATATGTTCGTCATGTTTCCACTGGAAACACTCTAGATTTTTATCGGAAACGTTCCTCCACGATACTCGGAATAACAGAGATAATCGAGTATCTCCCTTGACGACGGATCATCCCCAGCGTGCGTCCAACGTAACTCGTGCCAAATCCAGTGGCTCTCTCTCTCTCTCTCTCTCTCTCTCTCTCTCGCGCGCTCTTTCTCTCTCTTGTGTACATCGTGGCGCTTTCACCTTGATTACTCACCTGGGGTTCATGGCACCAGGTATGCATACCCGCATGTTTGCTCGAATAATTGGCCGAGCTGTACGTTGTGCACCAGTCCCCTGAGAGCAAAGCTCGTGTACGAGAGAGAGAGAGAGAGAGAGAGAGAGAGAGTCGCTTGAAATTCAATCTACCATCTCCGCTACGCGCACAGCCGATCACACCGATAAGGATCGACGCGACGGCGATTCAAGAGTCAGCGGTCAAAATTGCTGGCGATCGAGTCGCGACGCGATTCGTACGTTCGTTGTGACGAGCACGACTCTTGAAGATCGATAACGTTCGACAGTATTGCACGCGACGGCTATTCAGTATCAACCCTTCGCTATTAAGCTTTCATAGGGAACTGTTACGCCACTTTAGCACTCGGTGCGACTGACGCCCGAGCAATAATGGAAGACAAGTTAAATGGACAGAGATATATTTAACGATCCAATCAAGATAGAAAATTAAGAATCAATCTCCTGATGGAAAGAGACTTAATAACTGTTTTATTGTTTGTCAATTACGTCTTTTTTACTTCTTGTCTTCCAGAATCAATTTGTCTCGTTTTTTATAAAAAAAAAAAAGGATTATAAATCGCGGTATCGTTGACTTTTACATTTTCTCTTATCAGCCACTTATCTCAAGCATTCTTCGTTTTACATCAAAATAGCCGAGAATAGCCTCTACAATCCAAACACGTACACTAATCAATCGTTATCGTACGCTCAGATTAACTTTGATTACGAGTGCACGATGGAGAATCATATCAGAATGAAGATTCCACAAAGAACAACCAGAGGAAAGGAGAGAAGAAGGAATGACTTCTCAAGATTCGTCTCCTTTCATGGAACTCGTAAAAGAGTTTTAAAGTCCAGCCGTTAAAGCGAACGAGCGGATTGGTTTTCGCAGTAAAGCCTCGAAGTGTTTCACGATCCGCGTTCTTAGACGCCGAGAGAGGAGCGTTTCTTGAGAGAGAGTCTCTTTTCCACAGTATTACGACCGCTTATTTTCTTCCGTCAGCGGGAGTTCTTTGCTACCCAGGAAATTTTCTCGTCCCGTTGCATCTCTCTGGACGAAGTACATCGTGAAAGGTTTGTTAACTTCGTGTAAAGTGTACCGCATCACCATCGAAGCGTTTCGGAAAACGCGAGTCATTCTGAAAGAATTCAGACACGGTATTTTGCCGAAGAAAACATCGATCAGAAACACGATAACTGGCTAAATTAAGCGATAAAATGGTTCCATTTGCTGCTCACAGCACTCTTGGAATTATTTCATCCTTGTTGTTTATCAAATGTTAAACTGGGTCAAATGATGCTCATAAGCGCTCAAAATAGAACGCACCCGATTTTGATTTTCTGTTAAGAAACGGAAACAAAATGGTACTCTTAATCTCTTATCTCGAGGCTTGGTTACTATTAGTCCAATTGCTTAAAACTCTCTGTCTCTCTTTTTAAAACTGAGAGGAAACTGTTTAAAACAGAGAGGGAGAATTTGAAGTTTCGCTTAAAGTTAAAGTATCGTTAATGCAGTTCTTAGAAGAACTTATCGCAATGCTTCGGCTATCTCTCACATCCGCTGCTCGAAAGTAGGTAAATATCACGACGCAGACACTAATAGACGCAATCTACCTATCCAGCACGTACCGTGGACCACTCGGAAAGTCAACTGGAGAGGCGCGTTTGCGCGCCCACTTGTGCTCAGCTACGACAATAACGTGCGTAATGCTATTACTGTGTGCGCTTATAATTCGATTACAACCGGATGTAACCGATAATTTAGTCCTGATAATGGGGCGCAGCGCCCCGATTTCCATCGGCGCGGTATGCCGATGGTCCGCCAAAATGCTTTTCGCGCGTACATGTGCAAATATGCACGCCACACCAGCACCTCTATACGTCCGCACGCGTTGTGACGTTGCCTCTTTGCTGCCAGGACAAAACAATGCGAAAGAAACGGCGTGGATGGCCACATGGACGCGAACAAAAAGTGTACGAAGTGATTTCGATACGTGCGTAGATGTACAGGGTGTTTGATAACGACTGTAACAACGCTTAAGAATAGATCTCTGAGATTATTTTAAGATGAAAATCCTAATATCAAAATATCGAGGATATAATAATTTCTGAATGAATATTTACATTGTAAGTACCGCCTGAATTTGATTGAATAAAAAAAATCTTATATTCGGTCAAAAGGGATCTTAATGCTTGAATATTTCTGTGTGAATTTATATACATATCTGATTTTGCAATCCGCCACCGAAGTCTTGGTCGAATAGTGTTCACGGAATACAGGAGATTCGAGTTCGAATATCGGTGATATTTAAGGAAATATTTTTCGCAATAAATTATTCATAGATTTAAGATTCTCATTAATATTAGATTATTAATATTCTTAGATGCTTGTTAACATTAAAACATTATCAATATAAGATTTCTCTTCTCAATATTTAATTAGATTAATTTCTTATCGATCCAAATTCATATCGTAATTATATACCGTCAAAAATTGGCGCGTTCAGGAATGATATAAAGATAAATGCCAACCACATCTACGCGCAAACTTTAGGCGATATGACTCGCTAATACTCTTAAATACTTATAATTACAAAATTTTATTATAGCTTCGACATTTTGAATTTATCTCTTAGAATGACTCAGGAATCTATCTTTAAGCATTGTCGCAGTCTTTATCGGACACCCTGTAGAGGCGTGCCTGGCCGCTAACGTCCGACGAGTTGCATCCGCTTGCAAAAGCGTGTAAAATCGAAACGGGTTTACATACCAAACCCTATGAAATACAAAAAACGAGATCCGAAATCGATTTCGCTTGCGCGTTCTCCGCGCTGCGTATTTGACAGACGCGACGTTTTTTACGTTCTTCCAGAAAAAAATGTTGCCTATTTGACGGGATTATACGGGACATTTTTTTGCATACTTGATCCTCTCCAGTCATTCTCCGCGAGTTTATATACATTGGTGGTTTTCCGAAATATTTTATCTTGTATCGTGTAACAGAAAAACAAAGGTTTGTTCAGATCTATGAATGTTATTTACTGTTTGAAAACGCAGAGAAAAGTAAATTTACATTCTTTTATCGGACATTCTCGTTGTTTCGCGGGAAAAGTTCAACATCGATAGTTCGTCGTGCACGCACCATAGATTTATTCTCTATTTGGAATATCCTATCGCGCGTTCGTTGTTTTGCCTCGTATTACTATTTATTTTATCTTTTATCGATTTACATACACATCGACGAAATGTTATGAAAAAATAGGACGGATTCATTCTTTCGGTAACATCGCAAATTAAGATTTATAACTCGTTGCAATTTTTGGCGGAATAGTATATTCTGCTCGCCTGCAAAAAACGTGTTTATTTCGCGAGTAACTGTTGTATCAATATTTTAATTTCAATGTGCGACGTACGAAAAACATTGAATAAAATTTGAATAAAAAAATAAATAAATAATAAGTGTCATACTTTATTATTCATTTTTTAAAATACTTGTCAGAAGTTATTTCCTCATTTCCTATATGGAATATTGATAACTCGTATTTTTTACTAAGAGAAATGAATACACACACACACACACACACATATATATTATTTTTGCATGAAATTGAATGGAAAAATAATAGATTTCGTTTTACTATACCTAATATATATATAAAACTCAAGTGAGAGTTAATTAACGTGATAAATATCACTGATGTTTTACCCGACGGGATAATTATAAACCGTAACATCGGCGATTGTTTTAAACTTTTTATCGTTTTCCACAGCTTTCTGGTCAGTGCATCGGTCGCAATTAGCGAGACGAGTGGCATCGCGGATCACGCGATAATGCCGAATGGAATAAATCAGCCGGGATTGTGGGACACGAACGAACGGTGGCGCGCAATCCGGCGGCGACTCTGTTAATTATCGTGCCCAATTAGCCGCGGTTTCGGATGCTCCGCTCTCGCGTGTCCGTCAGAAACGTGGAATGAACAAGCGGTCAATTCTCTGGCCGCGTTCCTCTAAAAACGAACTTCCGGTCACGTGGAAAGCGCATGAGTGTACCAAGGTGCATTTCGGCGCGTTTCATACCGAAATACACCGCATGCGGCAACGTACGCTGCATCTGCATCAGCGTGGAACACGACAGCCCGCGGCGACGTATAATCGATAGCTCCGTTGTCGATGATTTCGATTACGGGCTTGGCTAATGACTTTCAGGCTCGAACGAATTAACTGCGGGGCCGACATGGGCATATCGCATCGTACTGCTGCGTCTGTTCCGAGCATTTGCTCTATTCGATATTGCGAACAAATTGTGCTTCTCTCTGCTTATCAGAGTCAAAAATTATTGTTATCAGTTACACTGTTAGAAATATAAACACAAGTTTCCTTTACATGTAAATGAAGCTTGTGGTTATGAACGAAATTATAATAAAAGTAATGAATGATTTAACTGAAAATTAAGTTACAGTAGTTACTTAAATGAAATGAACGTGTACATTAAATTTATGAAGTTTTAATGTACTTTTAATAAAATTTTATGAAAATTTTACATTAAATTTCATAAATTTTCATGAAAAATACATTAAATTTTATGTACACAAATATATACTTTTTAGTTATAAATAATTATAAATATTAAATTTAATGTAATGTCATGAAATTAAATTCAAATTGTGTAACTTAAAAGTTAATAAAATTTAAGAACATTTCTAACAGTATAACACTTTCGTACCGAAATGCACATGTCGTTTTTCATTATATTCTGAAAAATAGGGGAAGATTTAATATTACATTTATATTATTTTTATTATATATAATTATAAAAATTGAACTTTTTTAAGCGTATTTAATGAATTCAATTGATTTAAATTAATTAAAATAAATGATTATATATATATATATATATATATATATATATATATATATATATATATTTAAATTTTTGAGATATATATATATAT
>Ga0157364_1007899_pt1 | contig 11022 bp, 7 predicted proteins | sample AttsexASBM2_FD_111476 | JGI IMG/M metagenome (GOLD analysis project Ga0157364, IMG submission 111476) | Fungus gardens microbial communities from leaf cutter ant in Ribeirão Preto, State of São Paulo, Brazil - Atta sexdens ASBM2 | ecosystem: Host-associated > Fungi > Mycelium > Unclassified ... | reverse complement strand
CACTGGAGATCGAGTTCAATGAGAGTTTATCTCTGTCGATTATCAGACTAGCGAATTACAGTGTAACTACTAGTCTTATATACAAACTGATATTATAGGAGATGCTTGGGGTTTCAGTAGTAAAGCCCCTATTATCCTGAGTGGAGGTTTTGGTATTAAGACACTGACAGGGTAACTCTGTCATAGAAGACTGAGTTGAATAGGAGTATCTCCGCTATGGAAGACGGAATATCCAGAGGGTTGCAGCACCGCCATGAGATGTGTTGTGAAAAAGGTGGCCACCATGGAAGGTGGGCTTGTATGGTTCGGAAGTGGTTTCACCATGGGGACGTTGTTTCCGGACAGGTAGACTTGTATATGACAACCTTAATCTGAGAGAATAAGACTAAGCACAAAGAATAAAGTAAAGCATATCCCTGCTAAATGACTTCTTGTGGTCTTTAATGGTAATACAGTCACATTCATTGGTAAAAAGCAGGTACCATCATCTTTTTTTCTGTTTCTTTGCCTTTGCCTTCATTCCAAGATCTACCAATTTCCTATATATCTCTCACCACATAATACTTTAAATACTTCTTCATCCTAATACCAAATATATGCCAAAGAAGTAGAGATATTAGAGAAACAATTACCAAATGAAAGTAGGAATCTCTAGAGAAATGTTGTAGAGAATTTAGTGAAGAAAGAGTATTTTAGAGGAAGTATAGGATTGAAAACAATCAGTGAAACAAAGCAGGAGAGAGAAAAGGTATTGAGTGAGTATCAGTTTTGTTTGTGAAAATTTTCATAACAGCAATTTGCAAGTTCAATATGAGACAAATGTTCTCAGATAGTATGTAACATAGAAGTAGAAAGAAGAAGAAATGAAGAAAGAGCAAGGAAAGAAATGAAAAAAGAAGAAAAAATTGAAAAAAGAGAAGACAATTAAAATAAAGAAAGTGGCAGAAGAGTAGGAAATTCAGGATGAAGAAGAAGAAGAAGCAAGATTAGAAGAGGAAGTGAAGAAGTTGGTTTCAGGATGATTTCATAAGTGGATCAAAGTCTTTGAAAAGAAAGCAAGTGAGAGAATATTAACAAGAAAGATGTGGGACTATGCAATAGAGTTGAAGAATGTTAGAGGTGATTTACACTTGATAGTTTTATCTGCAATTGTAGCATAAAAGATAGTGTTATGCTAGAAAATGCTTTTCTGTAAAAATAAGTATTCTTATAAGGTTTTTAAGTATATAAGCTCTCTTTGAAGGCATTAGTGAGAAGATCTTACACTCCTAGATGGTACTTGAGGTCCTCTCAAGTGGACACCAGCTCAAGAAGCAGTATGGTAGCTGTTAATTGGACCAGATCTTGGAGAAAAAAAGAATTTTTAGAAATAAGAAATATCACTTGTGAATAACTAGCTATGAAAAACATACACTCATAAGAAAGTTGTACCAAGTTACAAACATCTGGATTGTTAAATAAGGTAAGAACACATTAGATTAGAAACTAACAGAATATAGAATAAAGAAATGAGAAAAAGCAGCTATGGAAATGGTCAAGAGAGAATAGACTAGGCTCTTGTAAGTAGAGATCAATCATTGGATTAATATTATGTTTGCAGATAAAGAAATAGCTATATGCTTGTGAGATCTTAAAGAGTTTCAATATGGTTTTGGTCTTTATTCTCTAGTTTTATTCTTTAAACTGATACATAAGCCACAAGTAGGGGAGAGTAAAAGAAAGGACCTCTATCCAAATGCTCTCACTCAAGAGCAGTTTAACTACTATTTTATTGAGTGAGCATTGTTAGTACCTTTTATTACTTTTGAACAAGTTTTGGAGAATTCAAGTAGTCTGGAAAAGACTAGTGAGGTGAGTATCAGTTGGTATCTTCAGTTATAAGGTTTGACTTGAGGGATACCTTTGGGATACATCATCTGGGATGAATAGTATTGTTGGAGTCTCTTAAGAAGCTTTGCAATCTATTTATCATAAAATAAACTACTTACTTATTTGTGATATCTAAACCCTAGGTATACTCTTAGAGGTTGAAGAGTAATTTAGAAGTTCAATAATGATGATAATGATGATTAAGATCAATATAGATAATAAAGAATAAAGAATAATATTATTAAGTCTGAGGTTTAGTCCTCAGATATGAAGGTATATATATAAAAGAGTATTGGTCTATACACAAGCTATTTCCATCATATGATCAAAACTTGTACCTGATGGGAGCTGTCATCTGTCATAACAGCTGTTAGGCTAATTTTAAAAGATAACTAATTATGTTACTATATTGATATGTTTGTATCTCTACCAATACTTATCACTTTGAGATATACTATATATCATCAGAAATGGATTGATGAGCACTTTCCAATACAAGTTTGATTGTGTGAATCCATCCAGCTGTTCATGAGATATTAGCAAACAAAGCTTTTACAGTTATTGATGATCTGATATCTCAGTTATTTGTTGTTGCTTTTGTATATCCTACATATATACAGATAGTCTTGATATTTGGCTTTCTAGCACAACTTAGTTTGTAAAAATCAGTCTACTTGTTGTGAAGATACAAGCTAAATAAAGTTGGTAACAAACCTTTGTCAACAGAAATAGAAAAGAACTTAGCAAGGTAGAATTTTTGGGCAGAGTTGGAAGGAGTGTTAGATAGATAAGTTAACCTTAGCTTCAACAGATAACATTGCATCTAGCCTATGCATTATGTGGTTGTAATTTCAGATAATAAGAGCTCAGATAAATATATACAAGTGTAACACAATTCAAGTTGATAATTAGACTAAGAAAATGGTATATAATAGACTACATTCTTAAATATGAAACTTGTAACCTAATAATACTCTACTACTATATACTCTGGATTATTGACTACTATAGCAGATGTCATTTGAAACTCTATGGAATTGATAAGAAGTATAGGGTCTGGTTCTTGATAAGTGATTAGAATAGAGTGATTTATGCTAAAAGAGTGAAAAATATGTAGATATTGGATAGTATATAATAAAGAAGAGATTTGTACTTAAAAAGGGAAAAATTTATCCCTTGTTCAGAAAAGAGAGAGAAGAAGTAAGGGAGTTCATTCAGAAGCAAATAAGGAAGGGATATATTCAATCATTAAAGTCACTACAAAGAGTACTAGTATTCTTTGTAGAAAAGAAGAATAGGAAGAAGAGAATAGTATAAGATGGTTAATATCTTAATAAGTGAACAATCAAGAATAACTATCCATTACCACTTATTTCAAATATTATCAAGAATATTGGAACCAAGAAGATATTTACAAAGTTGGATTTAACATAAGGTTATTATAATATAAGAATAAAAGAAGAAAATAAATAAAAAGTAGCCTTTACAATGCTAGAAGGGTTGTTTGAACCAACAGTTATATTTTTTGGTTTAATAAGTTTACCAGCTGTTAAAATTATGAAAGATAAACTTAGTTTTATTTTAGTTTTATTTCCTATTTTATTAGAGTTAGGATTAATGTAATGTCACAAGTCACTGTCACAAGCTGTCACACTATGATGCTATCATGGTCACATTATTACATATGCATATAACATGATGGAAAAAGGTAGAAAGTTCTGGAAGAATGATATTATGTTTAACATATGTTGATCTTAAGATGTATACATAGACATTTAAAATAGATTAAAGCAGTAGAGCATAGACCATGAGTAATTAGTATATAAAGTAGATGATCTGTACTGAGTTCTATATTGAGTTCTTTTGTGTTAACCCAATATAAGATTTATTTACTTGACCAACACTAATGTCTTGAGTTTGTAACACCAGCCATGTTTCAGGCCATAATAAATGAGTTGCTGAGAAACTTAATTAATACAGAGAAAGTTGAAAGTTTTATTGATGACATGATGGTAGGAACAGTGAGTGAGAAAGGATATAATAAATTGGTAGAAGAAATACTAAAAAGGTTAGAATAAAATGATTTATACATAAAACCAGAAAAGTATAGATAAAAAGTGAGAAAAGTCAATTTCTTAGAAGTAGTAATAGGACATAAGAGAATAAAGATGGAAGAGGAGAAAGTAAAGACAGTAATAAACTGGCTAGTCTCTAAATTGGTTAAGAAGTTATTAGAACTGGCTAACTATTATAGAAGGTTTGTGAAAATTTTTGCAAAAATAGTAAGGCCATTACATGAATTAACAAAAAAGGAACAAAAGTGGGAATAGAAATAAGATAGGAAAAGTTGTTCAAGGTGTTAAAGAAAAGGTTCACTGTGAAACTGATTCTAGTAGCTCCAGATCTGAACAAAAAAATAAGAATAGAAGTGGATGCATCAGATTATGCAACTAGAGAGATGTTGTCTATGGAATTTGAAGATGGAAAATAGAGACTTCTATCCTATCTTTCTAAATTATTAAATGAAACAGAGCAGAATTACGAAATTTACGATAAAGAAATGTTAGTAGTGATCAAAGAGTTGGAAGCGTGGATATATTTGTTAGAAGGTACCAAATTCAAGTTTGAGGTCTGAACAGACTACAAATATTTAAAGTCTTTAAAGCATGTGCTAGAAGTTAGAATAGAGAAAACAGATGGATTGAGTAGGAGACTAGATTTGACAGTAGGAGTTGAGAATCATAATGAAAACCAGAAATTAATAAAGAAAGAGTGGTAAGAGAAATAATGGAAGTTGTGATAGAAGGATCAGAAATGGAGTTGGTAGAAAAAATAAAGAAAATGAAAAAGCAGGAGTTAAGCTATTAAAAGATAATAAGTGGAAGATAGAAGGAGAGTTAGTGTTAAAAGAAGAAAAGATATATATGCTCAAGAATAAGAAGTTGAGAATGAAAGTCATCTAGTAATAGGAGTCAAGCAGAAAAAAATTATGCTAGAGTACAACAAGAACTATGCAATACTATTTTTAACTGCATGCTAAAGGATTCAAAGAGAACATTAAATAATATATTAAAAGGAATATATGAGTAGCATCTGCTTGCAAATGCTTTTCCTCAATAATATACTTCTGAACAGTAAATCTTATACTGTATAACAAGTTCTTTTAAAAAATCTAGTGAATAGATTGCAAAGCTCCTTAAGAGACTCCAATAATACTATTCATTCTAGGTGATATACTCCAAAGGCACCTCTTAAGTTGAACCTTACAACAACTGAAGACACTAGCTAATATTTATGTTGAGATTTAAGTCTTTAGAGTTAGACAAAAGAATAAATCTTGGATTAGGTAATTATAAGAAAACTCAATAGAGTTCTAAGTACAAGATTGTCTATCTTATATACACTAGACTACTTGTCTATGCTATACTACCATTAGTCTATTCTAAAGGGCTATATATTTTTTTAAGATTAATATATATAAACTATACTATATGATATCATTTGTTCTAGGATCTTCTATGATGTTTTATGTGACACATGATTGTGACTATGTGACTGTGAAAATAAAATGTGTGACAATTTGTGACTGTGACATGACATGACATGCTAACTCTAACCTTAGATCTTTAAATAAGAAAATAAAAGTAAAATAAAAGTAAGAAAGACATTAAAAATAAATAAAGTCTATCATCTTTAACTCTAACAGTTCACTTCACTAGCCTCTTCCAGGCTGCTAGAATTCTTCAAAACTTGTCCAAAAATAATAGTAGATACTAATAATGCTTACTTAATAAAATAAAAATTTAACTACTTTTAAGTAGAGATATTTGGATAGAGATCCTTTCTGTTATTCCTCTCTACTTATAGCTTATGTATTAGTCTAAAAATACAGAGAATGGAGACCAAAACTACAAGGAAGCCTTTTAAGGTCTTATAAGTATATGGCTATTTCTTTATCTGTAACCCAATATCAATCCAATAATCAATCCCTGCTTATAAGAGCCTATTTCATTCTCCTTTTGCCATTTCTATAGCCACCACTTCTCACTCCTTCATTCTGCACTATGTTGGCTTCCAGTCTAGTATATTCTTGTCTTATTTCACCATCCAAACATTTATAACCTAGTAAAATGCTCTTATAAGTATATATACTTTGTAGCTAGTCATTTTATGAGTGGTGATTCCTTTTACAAAAGATCTAGTTTGATTAACAGCTACCACATTGCCTCTCAAACTGCTATTTGCTTGAGAGGACCTAAGGCATTATTTAGGAGTATAAGATCTTCTTGCTAATACCTTTAAAAAGATCTTACATACTTTAAAAACCTTAGGAGATTGCTTTAAGAGATTGTTTATTTTTGTAGAAAAGCATTTTCTAGTATATTACCAGTTATATCATAATATACTGTAGCTAGACATAGAGGTAAATAGTAGACAACAGAGTTGGTAATAAGAAATTACTGATAGCTAAGAGTAATAAAAGATATAGAGAAATATATAAAAAGATGTGATTTATATCTGAGAATAAAGAATAAGATAGAGATACTAGCAAAGAAGTTGATGACAAATAAGATACCAGAGAAGGCATAGACACACTTAATAGTTAACTTCATCTATAAGTTGTTATTAGTATCAGGAAAGAATATAATATTAGTAGATTGTCAAAAATAACATATTTTGTAGCAACTATAGTAGGAATATTAGTGGAAGGTTTAGCAAGACTATTTAGATCTAATATGTAGAAGCTACATAGATTACTAGAGAGTGTGATAAGCAATAGAGAACTACAATTTGCAGTAGATTTAATGAAAAAGTTAAATAGAATGTTAGGGATAGAAACAAGATTGTTAATAGCATTCCATCTATAGACAGATAGACAAACAGAATAAATGAACCAAGAGTTGGAACAGTACTTGAGGTTCTTTATAAAATATGAGTAGAGAGATTGGCTAGAGTGACTAGTAACAGCAAAATTTATAGTGAACAACAAACTACATTTAGTAATAAAGATATCACCATTTATGGCAAATTATAGCAGAAAACTGAGAATGGGAGTGTTATGACTCAAAAACCTTAGAATTGATCAATAAGAATATTGTATTAGAATTAACATAAGAGAACTCAATTGAGTTCCTAGTACAAGATTGTTTATCTTATATATACTAAACTACTTGTTTATACTATACTATCATTAGCTTGCTCTAAAGATCATGCATTATTCTTAAGATCAACATATATAGAATATACTATATAATATTATTCTGTTCCAAAACCTTCTACAACATTTCTCATATTATGTGATCATATAATATATGACAGTTATGTATAATATTATATTAAACCCTAACCTCTGTTCTAAAATAAATAAATAAATAAAATGAAAATAGAAAATCAAAAATAAAATAGAGCTCATCATCTTCAACTCTGACAGAAAATAGATATTAGGAGAAAAAGAAAAGTAGAGAAAGCAATAGAATTTATAGAGAGAATGAGAAAAGTTCAAGAAAAAGCTAGGGTAGCATTAAGAAAAGCATAAGAGAAAATGAGAAGACAAGCAGATAGAGAATGAAGAGAAGTAAAGAAAGTAATAAAGTAATGTTAAGAAGACTTAATATTCAAAGAAAGACTAGTAAAAAAGTTAATGGAAAAATATGTGGGACTATAGAAGAGACAAAGAGTAGAAGAACCAAAGCTAGTGAAAGTTGATAGAGTAGAGGAATAGAAGATGGAAAATGTTTTGAATAAAAGAAAAGTGAAGAAATTCATGGCAGAGAATGATATATAGGAAAAGAAGGAAGATTTAAAAAATACAAAGAAAGTAGTAGTAGAGTTTGAGAGGAGAACAAGTATAGAAGTAAGAAAGCAAGAAAAGTTGGACTTGGCAGAAAAACAAGACTATAGAAGAGAGGAGTTACCAGGGAACTATGTGGCAGAAATTGTCAAAGTTGAAAGTGGTGAACTTCATTTATTTTTCTTTTGATTTATATTCCTTTTTTCTATTGTTAGAACTTCGGAGAGGGGTAGAGTGACAGTCACATCACACAACATAGTCACAGTAATGATCATAAGTCACCTGACTCACAAAAAGACATAAAAGGTTCAGGAAAGATGATGTCATACCAGGTATACAACATATATTGACCTTAAGGCAAACACATGGCTGTTTAGGGTAGGCTAGAAGTAGTTAGCACAGACTATGAGGTTTGGGTATATAAGGTAAACAATCCTGTATAGAGCTCTTTATTGAGTTCTCTTGTGTTAATCCAATATAAGGTTTATTCACCTATCCAACACTAAGAGCTTGAGTTTATAACAGAAATATTGTATAAATAAGATAATAAAAAGTTTAAAAAAGAATATTTAAAGAAGAATACCTAAAGAAGTTAGAAAAAAATTAGCAAAAATAAAAGACAGTTTCTCTAGAGGAGAAATCTTAAAAGTAAGGTAATATCAGGATTGTGAATAATGGACTTAGCTTTGATTTGTTTTCTTTCTCTTTTACTTTTTTATTTTTGTTTTTATCTTATTTTTGTTTTAATTTTTACTTTTCTTTATTTTAAACTTAGATGAAGAGTACAATGTGATGTCACATGTAACAGTCACAGAAGTCACAAAGCATGATGAAATTGTGATACTTATCATAGCTACATGTTATACAATTATGTTATATGGAAAAGAATATAAAAGATTTTAAAATAGATGATATTATATAGTATAGCAGCAGCATGTTGATCTTATAGAGTGTGTATAGACTTTAAGATAGGTTAGTTGTAGTATATACACAGACCACAGTCTATAATATATAAGATAGACTAATTTGTACTTAGAGCTCTATCAAGTTCTCTTGTGTTACTTAATATAAAAGTTATCTTTTGTCTTTACTTAAGTGTTATGAACCTTAGTGCTAGATAAAAGAAAGAACCTTGTATAGGGTTATACAAGAGAACTTAATAAAGAACTCTGTACAAGACTGTCTACTTTATATACTAATGCCTACTGGTCTGTGTGAGCTATTTCTAGCCTACCCTAAATGGCTATGTGTATACTTTAAGATCAACATGTGTGTCACATATTATATGACATTATTTCTACCAGAATTTTCAATACTCTTCTATATGTCATGTGACTTGTGACTATATCATCTTGATGTGACCTGCTGTGTGACCATATAATCTTGTCACTCTAACCCTAACCCTGGTTCTAAAAATAGAATAAAGAAAAATAAATCGAAAAGAAAATAAAAATAAGAAAAGAAAATGAGAAAGGTTAAGTCCACTTCTTGCGATCCTGATATTAAGAACTTAAGTTATAACAAAGCTGATATATCTTGATAGTAGAGTATAACTAAGTCAATATTAGCTCTAGTATTTAAGTAATGTTAATCTAATATTAGTATATTTTTCTTTATTGGCAAAAACTTGAGAGCTTATTCTTTTAATATCTTTTATAGATTTTATATTGTTTGATTTTCTTTTAGTTTTAGTTTATTGAGCAAATAAAAGACATGTGACTATGTTCACATGATGGTCACATGACATTATGTCATAGACCTAAAACTTAAAAGAAAAAGCTAAAAAAATGATATTAAGATATATATCTATAGTATTTTCACCTCATATTAATATATAGACTTTAGGAAAGATAATATAATACAGAGCATAGACTAATATGTATTAGTATATATTGTGTACATTGTAGTAGTGAGGATTCTATCAAGTTTCTCTTATAATCTCTAATATAAGATATATTAGTTTTATATAAGTTTGTATGCCTTTGCTATTACTAGTATTGGTTACTACAATAGGAATGTTGTAATCTTGGAGAGACTAAATATAGTTTAATTTTTTTAATTTCCTTTTATGAACTTAGCTAAAAATATAACATTATATTAGGTTAAAAATATACAGACTAACTTCTAAAGATATATAAAGTAAACTACTCTATATAGTAGGAATTCTATCAAGTTCTCTTATATTATTCAGTAATATCTGTAGAGAACAAAAAATTCTTGTAGACTTATTCAAGTAATTGTTAGATCTTTTAGTATATATGACTAAGTAACTAGCCTAACAAAAATTAACTGCTATTTGGCTTGTATGTTTAATTCTGATAATAATCAGTATAATACCATTCTGTTAAAAAAGTACTAATAGTTGGTCAGATATTTATTATATCTGATAATTGACTTATATTCTAATATAGGAAATACTAAAGTTGAGATTCTCTAAAACTGGATATAAGATATGAAATATGGTAAATTTAAAACTAGTTACTTATTTATGGAAAAACATTCTTAATAGATTGTTGATAGATAATAACCTTGCTTTTGGATAAAAGCTAAGTACATAGCTCTTTCTAATTGTAGCTATCAACTTAACTGAACAAGAAATCTCCTTAATGAGACTAGTTTTGATCTTCTAACTTCTTATCTCTATAGTAACAATCTTAGTTCACTTTTCTGGAAATCTAACCTTATACAAATATATTAATATTTGCTACTACTATATAAAAGACTTAATTAAGGAAAAAAAAATTAAAATATGTTATATTGATAGAAAAAAATCCTACTAATATCTTGACTAAAATCTTAGTCAAGTTCTATTTAATCATTTCTGTCCATTTACTTATACTTCTGTTACTTAATAGCTGATATCTTAAGCAAGGAAAAGTGTTGTAAACCATTCTACTTACTAAGTACTTATACTATGATTACTAGTATAATTGATAGAAAATCTTACCTTGAGTTTAATATACTACTACTTATTCTATCTCACTCATACTACTAAGCTCTTTACTACAAAACTTACTATTAGTAAGTAGTTATCAGTTGTATACTACACCATACTACTGTATATTCTGTTCTTCCAACATCTCATCTATCCTCTTCTGTACAACTTTTACTTGAAATATGAACTATACATAACAATAAGTCATTATAATTAGACAATAGCCTTTGTGTTTCTACTTATTTAATCTTATAGCAAGATGTTATAAAAAAGACCAAAACTATGATAGAGTGAAACAACAGGAGGGATATCCTTATTAGAGAATTGTTGTAGACTCAAAACCTTAGTGTTGGTAATGAGAATAAACCTTATACCGGGTTGATACAAGAGAACTCGATAAGGAGCTCCTACTAATATCTACCACTAT
>Ga0157364_1007898_pt1 | contig 11023 bp, 1 predicted proteins | sample AttsexASBM2_FD_111476 | JGI IMG/M metagenome (GOLD analysis project Ga0157364, IMG submission 111476) | Fungus gardens microbial communities from leaf cutter ant in Ribeirão Preto, State of São Paulo, Brazil - Atta sexdens ASBM2 | ecosystem: Host-associated > Fungi > Mycelium > Unclassified ... | reverse complement strand
CATTACACTTGCGCGCGCGCGCGCGCGCGTGTGTGTGTGTGTGTGTGTGTGTGTGTGTGTGTGTGTGTGTGTGTATGACAAAAGTTATATTCTCCCATTTATTTTCAAAATTATATTTTCAAAAATATATCTGGTGTCCTTTTACAGTCACATCTTAAATTCGCAAAATCGTTTACATATTCTCGACACACACACAAAACTCATACAAATGACTCACAAGGGCTGCGTTCCACTTAAGGCTGGGTTTTGACTTGACGCTACGACGCTCATTTTCAGTGTCAAAACAGGTCACATAGTCAAAATTGATGCTTGATTCGTCAATTTTTAACACGTCAATTTTTAACACCCAGCCTAACGCTCGCAACGCTCGCGAGCATCGTTTGTCCTTGTTTAACATGTGATAAACGACAAGGATGAAATGATTCTACGAGCGTTGTGAGCGTTAAGTGGAACACAGCTAAAGTCACAAAACCGTAAAAATTGCTATTGATATCCGCTTCAGCTTTGTTTCGTAGCAGAATACAATGAAAATCCGGACCAATCCGCCAGTGAATAGTTGATACCGATATATCCGCACCGAAACAATATTTTTATTTTCCAAATATTTTATTTGCACTATTTTATTAAACATATACTGGCTTCTATAAAAAAAACTCCCTCGCGTATCTCTCGCATTCTCTCCCCTCTCCGGCACGCATGAAATGAAAGTTTCAACATCGCACTCCGATGCGATTTCATTTTCGATTTTCATCAAAGCCATTCGATCGACGTAACTCGAATGAATCTGCATATTCTGCATATTCTGAAACGATCATTTTTCAAAAACCAATCCTTTAACAACAAAAATTTTGAAGCGACTCTTTACAAACGATTATGAACAAAGAACATTTAATACAATAAAATAAAAAAAATGTTGTTCCTTGTCTGCATCGCAAAAAAAATGTTAAGATTTTAATTTGTGAACCAGCAACGGCAACATATTTAACATTGCGCGTTAAAGAACTAGAAAGTGTAACTTCCCGTAAAATTTCGAAATTGATAAAATCCAATTGATAAAGTCCAAGTCAATGTCTCGAGAGTGAAGAATAATGCAGACGTTACTAATGTGTTTTAGTGCTAAAACGGTATACAGAAGAAGTGCTGACAATAACGGCAACGAATGTGAAAATTTCAAAGCGTGCTTTTTCATTCATCCGACAGCCTGGAATATATCATGATAACCTGAACAGACGTTACTCCGTGATGCAACGCAAATCCATCAGCCGCCTCGCGCACGCGTTTTGCACAGAAGAGAGCAACAGTGTGAGACCGGATCAGATGCAACAGGGACATGTTGCAAGCGTATACACATGGATGTTAAAATAAAAATGCCAGTTATTTTCTTTCAAGAAATTAAGACTTTCGGCGAAAAAGTTAAGTATTACTTTTGCATATTAATAATATAAATATTCCTTCTTTAAAATATAGATATTAGTAAAAACAGTAAAATTATTAAAAATTAATAAAAGTTACAATTGATAAAATAGTAATTAACAAATAAATATTTTATTAAATATTTGTTATATAAAACCAGTATTCCTCTTTTTGATTTCTATAACGATAAAAAAAAATGCATACAAGACTCGCAATGTTCTTTTAAGAATTTCATTAGGTTTCTGTTACAGATACATGTTAGATACAAACAACAAATATAATTACCATATAACATAGATATAAAATATATATTTATTCTATATATTATATCTATATATAATAATTATATTTATATTTATTCTGAGTAGTAAAATCAGCGGAAAAAGAATTTTTTTCGAATTCATTTCTTCGTCTTCATATAAAATGAAGTATATACATTTGGATATTCTGTTTGTTTTCATTATCGCGGTTTCATTTTATTTTTTAACTAAATCGGTTAAGAACATTCTGACTGTTCCGGTATATAAATAAAATTTCGAGGTAATATATTTCGGCAAATACAATATATTGACGTGGCGGAAATAACGGCAATCGATGAATCGTTGAATTATTTGCGATGTATTAAATGAACGGTGTAAGTATAAAATAAGTATAAAAAGTTGTCTTAAATGACTGTTTGTGCACGATGGAACGACGGTATATGTAGGCAAGTTTGCGCGCGATTTAATGTCGATTTCCCGGAATCATTTACTCAAAAAAGTAATCTTGCAATTAGCGAAAATTAATCTAAAATAAATCTAAAATTAATCTTAATGAAAAATAGTTAAAAATAGATAAATTTTTAGCAAGTACTACGATATTGGATATGTATTACCTAATCATATAGACAGAGATAAAATTTAGATTTGTATAAATTCTATGTGTACATAGAATGTAGATACATAATTTTCTATCAGATACAAAAAACACATATATTCTAGTTGGAGCAGCAAAATATTTTTTTGTTAATTTAGACTCGCTATGTCGCGGCTTTCGAAACGCTTCGAGTATCTTATGCTATTCCAGGTAGAGCAATCGAAACACTAATTAGTATGCCAACATCGCTGAATCCCTAAGGTAAAATCTATTATAATCGCCTGGAAACCCGATTTAGGATTGAACTTTCCATCTTCTCACGCGCATCGCTTGAGACACGCCAAAACATAGAGCCCCAAGATTGCCCTTACATTCATTTCTTAACGAGGAGCAAAGAAAATTCTTAATTACCTTCGGCGAAGTTTTTCGAGTAAAGTCTTGTCAGTCAGTTTTCTCCTATAAAAGTTGACGGAATCGATAATTGCGCTGGCACAGAATTCAAAAGTAGCAAGAAATTTTTATGCAAACTAAAGCTTCACATTTATGTTTATGTTAATATATTATAACAATTGCTTTGCAAGGAAATTTCTCGTCCTGACAACGTCCTATATTTAAATACATTGAATTAATTGCTTTTAATCAATTTATGCAAGAGATATCTGTAAATTAATTTAAAATACATATTGAGGAGATAATAAACATTATATAATTAAATGTGCTATATATTTTGTTTATTATATACTCCATACAGTTACATTAATTAATTTGTAAATATCCATAAATACCATTATGTATAAATAAATGTTAAATAAACTCATTCTTTTTTGTAGTTAAATGTAAAATATCACTTGTTAGAGTAACAAGCGTTAATGTCAAACGACATGAAGAAGAACTTGATCAATAAATTGATAACAGAAGCAAAGAACCTAATATTTCTAATCGTGGCGAACAATCGTAAATCCAGTTGCTCACTCTAGTCTCACTCTAGTCCTAGTTTGCTAATTTCACAGCCACGTGTAGCATAGTTCCCTATACATCAAAGGATTGATCGTGATGTTAGGTTCGTATAACCGTGTACGCGTCAATATAGGATTCTTGCCTTTACAACGATGTTCTCTGCCATCGTTCATTAAGCAAACATTTGCAAATTATCGGAAAGTGTAATTCCTCTTTTTTTCCTATCAATACACGGTAGAATTAAAATATGATAAGATGTACAGATAATTAAAAATAATTTTCAATTTATTCCAAATTTATTTATAAAGTAAAGAGGTAGAATCTGCAGTTTTCTATGAAGTAATCCAAAGCTTCAAATTCATCTTATATAATGCATCACAAATTTTTAGGGATCATCATCAGTACGATTATAAATTTTTGGGAAATAATAAAACCGTTTTGCAACATATGAATTATAAAGCAATTAATTGTAAAATTAACAATTTCACGGCTTTAAAAAGTTATTACTTTTTTACATAAAGCCTATATCTCTATTTTTTATATTTAATTTCTTTCTTCGATTTCTTTCTACATGTATTAGAAATTTTCTAACAAGTAGAGGTTACGCTTTGCTCTTCACCGATTTTGATCAAAATTGCAGTGATGTTAGAGGAGTCTACCAAGTGAACACCTGTAAAGCCGTTAATGGACCTTAGAAGCCAAATAATGAGCATCTAAAAAAATATACCAAAAATCTGGAAACAATCTAATATCTAAAATATGCATCTTTGTCTTAAATAAAAAATGTCTTAGACAAAAGTGGGTTTAATAAGATGTATTTATTGGTTTTATTGATTTGATCTTGAATGACAAGACTAACGACGCCATCCAAAGTCAATCTAATAAAACCAGTAAATACGTCTTATTAAATCCTATCATCTAAGACATACTTTCTAAGATATCAGACAGTTTCTAGATTTTTGATATATTTTTAAATGCCTATTACTCGGCTTCTAAAGCCCATCAGCGGGACTGGCTTTACAGGTGTTCACTTGATAGACTCCTCTAATATCGCAAGTTTGATCAAAATCGGTGAAGAGCAGAGCGTAGCATCTCCTTATAAGATTCTTTGAAGAAAAATTAAACTGATTATATTGAAATTTTAAAAATAAGAAAATAACTTTTTACAAATTCAATCTATTCGACAGGTCGTAATACATCGTTCTCGCCTTTATGCGCATGATATTCAAGTATATACTTGGACAATCGAGAAGACCCGAGAGAGAGAAAAAGACAGAATAGTGTGATGTGGTCAGCCATTCGTGAAACCACGGCGCCACATAGATGCATATACATGTGTGTATTCATGTGTACAGGCGCCACACATGGAGGCGGCCATGTATATCGAGCACGCAAATATTCAGTGTGAATCAGAAAAGAGCGTGCAAAAGTCGGAACGCATTTTAATCCGTGTTATTCACGCAAGAATGCGTGCGTCAAAACGCGAATCACGGCTACGGCCACGAACGCGTACAAAACGAGTATTAAGCAATTCACACGATTATATTACCGCGCGACATGATTTTCACCGGCTTTCACGTTAATCGCTTATGATGTGTGCTCATGAATTTAGCATTCAACGCACATGATCTACTATTGAATGTGATATATTGTCAAAGATTTTCAAATGCATTTAAGGTAATATCTCAGTCAACTGTAATATGTTCGAGGAATCGTTTGAAAATAAATGTTACAAGAGCATCTCTTGTCGCGATGTTATCCGTTTACGAAACTCGGCTCTCGAACGCGGAAGATAACGTAATCAGATGCTTCAAGTGCGATAAAGGCGAAAAAGCAATCTGGTTACTAAAGGTGAACTAATGTTCCATATAGGTGAAGCCTTTTTGGCTTTCGACGAAAATAATAAGATCCCGCATATGTGGAGTGTCTCGAAACTATTATCGCTTCTCGTCACGATAATAGAGAAGATATCTAATGAATGTTACAAGCGCGAATGCGATTCCCTATTGTATCCGTTATCAACATGTAACACGAAACATTTGTATGCAATCGGGTTTACAATCGGGCCAAATTTGATATAAAAAAGAATCTCACAAAATTAATTAAGTAATAAATTAATGTAAAGAGGAAGATATATTATAAAAATTAGCATTATAGTTATCCATTCATAATTTAATGTTACATTTATAATTTCATTATTTAAAAAAATTGAATAATATTATCACGAACCGCATTTTCATTTTGAACATCATACATTTCATTCTAATTTCTATTTATTTAATTCGTACATTTTTTAATATCCGTATGAATTTAAGGAGGGATTTAAAGAGGGAAAATTGAATAATATTTTTAATTTATGTCACGATCTTTCTTTCTTTGAGGGTTCTTAATTCTCATTAAGGTCACAGTAACCTGTTCCGATTCCATCGGGTGTATCCACAAATTGTCGCTATCGCGTGATTTCACGTTCGCCTCGCGTTCTGATACAATCATGCGGGTGGACACACCGAATCAACAATGAGATCGTTATCTGCGAATGGAAATCTGCGTGCGACGTCACCCTTCTAAAGTTTATACAGGATGATCAAGAGAAATTACGCGCGCATGTTCGAAGACTCTAAGCTGCAGAGGAGGAAACGGAGATACAAATCAGCAAGGAAACAACTCTAAACTTTAGTGCCGTATTCTTAGGGCGTTACCGGAAACCTAGAAAGCTTTAGAAACGCGAACGAACAAGAAATATTTCGAATGTAACCCGACTATGGATTTACGAGAAAAAAAAAGAAGATCAATATCACTTCTTACTTAATATAATAATTTTGATAATTGATACTTTCGCTTTATTTCTACGACCGATACTTTCGAAGAGATTAATTTCAAATTTCTCGCTCTATTGTATTACTATTTTCATATAGAAAAACATAAAAAAGAAAATAATAGCATAAAAAATAAATAATGACCAGTTTTATATGTATATATAATAACGTGTTATTATATGTACATAAATTTTTTTAAAACAAGTTATACACAGAATTATGTTATAATAAATATTATAAAATTCTACGTCTCTTCTTAGAACTTAATCTTTTGTCAAAATTAAAGTTTTATATATAAGACAATTTGCAAAATATTGAAGAAATTGAAAAAAATGACAACAATATTTTATTTGATTGATTTCGTGTTTTTATTTTTTAGAAAATGAAAATATCAAATTAATATAAGATTTCCAAAAGTATTAATTTATAAAGAAAAATGTTTAATGCAAGTTATAGTTTTTCTAAGTAAGTTTTAGAAACTTTAATGCCTATTTTTTTTACGTACCACAATAAAATTCGAATATTTAAAACAACTCGCTAATTGGACAGCTCTGCGACTTTTGCACTCTTGATTGAATTGACGTGTGTACGAGCGTATACATTTCTAAAGCTTCCGCAAACGGCGAAGAGATGAAAATCCATTGACTTCACGATGATGTCATACGAAAGATGCCCTATTTCATCGAATACCGCATTCTACAGAAAACGCGTATTTAGAACTCACGATATTTGTTCGTCGACTAGGCATTTGTTAACTGTTTCTCAGTTTACACAGATAGACTGCGAACTGTTTATTTAGGTTATACATTTGACTCAGGATGTTCATTCCTTAAAGCAAAACAGAGGATATTATGTACCGTGTTAATTTTGTCAGATGAAAATGTATATGTACTACAAATATTCACAAATGTATCGTCTATAATTATTGGCAATATGAAATTTTCATCTTCCGTTCACAATCTAGATTTTCAAACTTTAATGTAGATTTTTAAATTATTCTGAACCATGCATAAAAATCTGAAAAAATTCTTACATCCAGCGGAGAAATAAATATAAATTCCGACAAGTTTAAACATATATTATAATTTTAATAATTACTATAAGTTTATTAGTTTTATGTTTCAAAATAATGATTCCAATACAAATGATAAACGCGCAATTATTCTATAATTGCATGTTTAAAAGTATTATTGTGTGCTTCAAATGTGTGTGTACTACATTCGCTTTTGAGCTTTCAAATAACTCTCATTTACGGATCGCTACATTTTTCCGTGAGTACCGCGTGTCAGTATAGCTATGTAATCGTATCCCGAAAATGACGGATCAGACAAAGAGTATGGCAATAGCGCGCATGGCCCACATTCAAAATCAACAAATCGATTCTCTCTCTTTCTCTCTCTCTCTCTCTCTCTCTCTCTCACGCGCGACAAATGAATAGCTGGATGAAACCATGTAACAAATCGGGGGACATAATCACAGATAATCGTTAGATGTGGGAAGACCTATTTTTGTGTAAACAACAAGCAATACATGCGATTGGATTATAGCGACAGGAGATCATATCTGTACGCGACAGGTCATGGCATGCAAATTTTTCCCTTCAATTGTTTTATTTCAAACTTTATTTTCATTAAAAGTTTCAAAAATAGGACGATAATTTTTTATCAGTTCAATAAATAAAAAAAAAAATTTATATTACATGTAAAGTTATTAAAGTGTAAATAAATTACTCTTTATTTTTATTAATTACGAGCAAAACAGCATTTTTTGGATTAAGACATAATTTTATTGTAGATTCATCAGTAGATTCATTACAAAGAATCAATTTACGAAACTTACGATAAACTTACGATTCGATGAACATTCGATCTAGGAGATTTATTCATCTTCAAAGCAACGATAAACATGTTTATAAATTAATATTAGATTTTTAACAATCTCAAATATGTTTTACGACTATTGCGACGAGTTTTTATGTCAATACACATTTTGGATATTATTGCCGTCACATTCAGTATTTGAATTTTCAATATTTTAGAGTCAATATTGTGAGGATGAGAGAGAGACTTCGATATTCAGCAATATGTTAAAATTAGTTTTCAATATTGTATATATTTATATCAATTCGTTATATTTTTACATCTTGCTCTTTAATATAAAAATTTAAAATAATTTATTATATTTATTAATTTTATTATGTTATAATTTTTATGTTTAATATTTTTTAAATAAAAATTATAAAGAATAATAAAATAGTTACGAAAAAAAAGATATAGATATTTTATGAACAAAATTTTAAATAAATATGTATCATATTTAAATATATCGTTTATTGCTTATAAATATATATTCAAATTATTTATCCATGTTATACAGAATGTCCAGAAAATTGTCTATAATACTTCGGGAAGTGATTCGGAACTCAAAGAGAAGGAAAAAAAGTTATATAAATACATAGGTCCGGAAATAAGTCGTTTCCGAGTTATAACTACTTTTATATTTAAAAAATTGTAATTTATTTTTCATAATCACAATTATAATTTATTTCATAGTATTTTAACATAAATAATTTTCGAACTATTCTGACGTTACTCAGGATGCATCACGTAGAGACATAGACTGCTATGTTTAGCTTTTTTCCTTCTTTTTGTATCTCGAATCACTTGCCGAAGTATTGCGGACGATTTTTCGGATATCCTGTATAACACGCTAGATCAATAATCATTTGAATATATATTTTTGTGCCCTGTATATAAAGAAAAAAAAAGCAAAAAGGAATTTATTATAAAATCTTTAACATAATAAATTAAGTAATTTTAATTTATTTAAAGTTTAAAAAAAAAGTTCTAAGAAAAATTTATAATTTAACGAGATTGACAATTAATCTTGTATATTCTATAAAATTCAGCGAGAGAGATTCTCATGAAATACTTAATTAAGCAATCTTAATTAAAAAGTAACTTGCATCTTCATACATCTCGTCATATTACATTAACGCAGATTTTACGAAAATTGCCTCTACAAACTGTCCCTTGTTGTTTTGTGGAGAAGATTCTCAACTAAGAAGAAGCTTCTATAGTTTCCAGTTAATAACTCGCCTATAAACGAACAGAATCTTTGCTTAGAGAATAAGAAATGGCGCGGCGGAGCGGAAGTAACAAGAAGCAGTGAAATAAGGCCGTCAAGAACAATGAGCAATAATGCCAGTCGCGAGAATTATAATGGAAAGAACAATTTTGAATGCAGCGAATTGCCAATTAGACAAGATTGATCGATTGTAATTCGCCTTATGGTAAACGGATGTCCGGTTTTGTAATAAAATACGTTCTCAAACAACACATAAGTCTAGAAGGAGACATAAGATATGTCTTAAAAACATATTTAACTCTAGTTTAACTCTTTTTTTCTACCCTTGATATACACACTTTGATACCTGGGACATCTATCTTTGTTGTAACTTCTATTGTAAAAATGGATATATTTCAATTAATTTTTTTTTTTAATCGATAGAGAATTGATTAAGGAATAAGTCCACAATGTGTAAAAGTCGATAGAATTAAGGAAATTCGAGATATACAGGTTCAAAGAAAAAGAAAAGTTCAGAAAAACGAAAAACTCTCGATTTAGCAAATTGTACTGGAGTTTCTGAACCCCAATGTGTATAACTAGGATTAAGACATTTTATGATGTTTAAAAGATGGCTTAATGATGTCTTTTACACATACATCTTACATCCCCCAATTTTGGACATGGTGCTATCTGGATTGCTCGCGTTTATATCGTGATGAGTAAATCAAGTAAATCTTTGAGCAAATATTATATATACGAAATATTTATCACACAATAGCTCAAAACAAGATTTTATTCAAAATTTGACCTAGAATTATACATATAAAATAAATGTTTACAAAGTTATTATACAGATGTACAACTGTAATAGTTAACAAGATATTAATTATTAAAAATATAATACTGAATATTAGTCTTTAATCATTTTTTACTCAAATACTATCAACTTTACAGAAAAACTGTAAAAGACAAAAATTATTTTTTTTTTCATAGAACTCTGAGAATTTTTTCAGAATTTTTTATTAACTTTTTAGTACTGCATTTTTTACCAACATGAGAAAGTACGATATTAAAAAATTTTGAAAAAATTCTTAGAACTTTATGAGAAGAAAATAAACAATTTTCGCTGTTTTTCTGTAAAGTTGATAGTATTTGAGGAAAAAAATATTAAAAATATTCAGCAATTTTTAATAATTAATACCTTGTTAACTATTGCGAAAATTGCAAAATGGTAGAGGACTTTTCGACTCAATTTAGTCCGCTCTATTTACACAAGAACACTTGGCAAAAAATTTCGGGACATCCTGTATACATATATATATATTTAATTAAAACTATAGAATATATACACATATATTCCAAGCTTTAATTAAGGAAAATTGAAAATATTTAAAAAACTTTACTGAAGATTGATTTAAAAAAAAGTTGATATAAGTTGATATAGTTATCCCAGCTAACGTTAAATATTCACAGAAAGTTCGATTCGTATTATTAATGTACTGAATATTTCAGAACAATAAAAAAATCGTCACAGAATGTACAAATATCGATAAAATGTTCAGAATATTGTGTGAATACTCTATATTTCACAAAATCGCGAACGAGCAAGCGGTACACATCTCCACCGACAGAAGATCGCAGCAAAGAACATTTACCCATAAATATTAAAAATATCAAAAAATATACAAAGAATCACCTGGGAGAGAATATAAAGAGCCCAGCACTTCGTTTATGAAATGTCTGTGAAGCCCCAAAATTGAACTTCAAAATGAAAACACACTAAATGTGTTTTTCAAAGTAAAATTCTGTTTAAAAATTGATTCACGGACAGACATAATCTGAAATTTTTGGAAAAATTGAAATTTTGCAGAATATACATATATATATATATATATATATATATATATATATAT
>Ga0157364_1007897_pt1 | contig 11024 bp, 2 predicted proteins | sample AttsexASBM2_FD_111476 | JGI IMG/M metagenome (GOLD analysis project Ga0157364, IMG submission 111476) | Fungus gardens microbial communities from leaf cutter ant in Ribeirão Preto, State of São Paulo, Brazil - Atta sexdens ASBM2 | ecosystem: Host-associated > Fungi > Mycelium > Unclassified ... | reverse complement strand
CAAGAGAACTCGACAAGGAGCCCTCGCTGCATTGCTACCCTATTTATATAAGTTACAAGTGGTCCATGCTACAACAATATGTCTACCTCATGTCTACTCTGCAGTGACTGTGCTAGACTGTGTATCCAGCCCTGATGTCTATGTGTCCTACATATGGTAGCAATGTGGTGTACATGCTCCCTGACATTATCATCTAGGCTCTTTTAGCTGTATAGACCCTTCTAGGCCTATAACATCATATCACATGACTTCCAGGTCATGTGACCTTCCTCCATTGTAGACTAATAATAATACTAATATCTATATCTGTTCTCTATCCTAACCCTAACCCTACCTAAAGTCTGTCCATACTCCTGTCTTATAACAAACTATTACCGACACTACTTGAAGCTTATTCTATTTTACAATCTCATAGATTGTTGCCTCAGGTAGAAAATGTTCTGCAAATATTTCTCTCATATTTAATAGATGTTAAATAGTATTTTATTCCAACTGTGTCTTTTTTTTCTTTTTTTTTAATGTTATCAGTTTTATCACATGGGGCTTAGTGGCAGTCTATGCCTACAGAAGAAAGAATTACTACAGAGTTAAACCACAACCTTTATATAGTTACCTACTATAAGAGATTACTATGAAATCAAATCTATGATCTAAAGTAGGTTAAAGATAGGCATAATACACATGAATAGGGAATTCTTCCTCTATGCCATCTTACCCCCTTCCAACTGTACCTTATACTTCTCATATCAGATCAGTTATTATTTATTTATTTCTTCTTTTTTTCTTTACTTTTAGTTTTGATTTTCTTTATTTGGACTTAAGCAAAGGAGTGTGATATGTGTCACAGTTGGTCACATGATCACATAACATAGGAACAAGTTATATAATATAGCTATAACATATTGGCCTTATAGATAATATATAAACTTTAGAGTAGATTAGTTGTAGAATATACACAGACTACAGTCTGTAATATATAAGGTAAACTAGTTTGTACTAAGAACTCCATTAAGTTCTCTTATATTACTTAATACAAGAGTTGTCTTTTGTTTACTTACTTAGACTTAGACTATAATATTAGCTATATTGTAAATCTATATCTACTTTATAAGTAGCTCAGTTATAAGAAGAAAAGTAAGTATATTGTTATTAACCTTGGAGTTTGATGTCAAATTTAATCAATTATCAGGCTAGTTATTATAGAGTAACTACTAGTATGTAAAACTACTATGATTTAAGACTTAGAGTTTAGTTAAGAAAGAAACCTTATATAGTATTTATATAAGAGAACTCAATAGAGTTCCTAATACAAAGTGTCTAACTTATATATACTAGCTATTCAGTCTGCATAAAACCTTATCTAATCTACTCTAAAGACCATATGTTATCTATAAGTATATAGTAAACATACTATATAACATTATTGTTCTAGAATTTTTTATGCTCTTCTGTATAATATATGATTGTGTAACTGTGACTGTGACCTGTGTGACTGATGTGTCATATCACACCATATCCTAACCCTAAGTCCAAAATAAGAAAATAAATTGAAAAAAGAAAGAAAATAAGAAGAAATAAAGAAAAAACAAAGTTTACTATCTTTAACTCTAACAAAAATACTGATAGGAGTTCAGTTTGGACAGAAGTCAAATCCATGATGAAAGACTGAGTATCTATAGGGTTTGAAGAGAGATAACTCTACTATAAAAGATAATACAAATAAGTTTAAATATCCATAAAGTTTGATACTAGTAAGTCTACTATAAAAAACAAGATACTAGTGAGTTTTGGCTTGAATAATAGTGTAAACTTGACTGCAGAGAGTGAAATACCCATATTAGAGATATACATGACTCATAGTTTAGACTGTGACAATTGATAGAATATTTAACCCAATATTGTTATAAAATAAGAAAGTGTGGATAAATTTTAGTAAGATATTTATAGATAGTTATATTATTAGTCTACAACAAGAGAGAGGAGGCATGTGACTGGAAAGTCACATGACATTATGTCATAAGGCCTAGAATGGTCTAGAGCAGTCTAGAAGGATCAGGAAAAGTCTAGAAATAAAATGATGTCAAGGAACATGTTAACAGTATAGTTTCTTCATGGTGTACATATGGTGCATACATGGATGATGGAGATAAAGAGTAGGGTTTAGGGTATAATATCAGGGCACATGTATACAGTATGCTGGCCTTAAGATAAATATAAGAAGGATGAGTAATAAGACATGAGGTAGATTAGTAATGGACATAAGGACAGAGCATGGACATTAGGATAGAATGCACAGCAGATGGATAGTCATATAGATAGTTGGTAGAATACTATTGTAGTTTCCTATCAAGTTCTCTTGTAAATTACACAACTCATATTTCCTACTAAATATCTGCTTTGAGATTTACTTGTTAGTGCTGCTATTGAACACTGGTCTAGTAGTTGCCACAACAAATATCAATTGGAATTTTTAGATATCTATGACTTCTAATCAAGCATAATTACCTTATATTGGGTTAATACAAGAAAACTTAATAGAATTCCAAGTACAAAGTATCCATCTTATATATACTAGGCTAATAGTCTGTACAGACTGCTATACTAAAATTAGCCTACTCTAAAGAGTATATATTATCTATAAGATTAACATATGATACTATATAACATTATTATTCTAGAACCTTCTTCATTCTTCTGTGTGATATGTGATGGATATGTGACATAGTGTCACATGTAATATTATACTAACTACTAACTCCCAGTCCAAAAATAAGAAAATAAATGGAAAATAAAATAAGAATGAGAAAAGAAAAGAAAAGTTAGAGTTGAAGACAGTAAACTTTATTTATTTTCATTTTCATTTTCATTTTCTTGTCAATTTATTTTCTTATTTTTAAACTTAGATTTAGAAGTTAGTATGATGTTATATATAATTGTTACAAGTCACATGATCACATGTCATATAGAAGAATATAAAAGATTTTGGAATAATAATATTATACAATATGTTTACTATATATTAACCTTATAAATTATATATAGTCTTTAAAATAGATTAGATAAGGTCTTATACAGACTACCTAGCTAGTATATATAAGATAAATACTTTGTACTTGGAGTTCTATTGAATTTTTATGTATTAACACTGATATAAGATATCTTTATTAACTTAATACTTTGAGTCTTCAGTTGTAACATGAAAATAAATAGAGTTTATTATCTTTAACTCTAATATATTTGCATATTTGTGACTAAACTTCAGATAACAACCTTAGCCTCAACTTATATGTTATATTGTCTTAGTTAATTATCAGATTAGGAAAACTATAGAGTATCTACTTAGTCTTAAATACTAAGCTCTATAATTAGAACTATGGCTAGAGAAATAGTAGTATAGAGAATAACCAAGAAGAAGCTTGTAGAAATAGTTTCTAAGATATAGGCTAATCTGAAGTCTAGATAATAAATTACTATGAGATAAAATATAAAAGACTGATCTGTATACAAGTAATCATAGATACAAAAGTTGTTAGACTTGAAAATAGTAAACTTATTTATATCTATTTTTCTTCTATTATACTAAGCACTCTAGTAAGTTCTCTTATGTTAACTAATATAAAATTACTTTTTTGTTTTCTACATTAGGACTTAATTTATAATAAAAATATATTTAGAACTGGATAAAGTTTTATTTGAGATCAGAAAGTGAAAATTTTAGAAATTTCAAAAATTAATCTATAATACTTCTTAATATAAGATAATCTATTTAGAATAATAACTTAGTATTTGATACTAGCTAGTTCTGTTTTATCACAATTTCCTTTATTGACTTTATTAGTTTTAGTTACTTTTACAAGATTTCTTTCTCTTTTAAATAAAACTGAAATAACTTTAATATATCAGTCTTAAGAAAAATATATGCTTATTATAAGATAATAATTAGAACTATGAAGAAATTCTTTATTATTTAAAATAACAATTTAAAATAGCCTATATATTAGATATATATTAGAATTTATCTTTTTAAACTCTAACTTAGGGTTAAAAATAGATTAGATAGATAAACTTGGATTTGGGACTAAAACTTAGACTTTTATCTCACTTTTGCTTTTTTTAATTTAGTTTAGCTTTTTTTTATATTTGAAATTAGAGTAAGAGGTTGTAATAGAAATTACAAGTTACAAAAACATAATATAATGTTACAGATTGATTATATAGTTGTATGATGAATAAAATATTATAGAATATATTAAAAAGACTTAGTTATACTATAAAATAAGTTAGGGTTAAGATATACAGACTAAAACCAAGTAGTATATAAGATAATCTATATTATAGTAGAAACTCTATTAAGTTCTCTTATATAAGATTTATACAAGATTTCTCTTTTGTTTCTTGAGCTAATGTTATAACAATATACATCATAGTACACTTGGACACTAACATTTTTCTTTTTCTTTTATTTATTTCTCTCGATTTAATATTTCTTTCCTTTTCCTTTTCATTTTCATTTTCATTTTATTTTTTTTGATAATGAAGAGGCATGTGACTGCTGTCACATGACATATCACATGATGTGAGATCATAAGCCTAGATTGGATGAGAGTAGACTAGAAGAATAATGTCAAGAAGTATGTTAACAACATGTCTATTTTATGGTGTACACATGGTGTACTCATAGATAACATATGAACTTTAGGGTAGGATTAAATATTAGTAGCATGGACCATCTGTAATTTATATAAATAGGGTAGCAATACAGTGGGAACTTCTTGTCAAGTTCTTTTGTGATTCCCACAACAATATCTGCCTTTGAGATTTATTGTTTATACTCCTATTAGTTTTGTGACTAGTGGTTGTCACAACAATATAGTAAATGTAAGATTACTAACTTTTTATATTTAGATCTTGACTTATACCTGTTATCCAAGAACTTATTTACTATTAATTATTCTTATCTATTATTTGAAATCTTATCTATTACTACTTGTTTATAACTGCTATTCAATTTTATTATCTATTATCTTAAACTTGTTGTTAGAATAACTGAGGCAAAAGTATAAAGTTTGCACTTCAAGCTTTGGAACAAAGCTAAGTTATATTATTCTAGCTAATATACAAGTAGTACTTATCTTTAGAAGATATCTAAGAGGATAAAATAACATCTTCTGAAAATGATAACTATTTTAAATACTCTAGAGCACATTCCAATCTAGTAAAACAAAAGAAAGAACTTTAGTGTGAGGAACAAAAGTATTTATATATTAAGTACACAAAACACCTTAATAGAATTCTTAGTACAAGATAGTCTACTTTCTCTAATTGTTGACTTATATATATTATACTAATCTACTCTAAAGTAATGACTAAAACCTTTTAGCAAGTTCTATAATATTCTATTAAGTTATATAATTATGTAAACATGAAAATAATATGTGTGACTCCTGTGTGACATATGTTGTGCTTTTATTATATAATACCCTCTTGGTTAAGTCTAAAAAAGAGAAAATAGGTAGAAGCAGAGTTTGAATTCTGGTATTTTATCAAAGTAGCAGGTTTTCTTTGTTATATCATAATCTAGTCATGTTTATCCAAACCCATGGATAACACCTACCAACCCATCTATACTCCTATACCTCTTCTAATGTAGATTAAATCTTTTTATTCTACATTAATTACTTCTCAAATATTTCACTGGACTTTCTAACAACTCTATAAACCTCTATCTCTATATTCTAGAACTACATAGACCTAGGAGAACTCACTTACAGCCTCTATTTCCTATATAACTATCTTAGGTAGAATACTTAGTATTATAATATAAGTTGATAGTTATACTATAAACTCTTATTCTAAAAATCAACTAAAACTAACACTTACTTCCAGCATTATTAATGACACAACTTACTATCTTCTATTGGACTTATCCTATACAAACTCTCCTTAGTATGAATTTCAAAATATGTGACCAGTATGACTAGTAGAAGTATAGTGTATAAGCTAAAGCCAAAAAATATTGAAGGTTGTTTTAACATTCATGTTCTATAAATCCAGATAATATCTACTTACTTATCTGTTTTCTAAGGATCTACTATGGGTCTCAGATAACAAAGTGTGAACCACATCTAACATTTTTACACTTTTTATCTACTATGGTTTGGTAAGCTTTTATTATCTCTAAGTTGATTTTTCTAAAAAGTTCTATTATTTCTAGTATTTTTATATTAGTGTAATCACTTCATAATTATATCAGTAGTGTTTTACTTAGTTAGTATGGACTGCTAAAGTATTTAGGATAGTTGTTGTCTCTAGAAAATTCTTTGAAATTCTTCTTAGAGATAAGTTATATTATGGTAGATATTAGACAATGAATATATATACTTAGATTCTTCCTAAAGTTTTAGAGCATCTTTAATACTTCTGCCTAGCCATGTCAATAGTAAAACAGAATTCTTTCTAATGAACTCCAGAATATTCCACAATTTAACAATTTAGAACTATACTTATTGAGGACTAGTTACTTCACAGCATTCTAAGGTCAAAATACTACTGTAATCACACTCTCTAGGATAAATCTAACTTTATTGTTTATATAATATATCAAGTAATAACTTACTTACTTTTAGGAAAAACCTAAAAGAATAGGATAAAGTCTCTTAAAGATGGTAACTATGCTAAATACTCTAAGATATATTCCAATTAGATGAAACAGTACTAATTAAACAAGGAATGGTAGTGTCCAGATGTTATAGAATGCTTTGGACACTAACATTTTTCTTTTTCTTTTATCTATTTTTTCTTGATTTTATATTTCTTTTCTTTTGAATTTCTTTTTCCTTTTTATTGATGATGATGTGATGTCATAGGCCTAGAACATGGTAGAAGAATCTAGAAGATGATGTCAGAGCACATAGTATACACATGGTGGTCTTGAGTAAAATTGTTGTAGCAACCACTAGACATGAAGTTTAATAGCTACACAAGCAAGTAAAGCTCTCAGTAGGCAATCAAGTAGGGAAAATCACAAGAGAACTCAACAAGGAGTCTCTGCTAAATTAGAGTCCTATATATACAAAGTACACATGGTCCATGCTACAACCTCATGTCCGCCTTATTTCCTACTTAAGGCCACCATATTGTATACATGTACCCTAATATCATTTTCCAGATCTTTCCATCATGTTATAGGCCTATGACATCACACCATGTGACCTGTCATGTGACTGCAGTGTCATGTGCCTCTTTATTGTCCAAAATAAAAGAAAAAGAAAAAGAAAAAACAAAATCAATATAAAATCAGAAAAATAAAAGAGAAGAAAAATAAAAATTGTTAGTGTTTAAGTGTCCCATAACAAAGATGTGAGGTGGACATGAGGTAGTAACATGGACCAATATGTAACAGTATAAATAGGACTCTAATTAAGCAGAGGCTCCTTGTTGAGTTCTCTTGTGCTTTTCTCCACTTGATTACTTAACTGAGAGTTTTACTGCTTGTGTTATCATTGGACTTTGTGTCTAGTGGTTGCCATAACACCAGATAGTTAGACAATCTGGTGGAAACATTTTAAATCATTTCTAGAAATAACAAGCACTTATCTGTGGCAACTAGAGATATGAAATAATGATCACAAAGATGCTAGTAGTGGTTGAAATTAGACTGCAAGGGTGATAGAACTGGTATAAAAAACTCCATATTTTTAACATCAAATATTGGAGTTTATGGTCCCTTTATAATTGCTAGATAAAAACATATTGATATAGTTTTACAAACTGTTCCAGGTTTGCTTACAGTCTCTTAATTGATCTATCTCCATCAATTAAGGACTTTGTTAGCTTCTTAAAGGAGTATCCAAGTGTTTTTGTCTTTTCTTCTCAAAAATAACCTCTTTCTTCTTCTGAGCCTTTATGAGTGCTTAAATATCTTGCTTTTCTGTTTCTATAGATAGTTTTTTTAGTTTTATCACTGAGTTTTATATAACTCTTTATTCTCAGTACTATAGGTTTGTTTGTAGACTTGAACACATAATTAGTAAATTGGTTGTAAACAATCTTTATATTAGGGCAATTAGTTGGGTCTACAAAGTTTTGCAGAATTTAGTAATCACTAGGAAGTTCTTAGTTTATTGGTATAACAAATATATATAAGTAGTATACATCTCTGTCAGAAGTACAGTATGAAGTACATATATAGTACCAGTCAGATGTCAAAGCTAAGCTTGACATTGCACACCTTTAGTATAACTGGTTCAGTAGCTGGTCTGTTTCTAACAATCTCTAGAAAGTCTTAAGAGAACAGAATGGAGACTTCTGAGAATGGCAACTATTCTAAATACTAATAGTCTATTCCAATCTAGTAGAATAGTAGAATAGTATTGATATAAGAGAAGAATAATAACAAATAGATAGTCAGGAACTCTAATAGAAATGTCTAGAACTTTACTAGAAGAGGAAAGAAGGGAATTTATAGCATGTGTACACAAGAGGTTTGAAGATAGAGATCAATGATATTACAATTCAAAAACTTAGATCTAGTTAGAAAAAGAACCTTATATAGAGTTTACATAAGAGAACTCAATGGAGTATAAAATACTCTATCTTGTATACAATAGGCAATAGTATATATATACTCTATAACTAACCTACTCTAAAGTCCATATAATTTCTACAAAACCAATATGCTAGTATTATATAATATAATATTATCTATTTTAGAAACTTCTTGTTACAATCACCTCCTCATGTCTTCAGCATGCTTTCATTGTATATTGTAGAGTCTAGGGTATGATACAATGATCAGTTGCACTATAGGTTATATTAGTCAACACCTCATGTAGTAGGTATTATTTTCTCATTAACTCCTCCTTGTATCCTCATATATTGTATTGTTGTAGATATATGGTTTTCTCATAGTCTATAGATATATATAGTATAGATACATTTCTGTATTCTTACACTTTACCAATTGATTATCTCCTTCACTCTTACTCAAGTCTTTGTCTGAGTTGCAACCTGAGCCAAGCTTAAAATTATAACACTTCTATAACTTTTTTTTGCATTATATGACCAGGTAATAGTGACAAATATCATGCCTTGTCACTATGTTACATTATACTATAACCCCAACCCTTAGTCTAAAATAAGAAAATCAATAAAAATAAAAATAAAAATAAGAAAAAAGAAAGAAAAACAAAGTTTATCATCTTCAACTCTGATAAATAATAAGCTTGTGGAGGTCAGCAGAAATTAACAAGATTACTCAAGGAATCATGAGATTCAGTAGAAATAAAGTATAGACTGATGAAGTAAGAATACTACAAAGTTAGAGATAGATTTTCTTATACTTTATCCAGATTTTTCCATTTAATCTGGTAGTATTTGTCTCTTAAGGCAAGAATTGTAAGTTACTTATTGTAAATAGTTTGTTATAGACTATGATTGAGTATTATGTAATAAATTGTTGATCAAAATTAAGAACAAAATAAAATAATGATAAAAGAATTTAATAGAGTATCTAAGTATTATAACTTAAGCCTAAATATTAAGACAACAGTATACTTGTGTATTGAGTAACACAAGAGAACTCAATAGAGTTCCTACTATAGAATAGTTTAATTTATATATTTTTAGAAGTTAGTCTATACACATCTAACTTACTCTAATATTATAACTAAGTTTTTCTAATAGTTTCTTTGGAATTTTACCAAGTTACATGACTGTGTGACTGTGACACATGTGACAGTTTTACATAATGTCACATTATATCATTAGCTAAGTATAAAAAAGAAAATAAATAATAAAAGAAAAGAAAAATTAAAAAATAAATAATAAAAGGCAAAAAGAAAAGAAAATATCTAAGTTTTTTCTGAGGATTTCTGATATTTAGACTAAGTATAAACTAGACTACTTATATTTTTTAGTGTTAGTTTATATATCTTAATACTAATATATTCTAAAGTATAACTAATGTCTTATAACAAATTCTATAGAGGTTTATCTATCACATTTATATCACCAAGTTGTCAGGTATAGTTCACACCAGAGATGAAAGTCCATGGGATTGGCTTGGAGATACTGGCTTTAGCTTGTATGTTGTACTATCTGTCTGCTATGTAGTTGCAACTTCAGATGAATAGAAGAAGTCCAAGATGGGAGCAAGTACTGATTAGTGTGTTGCTGTTGAACACTGAGAATCAAGTTCAATAAGAGTTTATCTTCATTGATTATCAGACTAGTATATTACAGTATAACTACTAGTCTTATATACAAGTAGATAATATAGAAAATGCTTGAGGTTTTTAGTGATATAGCCTTTATCGTCCTGAGCAGAAGTTTCAGTGGTGAAACACTGACAGGAGTAGAAGTACTCTGCCATAAGAGACTGAGTTGGATAGGAGTATTTCTATTATGGAAGATAGAATATCTAGATGGTTATATCATCACCATGAGAATTTGTTGCAAGAAAGGTAGCTATTGTAGAAGATGGTCTATATAATAGAAGTTGAGAAAGCAGTATCACCATAGTGTCAAGATCGTTGACAATAGACTCTGTTTTTATTTTCTCTTTTTCTTGAATTTTATTTTTTGTTTTTCTTTTCTTTTCTTTTTCTATTTTTAGAACAACTCGGGTTAGGGGTTATCAGTCACGCTGTCACATCAGTCACAAATTGATGGCGTAGGCACAAGGCTGATCACGGGACTTGGAAGAATGAAGTAGAAGGAACTAGAATAAAGTGACGTCATACAGCATGGATCACACATGTTGGCCTCATGTTATACTCATGGTTGTTTAGGGTAGGGTGCACAGTAGCTAGCACGGACCATGGGTATTAGTATATAAGGTAGACTACTCTGTACTAGGAACTCTATCGAGTTCTCTTGTATCACTCCAATACAAGAGTTGTTTCTTGACTTAAACACTTTGAGTCTTGAATCATAACACATAGAGATGTATTTTCTGGACAGGTGGATTGGCATATGATACAAGTTCAAGTTTTAAACTCTGATAATCAAGCTGACTGTAGCAT
>Ga0157364_1007896_pt1 | contig 11025 bp, 7 predicted proteins | sample AttsexASBM2_FD_111476 | JGI IMG/M metagenome (GOLD analysis project Ga0157364, IMG submission 111476) | Fungus gardens microbial communities from leaf cutter ant in Ribeirão Preto, State of São Paulo, Brazil - Atta sexdens ASBM2 | ecosystem: Host-associated > Fungi > Mycelium > Unclassified ... | reverse complement strand
TAAAAATAAAAAAATATATATATATATATATATATATATATATATATATATATATATAAGAATTAGCACACAAATAAGAAAGAAACTGATCGAGATCTTGGTGCCAAATAATTAATAATTAATAATATTTTTATGTAAATTCTTGAAAACTGCAAAAAAAATGTATTTAAAATTTACATGAAAATATTATTTATAGAGCCTCAATCACATTTTATTTATTTATGTTAATCATAATTTGATCTAATTTAACTTACACCATTAAGAATTAATTTATATATATTTTACAAAATCGAAATAAAGAACGAAAAGAGAGAGTCTCGTTTCATATATTAGGGATAAGATTTACGCGTGTATCGCGTGATATAAAAGCAAATGATATATCGAAGCAACATTACCCTTTCGCCATTGTCGACGAGAGTCTCCGATTCCAAGGTTTCGTCGAACAGGCGAGAAAGAGAAAACGTCGAGAGTGGTTTTAAAGTAGACGTGGCACTACGCGTATAATATCGATTCGCAAAGGATGAAAGCCGGAGGATCGTACGAGGTGGAGAACGAGTCCTTTGTGTGCACATGTGTGTGCTTGTATATATATATCGTATATACATATATGGTAAAAGGGGAAAAGGCTTCTTTTCTCGACATAGCACGTACCATGGGGTACCGTTGTGAGATCCTCGTGGGTGACAATCCGGAGGAAAGTAGGCAGAAGGGGATGGCGGGATCGCAAGGAAAAGTGGGAATGCTGGGGATGGTGAGGGAGTACGTATCTGCATATAACCTGGTTTCTCACTCACGCGCTGAGGCACTCGGCCAGGTAGCGATAGATGGAACAGGCTCCCACGGGAAGTGGCCCGTTCTGTCTCCGGGTCCGCCGGATAGCCTTGTAGAAGACCGACCACTCTGCTGGGACTGGACTAGTGCTTCTCAAACACTGGCCGTGCTGGCCGACCAGCCGTTCCATCCTTCATTATCTAGCTCCTTCGTGCTCGCCATCCTATCGGGCGAAGACAATCCCACAAGCGAGAAGTCCACGTGCTCCGCAAACGTAAACGAGAGCAGGAAGCCAGGAGAGCGCATAATAAGACTCCACGCGAGAGATTATTCTTAACTCCGACAGAAGGAGTTCTGACTTAATCCATGAGAAAAGGAGGAGTTTCGAGAAATGACTCAATTACTTATATCTTCTACTGAACTACTTTATTGCGATTCTGGTTAAGAATTTGTATACATTTGCGTGTAATTTCTCTCAATCTCGAACAATTTTGTCGTAAAGAAATTCTTTTAGAAATGATCTTCTTTCATGTACGCATACAAACTGGTTTGAAGACTTGAATAAAGGCTTGTCTAAACTCGATGCGTCCTGCATGGAAACACCTGGCAAGGCCGTCTAGGTCCGTCACGAAAGATTATTTTGCGAGAAAGTATCAGACAACCAGACTCCGACATTGAGAGATCGTTGGGATTGTGACAGATGCGAAGCGTAGCAGAAGCCAAGAGAATGCGTGAGCAGGTGCTAAGTTGCCAGTAAAATGTCGTCATGAATTTTAAGAGCGAATTAAAAATTTATTCGACCCCACGATTTAGAAAAATGTAATATAATTCCAATGTAATATATATGATGACTTTCGATCGCTGTAAGACAAGAAGGATTGCATTTTTTTATATGATAATTTTACATGGCGTAAAAAAATTAGTGTTTTAATAACTTTATAAACCGTTTGTGTAAAACTAACGTAAAGTGAATATACGATAACAAGCGTGATCGAAACTCACGCGATTTTCCGAGATCAAACACGAATAATCTGTTTCGAAACTATAAAGTAGTTACAGTTATGCATATATGTAAAATACGTTGAATGAAACACTTTTAGCCACAAAGGCAGCCCTCCGCTCACCGATACCGCATTTCAACAAAATCTCGCCTACTTTATCTGACAGCAGCCGCGTCGTACTCGTTGCCTCGTTAGCATTTCAATGAATATGTTATATTCATCGACCAAATATGTCATCGACGTGATCGTTTGCAGCTCGTGTGCATCGCAGCCAATGACTAATAAGTCACGGGTTAATAGACGAAGTTTCGTCTCGCCTCGTAAAATCGTAAACGGGCATGCACTTTATTGATAGAAAAGGCAAAAGAGAGAGGGGGGGGGAGGGGAGGTAAAAGTGTGAGAAAGGGAAAGAGAGAGAAAGAGAAAGTGAAGAATTTACATAGTGAGAACTAGATAGAGAAAGATAGAAGGGTAGAAAGGGACGAAAGGAAAGCGGTATCGATATGCACAGGGAATATCGGATGTGAGAACTAGCCTAGCAATATCGAGATGAGTTATTGTTCGCCAAGCACAATGCACTCAAATACTGAATGAAATTGAAAAATTGATACAAAAAATTCGTATATGATTCTATAGAAGATCCTATCCAATATTCGCCATCATCTACTTAGCGAAAACGGAGCAAGCTTCTCGATGTTTTAAGCACATATCTCGTAATAATCGTGTAGTTAAATAAAGATTTTCCTACACATATCGGCGCGAAATGCGCGCGAGATATTCGAAAATATTGTTGGTTTTCAACAAACAGTGGTGATAATTGTCCAAATATGGCAATTCTTGTTTTGCTTGAATTGATAATTTATTTGCATTTTGAAACAGAATAAATATCAACCGCAACTGTGTAATCGTAAATTGAGTTTAACGTATGAAAAATATGAAAACGTATTGTGTACTGATCTGAGAAACGTGCGGGGTAGGTACATTAGCGAAACAATGAAAAAAAATAAGGAAAATTAATTGAAACTGATGTTGCATGAATCTATATTTATTGCGATATTCAGCAATAATCTAATTTTATTTATATCTGATTACAATTTATTTCTCTTTCACTTTCTCTTTCTGTAATTATCGAAAAAATCTGCAGCTTCATTAGCTACCGTTCTCTCACGGTCATACTTTCTTTTCTTCAAGACGTAAAATCGTTTCCTCGGATTATTATCGGTATAGGTTGAAAGAAATTTCCACGGTGCTCTTTGTCTTAACGATTATTAACGTTATCCCCTTCGATATATAGAAACATTTACGGCTTTTTTATCTCTCGCCATCCCAGCATCGGGAGCATCGGGTCTTCTTTATGAACGCCTTTGTTCTTCCGCGAGTCAAATCCACACTAAATCAGAGTACTCTGTACGGGAAACGTCCAAACGTCAAAGCATCCCGAATCCATTATCGGGCGAGTGTTCCATCAAAACGGGGTCTAAATTAAGGGAATCCCCATTTCGCGTTTCGCGATCGATAGGAGGGAGAAGGGCGGCACGATGTGGAGCGGCCATAGTGCCAGCAACCGCAGGAAAACGCGACGACAAAGGGAAATGGACGTGGGAAGAATCCGGGGGAGGAGGGGGAAGGGGTTCGGAATCGACGAAGCGTGCCTTCCGCCCTATCCTCCTCCCCATTCCTCCCATCGTGCGTCTCCTCTCATCCTGCACCCCGTCTGTTCGTCCATCCGGACGGCCCTTCCTTTTTCATCGACTGCCAGCAGATAGACAAGAAAATCGGTCTGCATGTATTGCCTGCCGTCGTAAATTCACCGTAACGAGATATCGGACACCAATTGCGACGTATCAAACGCCATCATCTTTTTACACGTTAGGATCTTTAAAATAATTTTGCGGATAATTTGTTTTACCGCTTGCTTTACGTTTGCAACAAATAGGTATACTAAATGTATTTCTTTAAACGAACAGTTATATCAGTTCATTTGTAGCAATGAAACATGCCTTAATTAATATATACTTTTTTTTTACATAAACTACATTGCGCAACGCATTGATTTCTGATAATAAAACGCGGAATAATTTGCGATTCAATTGAAGAGGTTTAATTCTTCATTGAAACATTCGCAGTTTCAACCTCTTCATTCTTGATCTATTATATTTTTATCTTACAGAAAATAATAATAAAAGTAATTGTCTATATTTACACTTAAAACATTTCAAATAAGACGGACAAATATTTCCAGCGAAAGTTTCAGCAGAAAGATTTAGCAGTTGTAGGCCCATTACATAGTTGGAAAAGATTTCTACAGGCCGTCTTTCCCCCTGAACTGAGAGTGTAAAGTAACCAGACGATTTCGCAGATGTTTTTTCAAGCGGTCTTGCCTGTAGGTGTTATACGAGAGTGCTGGAAAGTCAGAGAGTTTAAATATCCGTCGTGCGCGGGATGTCCGCAGGACGGACAGCGCGAGCTCCCGACATCCAAGGTTTTCTTCCATACTCGTTAAACGAACCTACGCGAATAGCCTTTTAGTCTAATTCGTCGTATAAAATCCCAATTAAACGCTTGGAAAACGGGAGATCCCGTCCGAGTTTCCTCGCCCCGGGAAAGCCAATAGAGAAACCACGTCCTCGTAATCCCCCACGGAAGCTTTTTCGGATAAAGACCTTTATTGGCGGCGGAAGATTTGTAACAGAATAGACCTATCGCAAATTCTCTATCGAAAACGGGCGCAAATTCTCATATCCGGCGCTACCATATATTCGTGTCCTTTGATGTTAGACAGAAGAAGCGCACGAACCTTCAGCAATATAAGAAAGTACCTTTGAAATTGCTGTCGATATGAAGAAATATGAACGTGGCGAAATGATCGTTCAGAGACACTCCAATTTCTGATTCCTTGACCAATTCAACATTGGTTACCACTAAATCTTACAGTAATATTGTTATAATTTGTACAGTTTTCATAAATTTTTTTTTTATTAGTTGCTCTTAAAATTTATGCTTAAAAATATTTTTAACATTCCGGAACGTTTAACGGTTATAAAAATTACTTAGAAGTGGAAATTAAACCGATAAATCAATTAAAAGAAAGAATCTTATTTTGAGTCGTATATAGCTCTTAATAATATTTACATGCAAATTTGCAAATACATTTATCTATCCAGATTGAAACCTTGGCTGAGGTGATACTTTTCGCAATAAGCTCTTTCAGTGCTTTAAGACGCTTAATAGCGTCATTATTAAAATTGACGCTCAATGTAATTTGCGATGTTATTTCCAGTTTAATTTTGTGATGATTGCGTTTGAAGTCCGATAAACCGAATCGACGGGCAATTTGTAGAACTGAAAAATGCATTTGCAAATTTAAATATTATTAAGCACCAAGATTCACTTCGATCAAAAAAAAGAATTTTTTCTTTTAATTGATTTAAAAAAAATGCGAAATTATTATATGCCAAGAAATTAAACAACAACAAATCGCAGACATACAAATACAGATATATCTTGCTTCTTACATTTCAGTCTTCAATCTCTTCGACAAATTGTAAGTCGCAGGATCTTTCGAACAAAAAGCTGTCCGATCTTACAGTAAGAAAGACTCAAGTGCACTCGCGCGTCAGCAGCGGCTCGTTTCTTTACCGAGACGCTCCATTAAACATCCTCAACTACTTCTACTTTTGCACATTTTTTAGAGCTCGTTTACTTCCTATTGTTTCGCCTCGGCTCTTCCTCCGACTCTACTTGTCAAGGAAAGCTTTTCTTCCTTCTAGCAATATTAATTGCGATTAATAAGTCAAAACAATTACGACGGAACAAAATGGAGAAAATAAAATGTGTTCTCGCGGTTGCATTCATTATTTCTCTCATTTTCCGTATTTTAGACGTAAGTATGTCAAAAATATTTTCATCTACGAAACTTAATTTTTTTTTCCCATTATTACCGAAGACGAGCCACATATACTTAGTTCCTCGGTTTTTCTGGGCAAAATATTTCCCGTAGGGGTTTCGCTATCATTATTTTCTAGAGAAGCCCGACCTATCCGCGCACCAAGCTGCATTACAGACAGACTGTATTCCGTATACTGCCTACTAACCGTCAGAGCGTGGCCGGGTTTTCTCCGCATTTAGTACCGAATTATTACGCCCCCCGAGCGTTCTCTATTCTCGCTATTTTACCTCTTCTCGCGTAATCTGTCGCACTGCCGAGCGGAATGAATGCCAAGGGATAGCACGGAGGAAAATGAGAATATAAAAATGAAACTGCTTCCTGGTTAGACATCGCATTTGTTGACAAGTTCGTGATTCTCGTGAACTACGCTGTCATTATTTTTTCACGTAGTACTGTCGCTTTTTTTTATGTGCGATCGAACATGTGTCTCATAGCTGGAACGTTTTGTCCTAACAATTCGTTGAAAAATTCGAGAATATGCGTGACAATTTCAATAAAATTCTAAATTGCTTATTGTAAAATCATATTGAACTGCAAAAAAACGTAAAAATATTTTCCAAAGCTGAAAAATAGCAGTCTCTTTCTTTTTATACGAATTAAATCGCAATAAACACAAGAACGCTTTTGCTAAAGTGTCTAAAAATTTAGTTTATAGATACAGATCTGAAAATAATTTTGCGGGATCATCAAAACAATTATGTAGGACTCAAATTAGTTGCTAAAATGTTATCATTTTTTGCAGTTCATTATGTATTCCCTACATAATTTATAATTTAATTATTTCGATGGATCAACAAAATTATTTTCAGTTCTGTATCTATCTAAATTTTTAGATACTTCAGCAAAATCATCCTTTTCGTGTAAATATATAAAATTATTCCCTTTTTTGATAGAATTTGCATTCACACATGTCGTTTGAAAAGAGCCTAATTATTCTATATTAAATAAATCTTCTGTTTTATTGCAAGTAATAAGAATATAGGAAATTATGCGCAATTTTACACGTGTCTTATAGAGGTCCATGACTCGAAAGACATCTTTAGGCATTTAGATTCTTTCATTATATCGATATTCTCGCAAGTTACTACGACTGCAGATCCGTCGAGTGTGTACTCTGCACTCGAAGCGGCTCAACTACCCTTTGTATTTGAATATTGCTGTCCAGGATCAACGGGGCCATCTGCACGCTCGGCGGATTCAGGCTTCGTGGATACCGATCCGGACTTGATGAGCTTCGCTATCAGTGCAACCGGATATTGCAGGGCTGAGATAAAGGCCAGATCACGACGGGGAAAAGTCTCAAACGCTAGAAGAGGAGATGAAACGGAGGAAGAAGAGAAGGAAAGCAATATGCGCGAAATCGCCCTTAAGTAATCGGCCTTTCCGAAGATATTCGACGAGACAAGAATGGGACGAAGTGAGATGCAAACGACGACGGTGGAAAACCGAGGCATACTGGGGACTCGATTAAATGATTAAACGAGCCCCGCGGCGCCATATTAAACTCGCCGTTATTCTCCCGTTCATGATAGTCGCTTCCTGTGACGATGACAGTCACCCTCTTCGCCGACGTGGCTTCTTCCATTTTTCTCCCCATTCTTCGTACCTTTCTCGCATCCCCTAACAATGTCATTGTCCATTATCGCGGCACAATCGAGGAAGAACAAAAACAGATTTCGATTATACCGATTGCAATGAATTCTGATGAACTGGTTTTCTTTTCTAAAGCAGGAAAGAGGAAGGGTGTAAAAGACGTCCCTCATAAATCTCTCGGAAGTGCTATATCGCTCCGTCTGCACGGAGTACCTCGAGAGGAATATGTCCGATTCTTGAAAACGTTATTCAAATGCTTTTAAATAGGAAAAATAATATATGAATATGATGAGTAATATAAGAGTAATGTAAGATATAGAATCTAAGGATATTTCGAGATAATGAAATGAGATAAGAAACTAGAATAAAATAACTCGTTGTAACGTTTTTTATCACATAAAAATATTAATGATTTAAGCTAATTAAAGAGCTATTATATGTATAATTAAAGGGGTTATAATTTGAAAGTTATTTTGAGAGAAAGAAATTGGAATAAAGCAAAACGCAAGGTTTTATACATACAAACATCAACGATTAAACTAATTAAGAAAATCTAAAAAAATCTAGAGAATATTTCGGGAAAAAGAAATTAGACTAAAGAAATGCATGATAATATTTTGTCATGTAAAAATTATTAAGAGACGGTATTAAGCATAATATCTCGCATCAAGTCTACCAATTATATAAATATCAACAGTTTCAGCTAATTAAGGAGTTAATATATCCTACGTATTTTAATGAATATTTAAATATTACATTTTTCGTATCACTGCTTGTATCACCAATAATCATCATTATGTATACAGAATTAATGTAATTTTATTACAGTATAATATCCTGTAATAAAATATTCAATGTTAAAATTCCACGATACATAATTTCATTTTGTTTATGAGCAACCTGAAACATAGTTACGAGCTGGATTTTGAACGATTTGGAATAAAGTCTCTCTCTCTCTCCCTCTCTCTCTCTCTCTCTCTCCCCCTCCTCCCCCTCCCTCCTCCTCCCTCTTCCCTCCTCTCTCTCTTTCAAACAGCCTTTGAAATAATTACGCGAATGACGCGACGACGACGTGCAACGAGCATAGATTTTCAGACGAGACTAGATTAGATCATTTAGATCGTTTTAACGCCAATGGAAGAAGCGGATCGGCTTTTTGCAGAGGTTCGGATATAACCGTTGAAGCGTTCGCGACCGGGATGCATTTGCATATAAACGAGAATTCACAGCAACGCCGAAACGCGCTATTTTTATTATTATACCAATTAGGTCGTCACGTTGCACGTACTACAAATTTCTACCGGTTATTTTCTCTCTCTCTCTCTCTCTCTCTCTCACTCACTCATTCATTCACTCATTCACTCACATTTGCTCTCACTCTCTCGCCGAAAGATGCAGCCGCCGGATGTAGCTTCTGCAGCTTTACTCTTCGTCGGGATCACCTGCAAGATTAACCGGTGCGATGATCGAATTTCAGTGAGGTTTGCCCTCTTTTTTTTCAGAACACTGTTGATTCGGGCTTTTCGCAGGCGGCACTCGCCTGCGAACCTTGCGATTAAATGGTCCCGCAAAACATTTTTTTCCACCATCGAACGAGTCGTCTCATATAAAGGGATTGAAAGGCGTCCTCTCCACTCTCTTCTCCTCCCATACCTCTCGCCGTTGTTCGACACGCAGTTATCCGTATTTTATGGAATGGCTCTCTTCGACGATCCTTGTTTCCCCTCGCTTTCATAAATCATTTACGTCGAAAAGGCAACGTGTCTGAAGTTCAATTGCAATTTTCGCGTACCACTATCGTTAAGTCGATTTATTCCCTCGTTAAAAAACAACGAGTAGAACAGAGAATAATTAAGTGAACAATAACGACTCATTACAAAATACGACTCATTAATTAAAATTGTCACATTGATGTGAGCGTTACGTTACAACGATATTTATGAAATAAATAAGGAGAATCCCAATCGGGGCCGAACGTTTTGTACACCGTGGTACTCGAGATTCTCCCCCGATTGCTATTTGAAACGTTTTCAGTTTTCAATATCAAATCGATCTCGGTGGACGTAATTGCCAATCTCCGTCGCAGTTAGCGGAAGACGGGGACACGTCCTGCTCCGGAAGGCTCGGTTCGCGAGATAACCGATCGAAGATGTGTCCGTCGCCGCGCCATCGAGATTCAACAACGCCCGGGACTCTTCCAACTCGGTGACGTTTGACAGCTCGTTAGCTCGTTTCCCTGACGAGGGAAATCGCGGTTACAGCTATCCATTGTTCTCGGACTTTGGTGAACGCGCGATTTTTTACGCGCATATTTCAGGAGCTGCTCTGTAACTTCGTCTCTCTCTTTCTCTCTTTAATTTTTCATATTTATTATATCTACTACTTATAATGTTATCTTCTGTTTTTTTTATTATACTTTTATAATTAGAACTACTACAATTTGAATTACTAGATACTAAAAGAGCAATGCCAATCCCTTGAATTAAGTAACATTTTATTTTCCGTATGTGTCAAAATATAAATTAATCCATTTTTGTATTTAATTTCGAGATAAATAATGTTCATGGTCGGCATCCATAATTGATTTTCAAGATTGTCTTAAATATAGTCTTGAGATGTTATAAACCAATCAGGAAGCTGTATTAATATCTTAAGACATTACTTAAGATGGTCTTAAAATAAGAACCAACTCATATTAACATAAGTATGCATTTAGTAAATAATTAACGAAAGTCAAATTTAATAAATTTTCTTAAGTTAAATTGTCCAATTCCGTTATTATAATTAAATTAATCCCATATTGAGCATTGGCGAACTATAGAAATGATTAAAAATTACTTAAATTTGGTATAATTTGACATTGAATTTAACGTGTACAGTTTTTATATTTTATTCATATTATAGTTCTTATTATTCCATATTTTTAGTTTCTTTGCTTTCATTCTTCATTTCTCTTCTATATTTTTAGAGGGTTTGCCCTAAAATATTAACATAAATGCCATTATCTGTCTGCCTTGTCTATTTGTCTAACTACTCATCTATCTATCTATCTATCTATCTATCTATGTGTATATCTGTCTATTTCCATCTCTCTCTTCTCTCTTTTTTTTTCTTTTTTTTCCTTTCTACTCCCATCGTCTGGCGTACAGAAACGAGTCTCTCCTTTGTGACTAGGATGTTCTGGCGGATTGCCAGGATTAATTATGGTATACTGAACTCTCGGACGGACTATCATGCTCAGCTCCAACTCAGCTTTCAATTTGCAATCCCGCGTATCGACGTCCTCGAGAATATTTCTGTACTTTCGTGAAATCTCAAGTATCACGCGCGACTGAGCAAATTTCTCGCAGAATTTATTATATAGAGAAAAGAATATTTAGTTGACAGAATTTCGATTTAATATCGGAATTATTAAATTGAAATTAACTAAGAACATTCTCTCTAATTGATATCAATTAAAATTGTCATTTATGATTATCTATAACAATCTTCATCTTTTCAGATTCATAATCATATTATTGCATTTAGGAAATTTTTTATTTATAAATTAATTATATGATTTTGGAGAAGAGAATTTTAAAAACTATAATATTGGGTTGTCCGGAAAGTTCGTGCCGACTAACCTATATAATTTAATAAATGTATACTAAAATTTAAATCTTCTGCGTTTCAATTTTCCTTCAAAATCGGCACGAACTTTCCGGACAACCC
>Ga0157364_1007895_pt1 | contig 11025 bp, 7 predicted proteins | sample AttsexASBM2_FD_111476 | JGI IMG/M metagenome (GOLD analysis project Ga0157364, IMG submission 111476) | Fungus gardens microbial communities from leaf cutter ant in Ribeirão Preto, State of São Paulo, Brazil - Atta sexdens ASBM2 | ecosystem: Host-associated > Fungi > Mycelium > Unclassified ... | reverse complement strand
TATATTTAATATATAAAATATATATATATATATATATATATATATATATATATATATATGTATAAAACGAAGTTTTACCTAATTTAGCATATCCACTAGGTGTTTCAAAACAAATATCATCAACTAAGCAAGTCATACGATTAGTTTCTTGTAAATGACCTACATGTGGCACTTCTTGATCTAAACCAAATATATTTCCAAATGTTATTCTCGCATTGAGAATGTGGAACAATGGAATTTCTGAAAAAGAATTAATTATTTTAATATATTTTGTGTGCAATATATATTCAATATATATTCAATATATATTGCAACCGTACATATTTATATACATATATACCATATTATAATTAACATCTTACCAATTTTAACAGGAAAACCAGCTGGAAGTTGCATTTGAATAAAATCTTTTAATTTTGCGAAATGTGAACTAGATATAGCCATCAAATCTACAATTGGCATGATTTGTTCTTGAAGACTTAATGGATAATCTTCACTTAACCATAAAGTTGCCTGAATATAAAGAAATGCTTTAATTAATATACAATATAATATATGTATAATATATGTATAATGTACACACAGTTTTCAATATATATAAAATACCTTAAATTTTTGTATTTTTGTATTAACTTCTTTTGGTCTACCTATGTCTCTTCCATTTAAATCTACAGCTGGGTCAAAGTATTCTTCAGCAGTTATGTTAGAAGAATTCCCTACACTGTTAAATTCTTCCTAAAATATATAACTTGATTAATAATTTTAAATATTATTTTAAATATGTAATAATTAATTATTGAAAAAAAAATTACACTAGTAGCGACAGTGCTGCAACTCTCCTGCTGCTGTTCTGCAATACCAAGAAATGATTGTAAAGGTGTTCTTGGTGCTCGAGCTCTTGCTTTATCTGCTTCAGATAAGTGCTCTAATCGGGTTTTAGTTATTAATTCTACATTGCTTGCGCTAAACACTTTACACTCATGACCATTTATTCCTTCACTTTTGTCAGAACGCCATCCCCATAGACCTGCTTTATTGCTAATTCAACATAAGCAATATTGTTAAAATAGATACGAACAAATTATATACATATTATATATATATATATATAAATATGTATATAACATTATTAAATATTGTAATAATAGATAGTTACCGTTCAAAACTAATTTTATCTGTATCTATATAAGTTGTAACTATAGGATTAGTAAGACGAGCTATCACACCTTCTTCAGATGGTTCCAATAATTGTATATTATCACCTCCTATAAGTTTCATATGTTCAACGTAAACTTTTCTCGTTTCGTGATCTACTTCCATCATCGTTGCTCCATCATCTACAAAAAATATGTCATAAATTTTATGAAGTATTTTATTATAATAAATTTATTTAAAAAAAACTATATGACTCTCTTATCATATTGCACATTATCTAAGCATTGTATATGTATATGTGTATATGTGTATGTATAAAAATATCTTGTCTTACATTATTTTTAATCATCAATTTATTTAGTTATATTTGTAAAAATTAATGGGAATAAAAAAAAGAAGACGAAAAAAAGAGAAATTATAATATAGTGAAGTATAATATAGAAACATATAGTGTTAGTTAAAAAGTCTCCTGTATTTATGCATATAAAAATATTTTTATAAAATTTTTAGCAATGCAATGCGCGAATTAAATGTTAAGATTGTATCATCTGTATGATGACCATCCAAATATACAGCTGCGTTTATCTAATTGCCATAGATGGAATTGAGCTTATATTAACATATGGAATTTAATGAACAAATAATTGACATTCCCAAAACATATAATCAATCACAATTTAAAAAAAATGAAATTGTACGATACTCATGTACGAATATTAATAAGATTATTACGATTATTTATTAAAAATATCTATGCTTACTTTGTCCTTTAAAGACATAGCTTCGATTACCACGTTGCCAATTTGCATGATCAAAGCCTAATAAAGTAGTATCAATTCTCACATTACTACCTTGTTTATAAACTTTATATGTATCACTTGGGCACATCCGAGATACAAGAGGAACTAGTCAACAAAAATAATAACAGTTAACCACATATGTTATTAAAAATGAGTTAGATAAGTGTATAAATTACAGTTAGATTCAAATTATAGATCTAGATCTAGATTAAACTATAGATCTTGAAGATTATAAGCAGATGTCGTTAAATTCTATTCCTTACCCCAACTTGTAAACTCCCATTTCATTTCTACATAAAAATCAGGTGCCTGAAAAGGATTTCTATTACTAAAATCATCAAATTATTAACAATCAAGAATATGAGAAAGTTAATTAGCTTTCACATAATGATAGTCTACACAAGAAATGTTAGAATTAATTATTAATTTACGGAATTTGCAGAAAAGAATTTTTCTTTCAATAAAAGAGATATATTTTGGGAATTGTATATGTATTGAATTAATAACGTATTAGTTACATAAAACTGACCTGTTTAAGTTTATGAAGTAATTCTGGTATACCAGCCACTCGATTACAATATCTCTGATAATCTCTTCTAGCAAGTACCAATTGCAGCAATTCAGGATTTCCTGTACCAACTGCTTCTTGAACCACTATATCAAAATAAATTAAACTGATTATAATAATAATGAATTAACTGATTATAATAAAAATAAATTAAATGGTTAAAAGTATAAACGTCCAAAAAGATTACACAGACAGATAAAACACAAAGACCAAATAAATTACCAGTCCATCCTTGAGTGTTCTCTGTATTAACATTAGCTTCATGCTGTAACAATACTACAGCAGAATCTGTATGACCCAAAGTTACTGCTAACATTAGTGGTGTCCTTCCTCGATTGTCATGTTTTTCTTTATCATGCTAGAAAATTTTTAAATGTTATAACTTTCATTAATAAGATAATTATAGTATTGTATTTTTATATATTATAGTATTGTATAATATTGTATTTTTAATTTTTCTTTTAGCATATATTTATTTTGCATTTGTTATATAATTTAAATGATATATTCAAAACTCCTCATATTATAAAATATATCAGATTGATTCTCTGCTTCAAGAGTATATTAGGAGTCGTAAGTCATATCTAAGGTTTCTCTCTTTTTTGAAAGGCTTCGGATATTTTTAACTTGCATTACTACTATAAGCTCGAATCAATTGTACAATCATAAATAAATTTAAAAGAATATACTTATATATATTTAATATATATTTAAAAGAATAATTACAAATATATATGGAGTTTATGAATATAAATATAACATACAAAGTATGAATTATACAAATTATTTTGTTACATTATTAAATTATAATTGATAATTAATAATTGATAATTGCTATCTACACTGCTTATTGTAAATGTGAAACTTTAAGGTATTTTATGCAATTAATTTCAATTCAAAATAAAAATAATTTGAAAGTTAATAGAAGAGTCTCATTTTTGTTAAAACTGACAACGTATTTTTATTATTCTCACTTATTTAACTATTTTTTAAAAATAAAAACACTATTATTAATAAAAGAAAAATATTAATTCTTTCATAATATAAAATAGCACATATTTAGTCTACTATTTTCCTTTCTTTTTCCAATTTTTATTCATATAGATTTTTTTTAAATATTGTGTGTGTGTGTGTGTGTGTGTGTGTGTGTGTGTGTGTATATATCTGTGCTCATATCCTCATAAATTATGAATACAGATGCTGTAATATAAAATGACTTTTAACCTTTCATTTTAAACATCTCTTTTCTCGTGTCTGTATGAATGATTTGTGTTATATAATTTATTATCTCTATATGCATATTTATCATAAAATATACGAGACTGGCTGTATTGAGAGAATTTCGTAGAATCAGATAAAATTATGCTGAGTAATTATTAAATCTCTCACAACAAAATCAGATAGAGTAGTGTATAAAAAAAAGGAAACTGAAATACTTTGAAATGACAAATGCGTTATTCAAACTGCCAGCAGACAAATGCACGTATACAGTATCGCGCTATTCATCTGCATCGAACAATTACGCAATTATTGTTCATTGTAGAATGTCAATTACGTGTAGAAGACTCGTTATCATTGATAACAGAGCTGTTGACACATAGCACCTGGAGGACAAAGTCGCAGAGCCATAAAAGCAAATAAAACGCACAATTATCGTTAATCACGTGTACCGTTGCGTTAGTATACGAAATCTAATTAATATCAAATGAGATAAGCTTATTAAACAGCAGGTATGCACAAACCTGATTTGTGGACAGTTCCTTGTCGAGTTCTACATAGCTGTTATGCCAGACGAGCCAGTGCAGTGGATAATTCTTTCGTATAGTATCTATATTCACCATCTCTACGAGATTTAATTGACATTAACATATAACAAGTTTATCGTAACGAATACCACGAGTCGAACACACGACATGAAATTTTGACAGCGCGATACATGACATTAGATCGCATTATATGAAAAGAACGTTCATCGAATATGCAATGCGACAGAACGAAAACCGCTTATCATGCGTACGCATCATCCTCGAGAAACGACACCAATACTTGTTTTCTTATTGGTGCCGCCATTTTGGAGTCAATTCAATAGCGACCATTTTTATCTAGTGCCGGCAATATTAAGAAAATAAATAAAAAAATCTCTATAATAAAATTCAACCTTTTTTTTTATTATATATTTATTTCTTATATTGTATCTATTATATATTTTTAAATATATAATGTTAAAATATATGTATTAAAGTATGTATTTTTTAGAGACATATTAGAAAAAAAACATATACATGTATAACAATTTATGAAATTAATATAATTGTAAATATTTTATTATTTATCAAATTAATTATTTATCAAAATTATTGATAATAAATACTTCAATAATTTAATCATTTTTCGTAAAAATTTAAATTCATTTCAAATTATTCATTCCATTCATTTAATGATATATTATATATAGAAAAAAATCTGCTTATTAGATTTGAAATAATTACAATGTCGATTTTTAATTACAAGTAGGGTTGAGAAAAGATATTGATTTTTTACATTGTAAGAAAAAAATTGAAATATATAAATGTTTAAATAGGAAATTAAAATAATAAGTCGAATGTACAGAAGAATTGTAATATATATTCTAAATATGTACGTTTTATTTATACATAATCATATCGATTTAGTTTTGTGTGTGTGTGTGTGTGTGTGTGTGTGTGTGTGTGTAATAATTAGTAAAATATAATAATTCAATATAATAAAATATTAATCATGTGTCTGGTATATTATTATTATCTCTCTTCATCATCGTCATTACGTCTTGTGTCGTAATTGTCATCATCGTCGTCATCAACAATTATTAACTATTACTGTCTACACTCTAGCCTGATATTTTTAGTTTTAATATGCAGTTTTTATAGCAATAATAATTTCAAAAAGCTTATATGGTAATTCGAACGCTCTGATAAATAGTTTGTAATTTCTTATTTGTTATTAAAATATCTACTTGTTTAATTATTCGCAGCAGAACAAGAATTTCTACAAAAATGAATCGCTATTACTTCGCGTTTCAAATAAAATATCAAATAAAATAATGACGAAATGAAATGTACAACATAAAATATTTGAATCAAGATTTTTGTTAATTGTGAAATTAATACACAAAACTATATAATAAAAAAAAATTGACCTTTTTAAATTATATATTATGCATACATATCTCTCTTTCGCTCACTCTTTCTCTCTCTCTCTCTCTCTCTCTCTCTCTCTCTTCCTCTTTCAACCGGCAATAAATTTCAAGGCAAAAGTCAATTTGAAAAAGAGAATCCATAATTTTTAATATTTTTAATATAATATATTCTCTTTTATTTCTGAATCTCATATTATGTTCTAAACGTATTTCTCTTATAACGCACGGCATTCTTGGACATTCATCTCGTCTTATCCTTTTATTATAATATCTTTTCTTTTCATTTTATAATAATCCTCATTTATCGCGACATTTCTTGCGAGACATCAAAGCTGCCGTTAATTAATCCATCCAGTAAATATTTCTTAAAGCGATTAGAAATTATGGGCATTATTGTTGTACAGAGAACCGCAGAAGCAAGATATATATGCATGATGACATTACATCTTGTAACTTCAATCTAGATATATTACATGTTTTTTTAATGTGACTGGCTTTTTTCCTAAATTCTCTTACAAACAACACAAAAGTTTAAAAGGTGTCGTAAAGATGCCTAAAAAGCTATTGACATTTTTACCGTATAAACTTTTGTATTGTTTTGATTGATATATATAGAAGATGTGTAAGGCAGTACTTGCATAAAGAATAAGCTTTTGCGTGAATGTTACATATATCGAAACTTAATTGAAACGCTCGTGTGTGAAAAACTAAAAATATTACACTTATGATATATATTTAAAAAATATTATAACGTAGATGATAACAGTGAGCTTTTTTGTAATGAGCAAAACCGTGACATGTAAATATTTTTATTCAAGATGACGTCAATGCTTATAATCGGCATAATGCCAATGATATAAGAAAAAAGAAATTTTTAATGCACATTACACAACGTTATCATACGCATCGTTAACCCTCTCATGCATTTGGTCCTAACATTAACAGACAAATTCACTTCATATGACAATTAAAAACGACATGTTATATATTGTTCTTATATATATTGCCCTTTTAAATGACGCGTCCTCGTTTGAGATCTTTTCAAGCCTTTGAAACAACGGGTGCTACAAAATCGGAAGCAGAGAATTTACTGCTTATTTATTCCTACAAAATTCAGAACTGCAGCTATGAAAAAATGTATTCTGCAGCACACTTTTCCATTTATTCGCGCGCTGTTTGACAAAGTAAGTTTTTTTGTATAAATATAGAATATTTGGCATGTACGAGTACAAAATTAGCTAGAGTTTATATCTTTTAAAAAAGATTTTGGAATTGTCGTTATATATATTGACCTCAAATAGGGAGATTATCTTATATTTTCACAATCGCAATAACGATCTCTGAAAATTAAAAAAGATGAGTATTTAAGATAGTATAAGATAATAGTATCATATTCTCCTTTAAATGCGGAAAAATCGCATATGTGGGGCATAGGTGGATCGAATTCGCGGATTTAATAGATCACGAGTCGATCGTTCAAAACGTGGAGTTATACGCGTCATCACATATTTAAGGTAGCTATATTTAAGATATTGCGACGATATATCGCAAATATCTATTATGAATTCTTTTTTTTTTTCATTAAGATTCATTGTCAAGAGAATCATTGGTGCATGAGAAAGTTCAACGATTCGACGATTTGCGATATGTTAAGGACTTTGTGTCCCGGCGTTTTCTTTCTATGTGAGTTGCATGGAAATCATGGTAATTCTATATTTACATAAAGCGTGGGATGTACAGGAACAGGAATATCGGTTGCAAGAATAACAAGAAAAATCGGTTTCGCGTCAGTTTCATTTTTTCCGTAGCGGTAAAACTCGCCACTGGCGATGCGGGAAACGGTCGATTCAAATACTCGTGCTAACCTTCGCATAGATTTTATTACGAAAAAGTTGCGATAATGATTCTTAGCATAGACAGAGGGACAATTCTCCGGAAAAATACAAAGTATTCTTTTTTTTCTTTGTTTCGAGTTTCAACGAAACTGTAATCGTCCAGAATATCGCCCGCCTCCGAAACGCGCAGACGAAAGCTGTCCTATCTATGTATGTGTTTCATTGAAATCTGACGACGCTCGTCGCTGAAAGTTGCACAAGATTCAGCGAACTGATCATGTTAATCGTTGATAAATAAAGAGTGAGCAAATTTAACGTTCATCGGCGGCAAATATTCTATTGTCACATGCGAGTATGCGTAGTGGAGGCGATCATAAGTGCTACCAGCGACGTAACTTATAACCTTTACAAAAGATAACAATTGCTCTGAGGAAAATTGACACGAGATTCGTACCGCAAAATAAGACTTCGCAAAATTTTATAATGATTCTGAAGAAATTTTTTTAAATCGTCTTTTCTATTCCTTATCGTTCTGAATATATAAATGCATTGTTTTTTTATTTTTCGTTATAAAACAGATCATTTCATTTGGAAGATCATCAATCTTTATTATTTCGAAATTGATGTTGTTAAGAATTAAATTTGTTAAGAAAAGACCGGAAGTTCAATTATGCGGCACAAATCTCAGCAAATCTTCTGTTATGATCCTAAAAATTAACGGTTATTAATTAATTAATAACCATTGATCCGCGCGTATTGCGCGAAGTGTATAAGCACTCGATGCATGTACGGCGGAAAAAATATCAAATCTGGGGTTTCTAAGGAGCTTGCGCGACCACTTTATATCGCAATACACTACTTTGCGTTTATATACACGGATATCACGCTTTTAGCTGTGTACATACGTTCACTATTTTCAGTAACGGCGGTGCAATTATGCGATTCTCCAGCCTACGGCCGGCTACAGTGATAAGCTACGCTATCGGCTTAATCTTAAACGCACCGGAGAATGTCAGTTTTCCGCAGAAGGCAATTTACAGCGTTACAATCTTCTCCTTTTCTACTTTTATTCTCCTATACGATATTCGGTTAACATGCTGAGACTCTACTAGGTTCTTAAACGAAGCGACGACATTTAGTCGTCGCGAGACAGACGTTAGCTTGCAAGGGACAGGTATTTTGGAACGACTCTTCTTAAGGATCCGCTCGATGCGGATCCATCTTCTTCGACGATATACGACGAACACGATTTTATCCTTCGTACCGAGTCACCACGTGCACGCAATTAGCACGCAATTAGTAATTATCGCTATCGTATCGCGGTGTCGACCGCTGCTCGAGTTACTTCGTTGACGCGCCGTGATTGCTGTGCATGCGCTACTCGCAAACGGACACGCTCAACAGGGACAGGAAACTTCGACGAACGGATAAAATACAAAGATTCGGCAGTACAGTGATCTTCGTGAACAGGCATCGCCGTTATAAAAGCACAGTCGCGATGTGTTCACGTCCCCGAGGAGCAACGCCTCGGGACGCGTTTGATTCGACAGCGAGACCCAATATCCGCAAGATATGCATTTAACGTGGCGAATGATCTCGTCTGCGCCCGCGTCCTCTTGTAAATTGTATAGAAATTGTCTACGAAAGAATTTTGCAATCTGTAAACGGCGATTCGCACGGCGGTCGCCGTTAGAATGCGCACAGGGATAGATCCTGGCAGACAGCTCATACAGAATGACCAGAGCTACACAATAGAGCTAAACGCTGATCTAAGGTAGTTAATCATTGGCCAAGACTCTGTCATTCAATACTGGGCTATTATTGTACAAATAATCGAACAATTATTTACTTCTATGATAATACGGCATACGATAATAGATCAACATTATAGCCAAGTGTTACATGAGAATGGGCCACGTCTAGTAAATTATATATACCGGTAATTGTAATAAAAATATTTATAAGTACAAACACTTTTCTTTAAAAAAATATTTTTAACATTTAGATTTAGCTCTTTCGTACAAAGATAATCTGTGTAATTATTTCTAATTTTACAGAAATTTCATGATATATAAAACTTTTATACTTGTTTATTTTTGGATTATTATTGTTTACTATTCATGGACCATTATCATTTGTCATTCTTATCCAAGTTATCATCCAACGTTGAATCAGTATTGATTGCAGGGCCAATATTCAAACTTAATAGCCAGTCGTAAAATCCTATATGAGCAATCTCACCTGGAATTATCAAGTTATCGCAGTCCAGTTACGTCTGAAATATTTTGCTCGCGTAAAACGGGTGTTCGAGTCGGCTATACGCTATGTACAATACCTAGTGTAAAGATTTACGCAACGAGAGAATGAAGCTGCGATTATGTCTCATTATATCCCGCGAGCATCCGAGGTATTCGACGTGAACTACCTTTTGGTGATATCAGGATTCGACGAATGCAAATCCGTCGTATGTATGTGCTTTGAGCAAGAGCACTACTGCGAGATTTCGCAGCGCGTATTAAAGAAAAAAAGACAGAAACGTGGACTAAGCAATGGATCCTTGCTTAGTCGAGTAACGAAAAAACTTGGATTCGCGATTTAACTTTTCAGAATCTTATAACACGTCCGGACGAAAGTTAACGTGGAAAAAACAATTTTGCTAAAAATATATAAAAATTAAATCAGATATAAATCTGAAAATATTACGTTGGACCGCCAAAATGTAGGACGTTCAAGTATGATAACAATGCTGCAAAAAGTTTTGACATTCTAGCAATCAGCTTGAGCATCCAATACAATTACTCATGTTAGATGATCCAATATAATTATTTTAAGACTATATCTGACTTAATTTTTATATATTTCAACTAAAACTATTTTTTCCATGAAGATGCGCAATATAAATAGATTGGCAATCATGTAGAACCGTCGTCACATATTTTCTTTTTTTTTTACGCGTCTTCTTTCTTGTTTCTTCAAACATCTGAGTTTTCACAACAGTTTTCATCGTTATATTCCCAAGGAACGGTAAGATAAACGTACATACAAATCGTAAAGAAATAAAAGAGGTTGGTATAACACATGTATAAATCGCACGCAAAGTTGATCACAATTTTCAGATGATTTATCATTTTACATTATACATTCTCTACAAGAAAGAGAAAAGATGCACATAATGCACGGATGAGATAAATCAATAACTTGATAATATACGGTTTTGTTAGATACCTTTATTACGATGTGTCTTAACGATAAAATTTATACACTCAAATTAACGTGTTGCATCGTAATTTCTCAGTCATTTACGTTAGAATAATCGAATGTCAAATAATGCGACATAACCACAGCGTTATAATTATACGCATTATCGATAAATAGAAGCTTCTTTGTTTTGTGTGTGTGTGTGTGTGTGTGTGTGTGTGTGTGTGTGTGTGTGTGTGTGTGTGTGTGTGTGTGTGTGTGTGTGTGTGTGTGTGTGTGTGTGGGTGTGGGTGT